>Ga0101944_10000644_pt1 | contig 96209 bp, 67 predicted proteins | sample DewCreD2012metaG_FD_75245 | JGI IMG/M metagenome (GOLD analysis project Ga0101944, IMG submission 75245) | Hot spring sediment bacterial and archeal communities from British Columbia, Canada, to study Microbial Dark Matter (Phase II) - Dewar... ... | reverse complement strand
AGCCGGACTGGGCGTACTCTTGCCCGTAGGGCTTATACAAGTGGGTTTCCAGGACGTTCCCCTGCGCGTCTGTGATGTACCGTACGCTCCCGCGCTCGTCGGGGTGATAGTAGCGCACGCTCCCCGTCGAATCAATGCTCACAAACCGCCGGCCGGCGAAGAACAGGTGCTTGGTCGATAGCCCGGAGCTGTACTGCGCCTCGAAGGCCGGTGTCACCAGGTCGGTCCTGGTGTCCGAAGGCGGGAAGACGCCGCTGTACGAGCGCACCCAGACCGCAGTGTCGGTGTGGTCGTACTTCCAGGAGGTGTTCGAAAACGGTGAGGGGGTGACGTCCCGCAGCAGGCCGCGGGCGTCGTAGCCAAACGAGGTCGGCGAGAGCGCGCCGTACTTTGAGGACGTCATGAGCCCGTCGTTGTCGAAGGTGTAGGTGGTGGTCACGCCTGCGGAGTTGTCGGTGATGCTGGTGGGCGCCCAGGGGAAGGTGGTATTGCCGTAGGCGAAGGTCAGGTTGGCCTGGCTTCCGGTGATCCCGAACATGCGGGCCTTGTTGGAGCCGCCGCTTGCAAAGCTGTACACCTCCAAACCGGGGTGCCTGGCTCCGGGGGTGGGCTGAAATGCGCTACTGATCCAGCGGCCATTCGTGGGGCACAATCCCATAGCGGCACAGCACCACGCGACCTGAATCGTTTTTCATCGGGACCGGGTAACACTCTAACTCCCTACCGTCCACCCGGCAGACCGCCTTATCTCCCTCCACTACCCAGCGGCCCTTGCACTCTCGCCAGCAGAAGAATCCCGCGTAGCACTCGCAATCGCCCGCCGACCCGAATCCGGACGGCGAACCCTGGTAGCAGATTTCCGACAACGGAACGCACCCGAAGAGGTTGTCGATCCCGTCCTTCTGGTTGCCCATATCGGGAAAGGCGATGCAATCGCAGAAGTCCGCCGGGCAGCGGCAGGCGACCTCATCGCCGTAGCCGGTGGGCGCGCAGGCGACATCGTCCGCGGGGCACGGCTGGATCGTCACGGGTCCGTAGTCGTATGTGCGATACCAGCACGAGATCTCCGCATTCTTTCCCGCGTCCGGGCAGTCAACATCTGGCTGAGCACACGCAGCCAACAGAGCCACGGGAACCGCGCCAAGCAGCCTCCAGTTCGTTCGTGGCACGATGTCGGTCATCCCGTTCACTCCTCCAGGGGCCATTCCCTTGGCGCGGTTCCGTAGCGACAAAGGACCACGCGCCCCCACTCGTCCTGACGAGGAACTTCCTGGCATTCCACCTCTGCTCCGTCAACCCAGCAGCTTGCCCTCTCGCCCTCCACAATCCAGTGTCCCTCGCATTCACGCCAGCAAAAGAACCCAGCCAAACACTGGCACCAGCCAGCTGGCTCGAGACTTGGCATCGGTCCCCGGTAGCAAATATCTCTTTCCCAACGGCATCCGAAAACATTGTCCATGCCATCGCCTGGATTCTCGGGATCCATCCGCGGATCGCACTTGCACCAGACATCCCCAGGCAGACAACGGCAGGCAACCTCATCGCCGTTGCCGGTCGGCTCGCAATCCCTTCGGGAACACTCGATCGCATATACGTATGAGTAGGATGTCGTTCGGTACCAGCATGAAAACGTATCGGACACTGCAGCGTCAGGGCAGTCTGCTGCCTCCTGGGCGCAAGAAGATACCGCGAGAACCACAGCGAGCGCAGCTCCGATATCCATCCACCTCTTCACAGCGTCGCCCCCGGCGCCCGCCAGGCCAGCGCCAGATCCGTCGTCCGCGCTACAGAGCGCGAGACGAGATAGACCCGCAATCGGTAGTACTTCGTCTGGCTCGTGATGTCGTATTGCAGCCACTCCGAAGTACTCTCCGGAGACCGCGAGCAGATCACCGGCGTGTACCAGTAGTTCGGGAAGCTCCCGTTCCGGGCCTCCAGACACAGATTGAAATCATGGATTACATGACCGTCATCGTTGCAGTCCAGATCGTCGCAATCGATTGCGTTCGACCATGCTGCGACAGCTTTCACCGTACAACCACCCGTTTGCGGACAATAAAAGTCTCCCGGCGATGCAGCCCAGCCCGGCTCGGCGCTGACCTGGTAATACCGATACTTGTTGTCCTGGTAAATCGACCAGGCGTTGTTCCCTTGGACAAATCCCGCGCCGTATTTACAGTCCACCGGAGAACAGTACAGCGGCGGCATTCTTGTGCATCCCGCACAGGTGGTCGAGGTATCCAGGTCCTTGTAAGGAGTATAATCCGCACCTGCCATGATGAGCGCCCGAAGCGCCACGGGCCAGCGCGCGTCCTTGAACGGGTACACGCTCGTCGCGTCCTGCTGGATCATCGAGGCGATCGACGTCACCGTCGGTGCATTGAGACTATTCCCTGCAGAACACTCGGTGCAACTCCAATAGGGACACTGCGGTCGATAAATCCGGTGGCCCAACCCCTTAGGAGCACAGACATGGTATGTGCTGAAACAGTTCCCAACTACATCTGGCAACTCCAACCTTCCTCCAGAGTAGAACACCGAATTTTCTGTCTGCGAAAGCGTTGGGTCATCTCCCCCTACCGTGATCGAATTCGACAAGCGAATACAAGCCGGATCGGTCGTGCAATTCGCCACTGCTTGAACAAATAGTGTGGCATGACTCCAGGAGAAATAGTCCTGCAACAAATCATATTGCATTGTGGCTGCGCTCGCACAACTGGACCATGGGGACACCCCATCGAAGATCGAACGGTTTACCACCTTGGCAGCATGACTTGATAAAAAGTCAAGTGCCGTGAGGTAATTGTTGAAATTTGATGTCCCGATTCCGATAGATATCGGATTCCCATTCCGTATTGGCGACGAATGTTTTGTCCACATGCGAGATGCGACCAGGTTCTCGTGGTAGTCCGAAAACATGCAGCTCAGCCCGGAACATCGAGCAACCTGAATGGCGTATGCCCAATCCTTTATCCTATCGTCGTGGATGAACTCCCCGTTCAACTTGGGACAATACTGTGAAAGCCCGTTGCAGTTGTATACGTATTGCTCAAGGATTCCAACGGAATTTCCAAAACCAAAATTTGTTGCGGAGGTGAGTTGATTGATATTGTACAAGAAGTTATCATCAAAATCATTACAACTAATACAGGCTAGAGGGACGATGTCAGCTGGCTCTTCCTCTGCGACGACCCTGCCCACGTCGCCTTCAGAAATCGCCGCAAGCAAATCATTCTTTCCGATGTCTTCAAGAACAGCTACGGGGAAACTGTCAGAAGACAGCAACTTTTCGGAGAGTTCCTTTCCAAGAAACCCATTGTTCGCCAATTGGACCTTTTCGAACCGTATCCGATCAAGAGAATCCTCGATCCAGTCCGATCCTTCGAGCGGAGCATGCTTGATCCAGACGATGGCTTTGCCCTCCCAGTCTTCAGGCAACGAGCGGATCCTTGCTTCCTCTCTCTGTCGATTCGCACTTCCTAAAGCCAATCGGTTTGCCACGACGATGTCTTGCCAATCGCACAGCGAGCCTCCCGGATCCCGCATGACATGGCGCCTGGTCGAATTTGCGTTTCTGCTTATCACCTCAACCACTCTGGCACTGCATCCCATCCCAGTCAACATCACCTCTTGCTCGTTGACCACCATTTCATCAGCGGCCGTCGCCTGGGCGGCCTTTCGGCCCTCACACGAGCAGACAATGTTCGAGCGTGCTTCGACATCAATCGACAGTGATGCGGCTCTGGAGGAAAGCTCATCACCTTTCTTCCCACCACAGCCAACGGCCAGCACAATAATGAGTTTCAGCAGGACGACAGTGCAACAGCCACCAGAACGCTTGAGATCTGCACAAGAAAGATACATGGCTTCCTCCTTTTTCTCGGATCGGAGCATTTTGAAGTTTCCTTGTAAATCCGGAAATCCCCCATATCGGCATGGGGGAATCCCCCACGACGAGAATGTCGCACATGCAAGGACGCGGATGTCGGCAATCAAAAAAGTGCTTGAAAGATTGGCAGAAAAGATCTATCTGGGCGCTGTCGCTCGTCTTCGGGAAGCGTACCGACATCGTCATCTCAGGGGAGGCGTTCAGCGGGGAGGAGGCACTGGAGAAGATCCCACTCTCTCAGCCCGACGTCGTTGTCATGGACGCCGAGATGCCCGGGATGGGCGGGCCGGCGGCGACCGCCGAAATCCGCAAGAGGTTCCCCTCCACCCGCGTCCTCGCCTACTCCGCGCACCGCCGAGCGGCACCGCGAGAACCTGATGAGAAAGCTCGACGCGCACTCGCTCGCGGATCTTGTGCGCCTCGCCGTCCGGGCGGGTATGTGCCGGGATTGAGCAGTGAACCCGGCGCCACCAACCCCAAAAATAGCGCACAATCAATTGGTTATCCCCTGGGCCCGGCCGTGGTGTGTTTTGATTTCACGGGCGCGGCAAGGGCGGCAAACGCCGAGATGAAGAAAAGATGACGGTTTCATTGGCCAGGGTGTTTGCGCTAACATGCCGGCAAGAAACCCCGGAGGCTTTCATGCGGCGAATCTTGTGCGGCGCGGCGCTGCTTTTGGTCTTTTCGCTCGCGGGTTGCGGCGGGGGCGGGAAATCCTCCTCGCTCCCGCGGGCGCTGCCGTTTGCGTTTTCCCGCCCGGCGGCGGGCGAACCCATCGGCGAGCCGGAGGTCCAGTCGCTCACCGACGAGATCACCGGGTTTTGGAAACAGGTGGACTTCTTCACCTGGCTGCTCGAGACCTCCCACGGGAACGACAAGAGCACGGGGAAATTCGACTACCTCATCTACTGGGACGACGTGGACGCCATCAAGCAGGGCGACACGGTCACCTTCAAGAACGCCTCGCGCCACGGCGGCAGCCACAACAACGCCGAGCCCACCGCGCTGCTGCTGGCCCAGGCCCTGGGCGGGCACCTGCTCACCGGCGACGCGGCCATGGGGGAGGTGGCCGAGCAGTACGCGAAATCCATCACCGCGCTCATGCTGGGTTTCGTGTACGACGAGAACGATCCGCTCATCTACATCACCAGCCGCAACATCATCACCCAGAACCACGCCTTCACCCTCCCCTCGGGAAAGAAAAAAGCCGTCGACTACAGCGACTGGTTCTCCTCCTACGAGGGCTGGAACGCCGCCCGCTATCATTACCCGCGCAACCCCACCTTCGGCGACGTGTGGGTCACCACCATGCGTTCCAAGGACGACGTGCACGCCATGTTCCGGGCCGCCGCCTGGCTGCCCTATCTCGCCGAGGACGGGGGCACCGAGGAGGTGCGGCAGGCCGCCCGCCAGGCGCTCGAGTTCATGCGCGGCTTCGCGAAGGACATCGTGGATTCGGGCTACCACATCCGCAGCAAGGACGCGCAGGGCCGGCCCTTCATCCCCGACCAGGACCTGGCCAGCTTCGTGGACTACCTGGACGTGTTTCCCGATGCCGAGTGCGACGCGCGCCTCGCGAGCGCCCTGCTCGCCACCGGAGAGAATGCGGGCCTCGACTGCGGCAGCGGCCAGGGCAGCGGCTACGACCCGGCCGCCGGAGCCGTCAACTACTACAACTACGCCATCATCGACGGCTTCCACATGGCCTCGGTGCTGCTGGCCCTGGTCCACGACCGTCCCGAAATCGCCGAGCCGCTCCTGCGCGGCCTGGCCACGCGCATCGAGCGCTACCGCGATCCGAACGTCGCCGAGGCGGGCAAGTCCAACGAGAACTGGGAGCGCGACATCGCCATCTTGCTGCTCGAGGCGGCCGCGGTGGGCCTGCCGCTGACCGCCGACGAGGCGCGCCAGGTGAGCCGTTACCTGCGCCAGTCCGTCCAGGCCCACCTGGCGTTTCCCAACTGGGACCTGTGGGACGCTTCGGTCCCCGACGGGGTGTACGACTTTCGCTCCGGCTACCGCCCGGCGGCCAGCCCGCAGGCCTTCCGGGCCTGCGACATGGCCTTCGTGCTGGAATATTGCTTCTCGCCGTTCCGAAATCCGGCCGGGGCGAGGTTCGTGGACTGCGAGCGGGTGAAGGACATCGCCCGCTGGGGCCGATAGACCCGGGATTGGAGCGAAACGATGCGCAAAAAGACAATGAAACGGCGCGGAGGGTGGCTCCTGTGCGCGCTCGCGGCGGCCGCCATCGGGTGCGCCGAGTCGGAGAATCTGCCAAAACCGGTCCCCGACCCGGCGGCGGCGGCGCGGGCCTTTCGGCTCTACTACCGCGAGAGGGTGGAGCGGCTGGTGCTCGCCGACCAGCGCTTCTACAACGTGGGCGATGTGGACTTCGGCGTGAACCTGCAGAAGGTCGGCATCCGCCGCCAGGGCGACGAGTTCGAGATCGTGTCCGGGCCCACCGACAACAACGACATCGGGCTCTCGGTGTGGACCACCGCCAGCGCCTACCGCGTCTTCGGCGGGCGCTTGCTGGAGCTCGCCTTGCTGCGCAAGCTCAACGGCCTGCGTTTCTTCGAGGCGGTGAGCGGCATCGGCGGCCTCACCGCGCGCATGGTCTATCCCGGCTGGACGCGGACGGTGGACGGCGTGGCCGGCACCGTCTCGCGCGTCCGCGCCGGCCAGACGGTGGAGCCGCCGGAGCGCTACGCCCCCGATCTCGAGGAGGAGCTCATCGGCGCCTTCTGGAACGGCGTGCGCGTGACCCACCGCGAGGACCCGGCGGACTTTCTGTTCTCGTATATGCCCGCGGTGGAGACGGGCGCCTATTCCGTGACCTACAGCTTCTCGGCCCTGCCGGACTACCTGCGCTCTTCCGACTGCTGCGCCTCCATCAAGCGCACCCCGGCCGGGCAGCCCTGGGCGGGCGCCTACTGGGGCAACCACAACTCGCGCGACAACTTCCCCGACCTGTCGCTGGGCCTGGTCACCGCCATGGAGATCGCCGCCGACGGCCGGGCCTCGCCGCTCTTGAGAGAGGCCGCGAAGAAGGTGGTCGAGGCGGGCCAGCGCATCGGCGACCTCATCGTCGAGCACGACGCCATCATGACCGTGGACGAGCGCCACCTCTACGGCGAGCTGACGCCCTCGGGGCAGGTGCGCCCGGACGGAGAGACGGAGAACGAGGATCTGGGGACGCTGGCCGACTGCCAGATGGCCTTCCTGGCCCGGGCCGTCTCGTCGAGCGGGCTCTCCTGGCCGCTGCCCGAGGCGCGCGCCCCGGCCTCCATCGAGCCGCTCATCGTGGACGCGCTGGGCCAGGACACCAACTGCCGCCTTCCCGAGCCGCCCCGGGTGTGCCGCTCGCTCACCGAGGCTTTCTGCGGCTTTGCCTGGGGCCAGATGGAGCAGCTCACCGTGTTCGGCAACCCCTGGCTCGACCTGGTGCGCGCCATGGAGCAAGGAACGCCCGGCAGCGCCGAAGGCGTGATCGGCGGCTTCCAGGACGACTTCTACGAGATCACCCTGGCGGTGGCCGCGCTGTCGCGCTACGCCGCCCACCGGCGCGACAAGGCGCTGCGGGCCGAGGCGCAGACGGCCATGGCCCAGCTCGGCGCGCTCATGCGCGAGTTCGCCGACATCATCTACGCCCGGACCAATCCCGACGCCCTGGCGCGCCGCGTCGCCCGCGCCGCCATTCTCGAGGGCTTCGCCGGGCTGCCCGATGTTCCCGCCGCGGACCTGGGAGACCTCGCCGAGCCCGAGGGCCACAGCCGGGCGCTGGAGAGCCGGCTCAACATGGCGGACACCGCGCCCTGGCCGCTGATCGAGGACGAGGAGATCCGCTCGCGCGCCGAGGGCGAGCTTTCGAAAAAGAGCGACACGGTCAAGGCCCGGTACCGCGACGCCTACGGCGACACGCCGCCGGTGCGGCGCACCGCGGACGGATATGAGGCCCGCGGCGTCCCCGAGGCGGAGCATCCCTGGCGGGCGGTGGAGGTGCCGCGCCATCTTCTGACCGGCGGCGGGCACCTCTTGTACGCGCTGCCGCTGTGCGAGACGGCGCCCTACCTGCTCGACTGCACCTGGGCCCGGGCCGGCTGCGTTCGGCCCGATCTCGACGGCGGCGGCCGGGTGGACGAGGCCGACCGGACGCTCTGGCTCGAGCGGGCCGCGAAAGCCGCCGGAGTCGCCTGCCGCGAAAAGAACCACTGGTGCGACGGCGCGGATCTCGATCGCACCGGGACGGTGGATGCGACCGACGAGGCCTTCATGGAGGCCGCGCAGGGATGCCGCTATGCTCCCTCGGTGTCGCCATGAGGGCGGGCGCGCCATGAGCGGTTCGGTCGGACGATGTGGTTCGCTTGCCGCGCGAACGCGGGGCCCTCACGGCCGGCGTGTTTGCGCGCGATGTCATGCCGCGGCCCGGAGCCGCGGAACCGGAGGGTGAGTCATGCAGCGCACGCAGGAGAACCCGAAAAAGAAAACGGGGTTTTGGGGTTGGGTGAAACGCATCCTGATCCTGGCGCTGCTCGGGGCAGCGGCCTTCGGAGCCTTCTCGCTCTACGACTGGTACCGCGAGCGGGAGGTGTTGCGCCAGATCGTGGCCCGGCTCACCGCTGAGGAGAGAGTCGCCGAGGTGTGGGTGGAGGACTACCGCAAGGCTCCGGACGGCCGCATGGAGAAGCTCCGGCTCAAGGTGATGGAATACGGCCGGGACGGCAAGCCCCTGCCGCCGGTGTTCTGCGACTTTTCGGTCAACGACGTCGTCCACTTCGAGGCCCTGGTCATCCGCCTGAACGACCAGATCGTGATGGACGGCCAGGGCAAGAGCGTGCACCTGTTCCGCCGGGCCTTCGCGCTGGACGATCGGGGCACGACCTACCAGAGCTGCGACATCAACCGGCCGCTGGAGGTGCCCGGCGGCTATCGCCTGGAAAGCGCCGACGCCCGCGGGCGGGAGATCGAGGAGCGCTACTGGAAGAAGTTCTGGGAGCTGGCCCTGGACGAGAAACGGCGCGAGTCCGCGGGGGTCAAGAACGCGCAGCTCGAGGCGCCCGCCACCCGCTTCCTGCCGGGGAAGATCTACCGGCTGATGCTGGAGCACGACGGCGGCCTCACCATCCAGCCCGGGACGGTGCCGCAGATCCTGCAGGGAGAGAAGGTGCCGGAGAGCGGCGCGGCGCCGGCTACACGTTGAAGCGGAAGTGGATGATGTCCCCGTCCTGAACGCGGTAGTCCTTGCCCTCCAACCGATAGCGGCCCGCGGCGCGCGCCTTGCTCTCGCTGCCGCCCGCCTCCATGAAGTCGGCGTAGGCGATCACCTCGGCCCGGATGAAACCGCGCTCGATGTCGGAGTGGATGGCGCCGGCGGCCCGGCGGGCGTCGGTGCCGCGGCGCACCGTCCAGGCCCGGCACTCGTCCTGGCCCACGGTGAAGAAACTCATCAGGCCCAGCGCGGCGTAGGCGTGCTTCAGGTAGCGGTCGCGCGCGGTCTCGTGCTGGCCCAGCTCGGCCAGGAAAGCCGCCCGCTCGGCGGGGGCGAGTTCCAGGATGTCGGCCTCCGCCGGGGCGCACAGCGGCATCGGGCTCGCCCCGTGGGCGGCGGCGGCGGCGTGCAGCGCCTCGGGGACCGCGGCCGGGGCGGACTCGGGGGTGTTGATCAGCAACAGCAGCGTCTTGTGCGACAGCGGCGCATAGGCCTTGATGAGGGCGGTCTCCCCCTCGGACAGGGAGAGGGTTCGCAGCGGGCGGCCGTCCTCCAGGTGGGCGCGGCAGCGCTGCAACAGCTCGCCCTCGCGCGCGGCGGCGGGGGTCTTCTCCTTGGCCAGCCGCTCCAGGCGCTTCTCCACCACCGCCAGATCGGCCAGCACCAGCTCCTCCTCGACGCGGACGAAGTCGCGCGCCGGGTCGGGCGGCTCGGACAGGTAGGGGCTCTCGAAGGCCCGCAGCACCAGGGTGTGCACATCCAGGTTCCGAAGCTCCGCGGCGCTCTTGGCGTCCAGCAGGGCGTCCGGGCTTGTGGGAAGGTCCGCGAACACGATCTCGGCCGGCGTGGTCTTCTTGGGCCGGTAGATGCGGGAGAGCTCATCGAGGCGCGCGTCGGGGACCTTCACCGCGCCCAGGACGACCTCGCGCCGTCCGGGCTCCGCCGGGCCCAGGCCGCACAGCGATCGAAACACCGTGGTCTTTCCGGAGCCCTGCGGGCCGAAGATGCCGACTTTCACGCTCTCTCCCATCTGCAAGCCCGCCTCGCGGCGGGCGTGGCGCGCTTTAACGCAAGGGGCTGATTCGCGCAAGGTTTTTTTGCCCATCTTGCCAGCGGGAACGGACTGGAGCTACAATCGCCTCATGCGATCCCGATGAAGAGGTGCCCCATGAAATCCACGCGGCTGTTATCGATCCTCGTCCTGGGCCTTTCGCTGGCGGTTTTCCAGTGCGGGCGAACGCTGCCGGAGATCTGCGTCTCCGATGCCGACTGCGAGGCGGGCCTGCACTGTCTCGACGTGGGCGGCGGCATCTTTCGCTGCGTATCCGGCGAATGCCGGAGGGACCAGGACTGCCCGAACGGCCGGGTGTGCCGGGACGGCGCCTGCGTGGTGCTACCGGCCTGCCAGAGCGATGCCGACTGCCCCCGCGGCTACGCCTGCCGGGACGGCCAGTGCGTGGTGAACCCCACCTGCCAGAACGACGCCGACTGCCCCGAGGGCTATGCTTGCAGCAACGGCCAGTGCGTGGCCATCCCGCCGCGCTGCCAGAAGGACATCGATTGCCCCGGCGAGCTCATCTGCGAAAACGGCGCGTGCGTCACGCCGTACTGCCGCGGCATGGACTGCCCGCCGGGATACGTGTGCGTGGACGGCCGCTGCCTGATCGAGCCGGAGTGCCAGAGCGACGTGGATTGCCCGGCGGGGTACGTGTGCAGCGATGGGCGTTGCGTCTTCATGCCCGAATGCACTCGCGACGCCGATTGCCCGGCAGGTTGGGTGTGTCGCGACAACCGTTGCGTGCAGGTTTCGACCTGCAAGACCCACTGCGATTGCGAGCAGGGCATCGCCTGCATCGACGGGCGCTGCAGCGACGGGCTGCCCGAGCCGGTAGCGGGGTATTGCTGCGACAAGCCCGGATGCCCGCCGGGTCAGAGCTGCACCTACTGGTCCGGCGAAACCGGCGTGTGCTCGGGATGCCGCGGCGACAACGATTGTCCGCAAGGGTACCGCTGCATCGACGGCCAGTGCGTGTACCAGGGGTACTGCCGCAGCGACGCCGACTGCCCGATCGATCACGTATGTCAGAACGGCCGCTGCGTGTACCTTCCCTGCGATTGCCGCTCGGATGCCGACTGCCCACCGTATTTCACCTGCGTCAACTGCCACTGCCGGCCGCCGAATCGCTGCGAGGACGACTCGCAGTGCCCGGCCGGGTACACCTGCCAGAACGGCTACTGCGTCCAGATCGTGCAGTGCAACACGGACGCCGATTGCCCGCCATCGCAAAGCTTCTGCCGGGACGTCAACACCGTCGCCCGAGCGAACTCGTTCTGCCGCGAGGGCGTGTGCCAGACCCGCACCGAGACTTCGCCTTGTCCCACGGGAACCTATTGCCTCGACGGGCGGTGCCAGAGCGCGCCCCAGTGCCGCAGCGACACCGATTGCCCGCCGATCCCACCGGCTTGCCTGGATCAGCAAACCGTTGTCGTCACCAAGTCCTATTGCCTGGAGGGGGTGTGCGCCTTCGAGAGCGAAACGTATCGGTGCGGGGCGGGCGAGGTTTGCGACCAGGGCGCCTGCCGCTGGAATCCCCAGTGCCGCTCGGACGCGGACTGCCTGCCGGGCTACCGCTGTGTCGACGGCCAGTGCCAGTACGCGCCGGAATGTTATTCCGACCGGGACTGCCCCACCGGTTACCGGTGCCAGAACGGGGTGTGCGTGTACATGCCCCAGTGTCAGAGCGACCGCGACTGCCCGCCGGGGTACCGCTGCGTCAACGGCCAGTGCGTTTTCAATCCGCAATGCCAGTCGGATACGGACTGCCCGCCGCCCCAGAGCTTCTGCCGCGACGCGAGCACCTATGCCCGGACGTACTACTACTGCGAGGGCGGCCTGTGTCAGAGCCGCACCGAAACCGCGACCTGTCCCAGCGGCACGGTGTGCGTGTCCGGTGTCTGCCAGAGCCAGCCCCAGTGCCAGAGCGACCGCGACTGCCCACCGGGGTACCGTTGTGTCAACGGCCAGTGCCAGTACACGCCGGAATGTTATTCCGACCGGGACTGCCCGGCGGGGTACCGCTGCCTGAACGGCGTGTGCGTGTACCAGGATCCCTGTGCCGGCGTGAGCTGCCCGCCGGGCTTCGTGTGCCAGGCCGGCCAGTGCATCTACAGCCCATCCTGCCGCAGCGATCGCGACTGCCCGGGGAGCTACTATCGCTGCCAGAACGGCGTGTGCGTGTACCAGGATCCCTGCGCCGGGGTGACCTGCCCGCAGGGCTATCACTGCGAGAACGGCCAGTGCGCCCACGACGGCTGCGCCACCTACGCCGACTGCCCGGCCGGACAGATCTGCGTGATGGGCGTGTGCCAGGGCCAGACCTGCCAGGACAGTTCCCAGTGCCCGGTTGGACAATGGTGCATCTTCGGAATGTGCGTGCAGCTCTGTCTGGACAGCTCTCAGTGTCCGGCGGGCTACCAATGCCAGAACTACACCTGCGTCTTCGATCCCTGCGCCAACGTCTCCTGTCCGCCGGCGAGCTTCTGCGACAACGGCCAGTGCGTGTACGCCCCGGAATGCTACTCCGACTTCGACTGCGGGCCGGGGTATTCCTGCCTGGCCGGCCAGTGCGTGGCGCTCTTTTGCCAGGTCGACACCGATTGTCCGGATGGCACGATCTGCCAGTACGGCCAGTGCCTGCCGCCAATCCCCTGCAACACCACCCGTGATTGCCCTCCGGGCTTCCGCTGCGTAAACGGCATGTGCCGCCAGCGCGGCTAGGCCGGACGGTCAGCGCCCTCGCGCCAATGAACCCTGCGCGCGCGAGGCCGGGGCCGTAAGCAGCCAGCGGCCTCGCGCCGTTTTCATCTTTTCGCGGCGCGCCAGGCGAGTCCTCTATGTAGCGGAGCCGGCTCTGCGGCGAGCAACTAAGAGGACTCGCCGCCAGCAGCCGCGCAATTGACAACCCGCGCTCGTGCATCCTGATTTCGCGAACGCGGGGCCGCATAGAGCCAGCGCGTTCGCGCCCATATTATCCACATCGCGCGAGGCCGGGGCCGGCGGGCCGTGCGGCGTTCAGTTCGGCCGCAACGCGCCCTCGCCGGCGCGGACCACCGCGGCGGTGAGAAGCACGGAGTCCACCCCGGTGCCGCCATGACGAACCTCGAGGCGCGCCGCCGCCTCCCGCTCCAGGGCGCTGCCCGACGCGGCCTCGATCTTCGAGACTGGCGGGGTGAGCCGCAGCGAGTTCTCGCGGGCGAGCAGCGCGGCGCAGGCCGCAAAGCCCGATCCCGACGCTGCGGCCTCGAACACACCAACGGCCGGCGCCAGGGTGCGCCCGTAAAAGGCCGCGGGGCCGGAGAAGGTGTAGAGCTGCGTCTGGCTCACCCCGATCTTTCGGTTGAGTTCGGCCAGCGCCGAAAAGTCCGGGCGTGCCGCCTCCATGGCGGCGCGCGTGTCGACCGGCACCACCAGCGCCCAGCGCCCGGCGCACACCATCGAAAGCGGCCACCCGGGCGGAAGCTGCGTCGCCTCCAACCCCAGGCACCCGGCCAGAAGCTCGCGCCGGTGCCGGTAGGGAGCGAATCGGATGCCGGTGAATTCGATCGACACCTCGGTCTCCGCCACCGGGTGGACCTGCACCGTGAGCGGAAAATCCCCGGCGCGGCAGAAGAGCCGCAGCGAACCCCTGTTCTCCACGAGGGGAATGCGCCCCTGGCGCGCCAGCTCGGCCGCCGCGGCCAGCGCTCCGGCGGCCGAGAACTCCAGCTCTCCCCGCGGGCCGAAGAAGCGCGCGTCCAGACGCCCGCCGGCGCAGTTGGTGACAAACGCCGCCGCCGGCAGGCCGAGCTCGCGGCCCAGAACGTCCATCTCTTCCGGGGACAACCGGGCGGCGTCGGCGAACACGACGGCTCGTTCTCCGGCAAACGGCCGCTGTGCGAACACGTCGCAGATGCAGAAGGCAGCCATCTCGCTCATGGGTTTTTCTCGCTTTCCTCCTGGGCCCGGCCGGCCTGGACGAGATTTTCGAGATCGGCCGAGGAGAGCGTATGCCAGTAGAGAAGCGGACCGCGCGTCTCTCTCGCCCGCGCCAGGAACGCCGCGGCGGTCTTGGCGGTGTAGGTCGGCTCCAGGAGCAGGCCTTCCTCGCCGGCGAAGAGCCGCATCGCCGCCTCGCCCTCCGGCGTCGGTTCACCGTAGCCGCCGCCGATGAAGCCGTGCTCGATCTGGAGGTTGTCCCCCAGCCGGCCGGGGACCGGCTCGTCCGACTGGCCATGGCACAGCCGGGCCACCGCTCCCAGGCGGGAGAGCAAGCGCCAGCGGTTGGCCAGCAGCCGGTCGATGACCCGCACTGCAACCACCCGGGAGCGCAGCCCGGCCAGGCGCAATCCGAGTGAAAGCCCCGCGGCCGTGCCGCCCGTCCCCAGCGCCACGAAGATCGCCTCGGGCTCCGGGAGCAGGCCCTGCGCCACCTGGTCGGCGAGTTCCAGGCCTGCGTTGACGAAACCGAGGGCGCCCAGCGCGTTCGACCCGCCACCCGGGATGAGCGCGGGGGCGCGGCCCTCGGCGCGGCGCAGCCGCAACATCGTTTGGGCCACGGCCACGGGGAGCAGGTATTTGGATGAGGTGCGCACCAGTTCGACACCCACCGCACGGTCGGCCCACAGGTTGCGCCGCACGTGCTCGGTCAGCGGCTGCGGGAACACCACGCCCACGGTGCGCAGGCCCACCTCGCGCCCGTGGATGGCGGTCGCCAGCAGGTGATTCGAACCCAGCGCGCCCATGGTGAGCAGCGTCCGGGCTCTGCGCCGCAGGGCGTCGGCCAGCAGGAACTCGAGCTTGCGCGGCTTGTTGCCGCCGTAGCGGGGCGAGGTGAGATCGTCGCGCTTGACATAGAGGCGGCCGTGGCCCACAGCGCGGCCGAGGCGTTCGAGGCGCTGGACCGGCGTGGGCAGGTCGGCCAGGCGGATCGGGCGCAGGCGCTCCCAAAGAAGCGGGAAGCGCGGCCGCAGCGGTCCCAGCCATTCCTGCGCCGCGTCAATCATGTCCGAGGTATATGAAAAAAAGGCCTTCCTGTCATCTTGCTTTTCTTCCCACCCGTCTGTTAGGAATGACAGGAACCCGAAACGGCATGGAGGTTTTCATGTCCCGTACGATCCGCATCGGAATTCTCGCGATCGGATGGCTGGCGGCCTCGCTGGCCGGATGCGACGAAACCCGCTTCGTGGGCGTGAAGAAACAGGTGGACGTCTTCACCCAGACCGGCGAGGCGGTGGTGGACCTCTTCACCCAGGGCGGCGTGGCCAAGGTGGACACCTTCGTCCAGAACGGTTTCCACCAGGTGGACGCCTTCGTGCAGCGGGCGGCGGCCAAGGTGGACATCCTGTGGGTGGTGGACAACTCGCCCTCGATGGCCCAGGAGCAGACCAACCTGGGCAACAACTTCAATCGCTTCATCTCCTACATCGATCAGAGCATGATCGATTACCACATCGGGGTGATCTCCACCGACATGGACGACCCCAACCACCAGGGCAAACTCCTCGGCAACCCCAAGATCATCGTGCGCGGCCCCGACGCGGCCAACCAGTTCCGCCAGAACATCCAGGTGGGCATCACCGGCGGCGGGCACGAGATGGGCCTGTACGCCGCCAGCAAGGCATTGTCCGAGCCCTTGCTCTCCACCGCCAACGCCGGGTTCTTGCGGCCGGACGCCTCGCTGGCGGTAGTGTTCGTCAGCGACGAGAACGACAAGTCCATGGGGCTGGTGGGTTACTACTCGCGATTTTTCACCCTGCTCAAGGGCGTGGGGAACGAACGCAACGTGATGATCGCCGCGCTGGTGGGTGACGCGCCCAGCGCCGGCAACCCGGACGGCGGCTGCTCGGGCGCGAACGGCGTGGCCGAATACGGCGAGCGGTATCTGTCGCTCGTCCAGGCGCTCGGCGGGACTTCCGACTCCATCTGCGCCGCGGACTTCGGTCCCACCCTGGACCAGCTCGGCATCACCGTGGCCGGCCTCGCGCACAAGTTCATCCTGAGCAAGGTGCCCGACGCCACCACGGTCAAGGTCCTGGTGAAGCCCTGCGCCCGCGCCGGAGCGGCCAACATCCCCGCCTGGTGCAACCCGAACGCGCCGGACTTCGTCGAGGTGCCGCAGGACTCCGGCGTGCCCGGCCAGCCCAACTGGCGGCTCAAGGCCGAGGAGCCGGCGGTGTACTTCGACGGCGACTACGTGCCGCCGCCGGAGGCGGAGGTCCACGTGGAGTACGGCAACGTGGACCGCACCTTCAAGCTCTCGGCGCGCGGCGATCCCACCACCCTCAAGGTGACGGTGGACGACGACGCCGACGGGCCCAATCCCCCGGTGGAGAAGTCGGTCGGCACCGACTGGCTCTACGACTCCAACCAGAACGCGGTGGTGTTCAACGGGACCTACGTGCCGCCGCTCGGCAGCGTCATCGAGGTGACCTACTCCGATCTCATGCGCGCCTTCCCGCTGTCCCGGGCGGTGAAGAACCCCGAGACGCTGCTGGTAGAAGTGGACTTCAGGGACGGCCAGGGATTCAAGGCGGTCATCCGCGACGACGCCGGCGGCTGGATGTACGACTCGCGCGGCAACGCCGTCCTGTTCCAGGGCTCGTTCGTGCCGCCGGTGGGCGCCGGCGTTCGGGTGTCCTACTCCAACCTGGACACCTTCTTCGTGCTCACCTACCCGCCCGACGTCGCCAGCATCCGGGTGGAACTCGATCCGGACGGAGCCGGACCGCAGGGCGCCGTGCTGGTGCCGAAATGGGACGAGGGCCAGGGCATCCCCGGCTGGATCTACTATCCCCCCGAGACGGCCCCGCCGCTCTCCAACGCTCTGTCCTTCGAGAAGACCACCGTCCCGGCGCAGGGCGCGGTCATCACGGTGACCTATGTGCCCGGCCAGGGCGCGTGACAGGAGGCCCGCCATGAACAAGCTCGTCATCCTCTCCGCGTTCTTCGGCGCGGCCTTCGCGGCGGCCTGCTCCACCAAGGACGTCCAGGGCGTGTGCCAGAACGACGGCGACTGCCCGGCCAACTTCCACTGCGGCCCCGACTTCCAGTGCCTGTGCGACAACGACCAGGCCTGCGCCCTGGGCGAGTTCTGCTCCGCGGCCGGGCACTGCCAGAAGATCCAGGGCTGCCGCACCGATCCCGACTGCGGCGACCCGGCCAACTTCCGCTGCCAGATCCTGCCGGGCGGCGCCGGCCAGTGCCTGTGCAAGAACGACAACGCCTGCCAGACCGGGGAGTTCTGCAACCTCTCCGGCCAGTGTCAGAAGAAGGCCGGCTGCATCAGCGACAGCGACTGCGGCGACCCCGGCCTATTCCGCTGTTTCATCGACCCGGTGACCAAGGTGGGCGGTTGTTTGTGCAAGGCCGACGCCGCCTGCGAGCAGGGGCAGTTCTGCAACCCCAAGGGCTTCTGCCAGCCGCTCTCCACCTGCCAGAAGAACGAAGACTGCCCGCCGGGAAAAACCTGCAAGATCGAGACCGGCGAGTGCCTGTGCAACCACGAGGACAACACCGGCTGCCTCTCCACCGAGGTGTGCAACGCCTCCGGCTACTGCCAGCCGCGCCCGGGTTGCTTCGACAACCGCGACTGCGCCGACATCCCCAACACCTTCTGCGACACCGAGACCAAGGTATGCATCCCGATCGGGACCTGCAACTCCGACCGCCAGTGCCAGATCGGGCAGGTGTGCGCCAACCACGCCTGCGTGGCCGGTTGTCGCGGCAACGAGGACTGCCCGCTGGATCAGCGGTGCCTAAACGCCGCCTGCGTCGCCGGCTGCCAGGGCGATGATTTCTGCGGCTTTGCCCAGTTCTGTATCAACGGCGCCTGCCAGGACGCCTACAGCGCGCAGACCCCGTACTGCAAACCCTGCGTCAACACCGATCTCACCATGTGCGGCGACCGCAAGAACACCTGTCTCATCTACCAGTACACCGCCGACGAGTTCTCCACCGCCGGCGGCAACTCCTGCACCCGCGACTCGCAGTGCACCTCGCCCATGCAGTGCAACTGCCCCAAGTCCTCGTCCGATCCCACCGTCTGCCTGACCGGTAGCACCGGCGTGTGCGGCTACACCGAGTACTGCGCCCCCGACTGCTCGGCCAACCAGCGCTGCCCGAACGGCTTCGAGTGCAACAGCATCATCTCGGTGAAATCCACCGACATCTGCCCGCCGAACACCTGCCCGCAGGGCCTGCCCTGCCTCAAGGGCGAGTCGGACACCGGCTTCTGCCCCTGCCACCCCACCAAGAACCCGTGCCCGACGAACACCTGCATCGCCGATACCTGCCTGGCCGGCACCTGCTACGCGCTTTCGATGTCGGGCATCCGGCTCACCTGCGGCAACAACAACGACTGCAAGGTGTGCTCGGTGAACCTGCTCTCCTGCGCCACCGCCACCTGCCCGGCCATCCAGTGCGTCACCTACGAGGGCGTGGACTACGGCGGCTGCGTCTCGGCCCAGTCCTGCGGCTTGCAAGAGGGCGTCCACTGCCCGAAGCCCTGACAGACCGTCCCCGGCCTCGCGCGCTTGGGATTTTCTGGCGCGAACGCGCTGGCTCTGCTCGACCCCGCGTTCGCGCGCATGGGGTTCATAGGCGCGAGGCCGCTGGCTACTTGCGGCCCCGGCCTCGCGCGCCCAAGGGTGCTCAAGGCGAAGAAGGTCGAGCGCGCGGATGCTGGCGACGAGTACTCTTCGTTGCTCGCCGCAAAGCCGGCTCCGCTACATACAAGACTCGCCTGGCGCGCCTCGACAGGATCACAAGAAGCAGCAAGGATTTCTTCATCGCAAGATGAAGGAATTGCCTGCAATCCCTTCTTGATAGCGGCTCCAACCTTCGCCCGGCTGTTGTCAAGGGCGAGCGGAGCGAGTCGCGAAGCGACCGGAGGCCCTTGACAACGCAAGCCGGGCGAAGGTTACACGCAGGCGCGAGGCCGCTGGCTGCTTACGGCCCCGCCCTCGCGCGCGAAGGATCTTCGTGGCGCCGGGGTTCAGGTAGTTTCGACCGGGCCGGCCCCGTCCTCGGCGAAGCCACCGCTTCCGTCGCGACGCGGAACGCGGCTGTCCAGCAGCAAGGTCACCGGCCCGTCGTTGACGAGCTCGACGCGCATGTGGGCGCCGAACACGCCAGTGTGGCAGGCGACGCCGCGCGCGCGCACCTCGGCGGCGAAGAGGTCGATGAGCTGGCGGGCGGCCTCGGGCTCGAGCGCGCCCGTGAAGGAAGGCCGCGTTCCCTTGCGGCAGTCGCCAAAGAGCGTAAACTGCGACACGCACAAGATCTCGCCGCCGGCCTCCGAGATCGAAAGGTTCATCCGCCCGCCACCGTCCTCGAACAGGCGCAGCCGGGCGATCTTGTCGGCCATCCAGGAGGCGTCCGCCTCGGAATCGCCCCGCCCGGCTCCGAGCAGGACCAACAGCCCCCGCTGAATCCGGGCCACCGACTGTTCGGCCACGCTCACCTCCGCTCGTAGCACCCGCTGGATCACCGCGCGCATGCGTCACCTCCCGGGGCGATTGTATTCGCGGCGGGTCCGATGGTATAGAAAAAGCGGCCATGCTTTCCGTCACCGTACTCGGAGATTTCATCGGCGGCAAGTTCGTGCGGCCCCCGGGCGCGCGCCACAAGATCGTCTCGCGCGATCCCGGCGACGTGGGCTACCGCATCGGGGCCTTCCCGACCTATCCCGAGCACGTCTCTCAGGCGGTGGCGGCGGCGGTGGCGGCGCAGCCGTCCTGGGCGGCGCTGGAGCCGGCCGACCGCGCCAACTGGCTGCGCAAGTTCGCGGCCGAGGTGGTCAACCGGCGGCGCGAGCTGCGCGACACCATCGCCGCCGAAACCGGCAAGCCCCTCTACGACTCGGAGGAGGAAGTCGCGGAGATGGAGGCCCAGGCGGAGATCGAGATCCGCGAAGGGGTGCGCATGGTCAACCCCTTCCGGGTGAGCGAGATCCGCCACGGCGTGACCGGGAGCTGCCGCTTCCGCCCGCTGGGCGTGATCGCGGTCCTGGGGGCGGCCGTGTCGCCGCTGTCGCTCTCGTGCGCGCACATCCTGCCGGCGCTGCTCGCCGGCAACAGCGTGGTGTTCAAGCCCAGCAAACTGGTGCCCGCCTGCGGCCAGCGGCTGGCGCGCATGTTCGACCACATCGAAATCCCGCCGGGGGTCTTCAACCTGGTGCAGGGCGACGCCGCCGCCGGCTCCGCGCTGGCGGCGCATCCCGAGGTGGCGGGAGTGCTGTTCTCCGGCTCGTATCCCACGGGCCGGCGCATCCTCGAGGCCACCCTGTCCCAGCCCCACAAGCTGGTGGCCCTGCACATGGGCGGTCTCAACGTCGCGCTGGTGCTGGAAGACGCCGACCTGGATCGGGCGATTTACGAGACGGTGTGTGGGGCCTTCCTCAGCGCCGGACAGCGCCACACCTCGACCCGGCTGGTCATCGTGGCCGAGGCGGTGTTCGAGCGCTTCGCCCAGGCGTTCGTTCAGACGGTGTCCCGGCTCGAGGTCGGCTACGCCTTCGACCCCGGCGTGTTCCTGGGCCCGCTGCTCTCCGAGTCCGCCCGCGACCGGGCGCTCGACATGCAGGAGCGCCTGGGGGCGCTCGGGGTCAAGACGCTGCTGCGCGCCGAACCGCGCACGCTGTCCCGGCGTGGCTACTACCTGTCCCCCGGCGTGTACCTGCTGGAGCGCGGCCCCGAGCGGGAGCGATTTCAGCCCGACGGGTTGTTCTTCGGCCCGCAGGTGGCGCTGCTGCCCGCGGCCACGGACGAGGAGGCGCTGCAACTGGCCAACCGCACCCAGTCCGGGTTCGCGGCGGCGGTGTTCACCCGGGATGGACGGCGTTTCGAGGAAATCGCCGCGCAACTTCGCTATGGCGTCATCAACCACAACCTGGGCACCGCCGATGTCTCGATGCGCCTGCCGCTGGCCGGCGCCGGCCGCTGCGGCAACCACCGCCCGGGCGGCATCTTCAACCAGCGAAACTGCACGCAACCGGTGGCGTCCCTGCTCTCGGGCGCCGGCGCAGAGCGCGAGGCGCGCCGGCGGCCCTTCCCCCGTTGACGGCCGTCTGGACCTGGAGGTGTCATGTTCCCGAGGTTGCTGGCTGCTGTGGCGATCCTGGCCGGCTCGACGCCGGCGCTGGCCCAGGCGCGAAAATTCTCGCTGTCGATGTTCCATTTCAACCTGCAGTACGTGCCCGGGGGCCTGCAAGGATTCCCCTCGGGCCGGGATCAGAACCCGGATTTCGATCTCGACCACGAGGCGGTCGAGGATCTCATCATCGTGGAGAGTTTCGAGCCGGTGCTGGATGTTTTCCTGGCCCACCCGGGGTGGAAGGTCAACCTGGAGATGCAGGCCTATATGATCGAGGTCATGCAGCAGCGCCATCCGGGCGTGCTGGCCAAGCTCAAGCAGCTCGTCGACGCGGGCCGCGCCGAACTGTCCTCGGTTCACTACTCCGACCAATTGCTGCTGGCCTATCCGCAACGGAGCATGGAGTGGTCCTTCGACCTCATGGACGAGGTCTTCGCCAAGGCGGGATTCTCGCCCGGGCCGGTGGTGTTCGCGCAGGAGGGCCAGTTCGGCGAGGGCATGGCGAAGTTTCTGGCCCGGCGCGGCCGCACCATCCTGGGCCTCTCGAAGAACCTCTTCCGCTATCAGCACGCCTCCGCGCTGGACGCCGCCCCGCCGGCCTTCTCGCTGGGGACGAGCACGGTGGTGCTGCTGGGCCGGTCGTTTTCCACGCCCCAGGTCGAGGTGGAGTGGAACTTCTTCGACGACGGCGAGCTGCTGGCCACCGGGGGCCAGGCCCCCTACATGGGCAAGGCCTTTCGCAAGGATCCGGCCGCCATCGCCGCCTACGAGCAGGAGCTTCTCGACGCCGAGGCGCGCGGCTTCGAGATTGCCGGCATTTCCGACTTCGTGGACTACCTCCAGGCGCAAAACATCCCGCGCCCCGAACTCCCGCGCATGCTGGACGGGACCTGGCAACCCAAGAGCACCGACAGCATGAAGCGCTGGCTGGGCGCGTCGGGTCTCATCGATCTCGCCTACGGCTGCGAGCGCGACAACCAGGTGCTCGCGCAGAACACGGTGGCCCATCACTGGCTGCGGGTGACGGAGACGCTGATCGCCCACGCCGAGGCGCAGAAGCTCATCGAGACCGGAAGCCTGCGGGAGCGGTGGCTCGCCTGCCTGCGCCACCTGTTGTGGGCCGAGGTGTCCGACGCCAGCGGCATCAACCCGTTTCTCAACGAGGTCCAGTACGGTCTGTTCCACGGGGGCGAGGCGCAGCGCTGCGCCCAGGCCATCATCGACGAACTCGCTCCGGGCATGGGCGGGCCCTATCTGGAGGTGGACACCGAACGGGGCACGGTGACGGCGGTGGCGGATCTCCCTTTCAGCCCGAGCGACGCCGCGGCGGCGCTTTTCACCTCGGCGGACGGTTACCAGGTCGTCGCGCCGGGCCGGACCGTGCAGGAACAATGGGAGCGGGTCGGCGGCACGGACAGCCTCCATCGCCTGACCCTGACCGCCTCGCCCCCGCAGAACGGCGAGCGCGCGCTTTCGGTGCATTTTCCGCATGACGACGACGGCGGCTTCGTGCTCATGCCAGGGCTGTCGGAGAGCGCCGCGACGAGCTACCCGGCGGACGCGTTCGAGTTCGAGGAGGGGCGGATATCCATCCCGCTCCCGGCGGGTCTGCTCCTGTTGCGCGACGGCTTGTGGCTGGTGGCGCAGACGGACTCGGTCCACGTGGCGGCGACGTTCCGGCTCGACGGCCGGGTGAGCTTCGAGGACGAGACCCTGGACCCGGACGGTGAGGCCCAATGGGTGTTCTGGTTCTTCGAGGGAACGGAGGCGGAGGCCGTCGCGCTGGCTCGGCGCCTCAACGTCTCGGTGACGGCCTACCTGCAGACGAGCACGCCCGAGACGGGATGCGGCTGCGGGACCGAGACGGCGAACCCGCCGGCCGTCTCCGGGATCGCCCTCCTCGCGCTCGGCACGCTGGCGCGGCGCATCAGCCGCCGAAAAACCCCTTCTTTTTCTTCTTGACCTCGACCCGGGAAAGCTCGGCGTAGCGGCGCAGCAACTCCTCCTGCTCCGCGCTCAATTTCTTGGGCAGGACCACCCGCAGATGGACCACCAGATCGCCGCGGCCCGGCCTGCGCAGGGAAGGAACTCCCTCGCCCGGGATGACCAGGGTGTCGCCGGGCTGCGTGCCGCGGGGGATGGCGACGGTCTTTTCGCCGTCGATGAGCCCGACTTCGATCTCGCCGCCCAGGATGGCCTTGACGAAATCCACCTCGGCCTCGGTGTGCAAGGTCAGGCCGTCGCGCGCAAAGCGCGGATGCTTCTTCACGGCGATGTCCACGTACAGGTCCCCCGGACTCGCGCCGGCCGGCCCGGCCTCGCCCTCGCCGGTCAGGCGCAGGCGGGTTCCGTCGTCCACCCCGGGTGGGATGGTCACCGTCACCGCATGCTCCTCCTCGATCCGCCCGGCGCCCCGGCAGCGCGGGCAGGGCCGCTCGATGAACTCGCCGCTGCCGCCGCAGCGCTGGCAGGGCGCGCTCATGGTGAAGAACCCGTGCTGCATCACCTGCTGGCCGCTGCCCCGGCAGACCGGGCAGGTTCGCGCGGAGCTTCCGGGCGCGGCGCGGCGGCCCTGGCATTCGGGGCAGGTGGCGAGCCGGGGCACCCGGATTTCGCGCTCGACGCCGCGCACCGCCTCTTCGAGCGTGATCTCCATCTCCAGCCGAAGATCGGCGCCGCGGCTCCGGCCCCGGCGGCGGCCCTGGCTGCCCATGCCGAATCCGAACAGGTCTTCGAAGATGCTGCCGAAGCTCGAAAAAATGTCCTCGACGGAGGAAAACCCCGGCGAGAATCCGGCCCCGCGCAGGCCATCGTGGCCGTAGGCGTCGTAGAGACGGCGCTTTTCCGGGTCGGAAAGCACCGCATAGGCCTCGGCCACATCCTTGAACTTTTCCTCCGCCTCGCGAGAGTCCGGGTTGCGGTCGGGATGGTACTGGAAGGCGAGCTTCTTGTAGGCTCGCTTGATCTCGTCCTCGGAGGCGGTGCGCTCGACGCCGAGGATCTGGTAGTAGTCTCGAGCGGCGGACAAGGTCAGCCTCGCGGCGCGACGCCGACCCTGACCCCGGCCGGCCGGATGAGCGTATCCTTGAACATGAAGCCGGGGCGCAGCTCCTCGATGACCAGGTCTTCCTGTCCGGGCGGGGCCTCGCTGGTGGCCAGCGCTTCCATGGTCTTGGGATCGAAGCGCTGGCCCTCCGTCGGCACGGGCTTTATGCCGATCTTCTGCAAGTTGAGCAGGAGCTGATTGAGGACGGCGGCGATGCCCTCGGCGACCACCTCGATGCCCGCTTCCTGGGAGCAGGCGTCGAGAAGCCGGGCGAGGTTTTCCACGGTGTCGAGCAAGGGCTCGACGATGCGGACGACTTCGAGGCGCACCTGGCGTTCGAGATCGCGCTCGAGCCGGGCGCGCACCTCGCCCATGTCGGACACCGAGGACTTGTGCGCCGAGATGTATTCGGCGAGCTGCTTTTCCTTTTCTCTCAAGCGCTCTTCAAGCTGCTCGACGTAGGTAGGAAGGTTTCGGGCAGGCTCGCTCACAACTTCGGCGTCGTCCTCTTGCAACCAGAAACGCCGGTCCCGGACAACGAAACCCTTGTCTTTGGCGTCCTTTTCTTTTTCCTCGGCCACGGTCGTCCCTCTTGTCGAAAGCAACGGCCGAACCTTAATCACAACCCCGCGAACGTCAAGGATAATACACACCAGCGCAGCCATGCCGGGAGAAGCACGAGCCAGCGAGCCACGATGGCCTTTTTTCCGATCTCGGACTGCGTCCCATCTTTGCCCTCAACCCCTTGTAACAACTGAAAAATCACTGGGGACAGGCCCGGGGTTCCGCTGGAGCGAAAATCAAATAAGTCACTGTAAATAAAGGATATCGCAAGCCCGAGCCTCGGAGATGCGTCGCACGCGCGGTCGTTGCTTGTTTTTTCAAATATTTCAATTGCTTCCGCCGGTTTTCCTTCCAGCAAGCGAATCGCTCCCAACCGAAAATCAGCACCGCACTGACCGCCATCCCGGGTGCCAGGGACCCCGGATTCTCCAGTTGTTTCAAGACGATCTCTCGGGCCGACCCCGACGAGTGTTCTCGGGACCTCATCATCGATGTCCAGTCTGAGCGCCCGAAGATAGAACGCTCTCGCTGATTCGTTTTTCTGTCTGGCGTACTCGCAATGTCCATGAAAGAGAAACGGCCGCTGGGAAATCCTTTTTGCGATCGACCCAAGCGCCGCGGCCGAGCCTGGCCGAAAGGAAGTTGGGCCATCGAGACCCAGATCTTCGAGCAGATCGCAGGCGCTTTCGTCTCCGCCTCGCTCGAATGAGGCGAACCACTCCGCCACCGGCCTCTTGTCGCGGTGGACGGCGGTCTTCCGCACAAAGTTCGCAAGCCTGCGCGCACCGGCGTATCGCGACGCGGCCAGGCGGTAGGGGTCCGCCAACCCGACGGGTTCCAGGTCGGCGGCGATGGCCGGATTGGCAAGAACCCGCTCGAACCGCTCCACGTCCACCTCGATGGGGCCTTTTCTTCCAACCAGGATTCCAAAGTGAAGCGGAAACGAGTCGAAAACCCAAAGCTCTCCATCGGGAAAAACCGACAGGAAGGCCGCCATCACCGACCGGGTCACGGTGAAAGGCCGGTCGGCGCGCAGGGGCAGCCAGGCCGCGCCGATTCCTCCCGGCCGGAGGCGCGCGCGCACCAGGCGAAAGAACTCCTCCGTGTAGAGGGAGGCGTCGCTCTTGTAGGCCAGGTCGGTGCAGTCGTTCACGATGACATCGAAGGCCTCCCCGCCCGCGTTTTTCAGCCAGGTGCGGGCATCGGCCAGGTGGAGCCGGAATCGGGGCGGGGCATTTTGCGGCAGGCCGCCGTTGATGTCCGAAAAGAAAGCGGCAGCCTCGGCCACCTCGGGGAGGATTTCCACCGCGTCCACCCGAAGGCCGGGGTGCAGCAGCATGGATGCCGAGGTCTGCCCGGAGCCGAACCCGATGGTGAGCGCGCGCTCGGGCGCTCGATGCAGCAGCAGCGGCAGGTGCGCCAGGGCCTTCTGGTCCGCCTGCATGGCAAGGTCGGTCCCGGCCACCGCCACGCCGTCGATGAAGAGCCTCCGCACTCCCGGCGGATTCTCCACCACGGCAACGGTGGCCGCCGGGCCTTCCCGGTAAAAGATCGGCTGCCCCAGATGTTCCGCCCAGCGGCGCGGCGCCGTCAGGGACAACGCGACCGCCGTCGCGACCAGAAGCGCCGCAACCAGAGTCGCTTTTCGATGCGCCGCTCTCCCGAGCACGCAAAGCCCGGCAAGCGAAAGAGCCAATGCCAGCACGGTCATCGTGCCCGAAAGCCCGAGGATGGGAACCGCAAAAAGCCCGATCGCCAGAGAACCCACCACCGCGCCCGCCAGATTGGAAAACAACAGCCATCCGGCGGGCCGGTTCGCCGGGACATGCGAGAAAGCCGCGCACAGCACCGCAAACAACATCCCCGAAAAAAAGCTGGCCGGGCTCACGGCAAGCAAGACAACCAGCGCCATTTCGCAACCGGGCGATCGAATCGCCGAATCTTTCCAGGCGCCGATGACGGCGAGCGACAAGGCGATGGAGATACCGGCCGCGACCGCCAGGGTTCCGGCAACGCTCCGGCGGGGCGGGACCTTACGAGACACGGCCGCGCCCGCGGCGGTCCCGCCCAGCACGCAGCACAGCATTCCGGCGAACGCGAGGCTGCTGCTTCCGTGAAAGAGAACGAACGACAGCAGCCGGCTCCACAGGTTCTCGGCTCCGAGGAGGCAAAACCCCGCCATCCCTGCAAGACCCCAGGCGTAGAACGGAATGCGCGTTCCGGCCGTAGGGTCCGGCTCGTACTCCATCGCCGTCGGGCCGCTCGACGGCGCGGCCGCGAGCGCGATGACGGCGCAAGCCACCTTCGCCGCGGCGGCCAGCGCCAGGCAGCCGGGAATTCCGACCCCATAGATGCCGAGCGTGCCGATCAGAACGCCCAGCAAGCCACCCGCGGTATCGAGCGCGTATAGAACGCCAAAGCCGGGCCCGTTCGTGGAGTCATCCGCGGCCCGATACCGGGCGGCCAGGGGGAACGCCGTTCCGAGCGGAATGGCGCAGCCAGCGACCGCGGCCAGAACCAGCGTTCTTGGCCCCTGCTCGATCCCGCACAAGGCGAGCGGGACAAAACCAGCGGCCGCGCCGGCCAGCTGCCAGATGGCAAACCGGATGGCCGCCGGACAGCGCGAGTGCCGAGACGCAACCGCCGCGCCAAGTCCCAGGCCGAGAAGAAATCCGGCCAACACCAGCGCCACCGAGGCCGCGCTGCCGCCCACGACCGGGACAAGGAGCCGGGTCCAGGCGATTTCCAGGATCAGTGCGCCCGCCGACGATGCCAGGTAGGCGGCGCCAAAGAGCTTTCTTCGCACGGGCCCATCATGCCACGCAACGGAGTCCGCATCCAGAACACCCGCGTCGATTCCAAGATCCGCAGGCGCGAGGCCGCTGGCTGCTTGCGGCCCCGGCCTCGCGCGATGTGGATGGTATGGGCGCGAACGCGCTGGCTCTATGCGGCCCCGCGTTCGCGCGCAGAGGATGCATAAGAGCAGATGCTCGAGCGCGCGGCTGCTGGCGGCGAGTCCTCTTAGTTGCTCGCCGCAAAGCCGGCTCCGCTACATAGAGGACTCGCCTGGCGCGCCGCGAAAGGATCACAAGAAACAGCGGGGATCATGGTTTTGTGGATGACTTCAACGCAAGATGAAGGGATTGCCTGCAATCCCTTCTTGATAGCGGATTCAGCCGAAGCCCGACCGCCGTTGATTGCTTTCGCTTCGGCGCGGCGCAGGTCCGCGCCTTGCTCCGGAAAACGAGAAACACCCTCTCGTTTTCCGACGCGGCACACAATCGTGTGCCGCTTGGGCGAGCGAAGCGAGTCCCGAAGGGATCGCAGACCCTTGACGGCAAAGGTCGGGCGAAGGCTACAAGAAACATCGGGGAGACAGGCCCCGATATTGTTGGTTTTTTTTTCGAGCTTCGCATAAGGAAATGATTTATCCGTCTACTTGCGCAACACTTGACCCTGGAGTGACTTTTTTGCTAGGTTGCGCCGATTCCCAAGACCCCTAACGAAGGAAGGAGCCTTACGATGATGATGCGATTTGCGACGGCACTGGTTTGCGTGGTCGCACTGGCTGCGGCCGGGTGCGGCAGCTCGGGCAGCGGCTGCCCCGCCGGCCAGGAAAAATGCAACGGAATCTGCGTGGACACGACCGCCGACCGCGCCAACTGCGGCGGCTGCGGCAACGCCTGCCTGCCGGGGCAGTACTGCTCCGCCTCCCAGTGCGTGGCCTGCAACAACGAGTGCCAGAGCGGCGAGCGGCGCTGCGCCACCGGCTCCAACAACCAGTTCCAGGTCTGCTCCGACCTCGACGGCGACACCTGCATGGAATGGGGCAACGCTCAGGCCTGCGCCGGGGGACAGATTTGCGACCAGGGCCAGTGCCGGGTCTCCTGCTCCGATGAGTGCGACAGCGCGGGCGAGCGCGGCTGCACCCAGGACCTCACCGGATGGCGCACCTGCGGAAACTTCGACGCCGACGAGTGTCTCGAGTGGAGCGCGCCCACCGCCTGCGGCACCGGCGAGGCCTGCGACGCCGGCCAGTGCAAGTCCACCTGCCGTGACGAGTGCCCCAACGCGGGAGACCGCCGCTGCGCCGCGCCGCCCGACAACGGCTTCGAGATTTGCGGCAACTACGACGCCGACCCCTGTCGCGAGTGGGGCGGCCTCACGCTGTGCCCCGGTGGCCAGACTTGCCAGACGGGCGGCGTCTGTTCCTCGACCTGCACCGACGACTGCCAGGCCGGCCAGAAAATCTGTCAGGATGCCGGCTGGCGCCAGTGCGGCAATTACGATGCCGATCCGTGCCTCGACTGGTCGGGTGTGACCAACTGCGCCGCGTGGGAAGTGTGCGAGAGCGGCGTCTGCGTGGTTGCCTGCCAGGACGCCTGCCACACCGGCGACAAGCAGTGCTCCGGCGACGGATTCGACGTATGCGGCAACTTCAACGCCGATCCCTGCCTGGAATGGGGCGGCCACATCGCCTGCGACCCGGGCAAGGTGTGCCAGAACGGCGTGTGCGTCGAGAACTGCCAGAACGAGTGCACGACCGGTGGGCAGCGCCGCTGCGATCCCCAGGGCTCCGCGGCCTTCCAGACCTGCGGCAACTGGGACGGCGATACCTGCCTGGAGTGGAGCGGCCTGACGAACTGCGACGCGGGCCAGTCCTGCACGAACGGCGTATGCAACGACACCTGCGCCGACGAATGCCAGACCGGCGAGCGCAGTTGCTCCGGCAACGGCTGGCGGCAGTGCGGCAACTACGACGCCGACTCCTGTCTCGACTGGTCCACCGTCACCAACTGCCAGAGTTGGGAGGTATGCAGCAACGGCCAGTGCGTGATCAACTGCAGCAACGAGTGCAGCGTCTCCGGCCAGCAAGCGTGCGTGGACGCGACCAGCTACCACGTGTGCGGCAACCACGACGTGGATCCCTGCCTCGAGTGGAGCGCGCCGGTGGCCTGCGGCACCGGCAAGAAGTGCGACGCCGGGAGCGGAACCTGCATCGACGACTGCGCCAACGAGTGCACCCAGAACGGCGCCCAGCAGTGCGCCGGCGACGGCTACGACGTGTGCGGCAACTGGGACGCCGACACGTGCCTCGAGTGGGGCAACCACCAGCAGTGCACCGGCGGCACCGCCTGCAGCAACGGCCAGTGCGTGGCCACCTGCAGCGACGAGTGCTCGGCGGCCGGGACCAACGTGTGCGACGGCACCATCGGCTGGCGGCCCTGCGGCCAGTTCGACGCCGATTCCTGCCTGGATCTCGGCTCGCGTACCGATTGCGGCTACGGCCAGGAGTGCCAGAACGGCGTCTGCGTCACCGTGTGCACCGACGAGTGCACCGCCGGCGCCACCCGCTGTGACGGCCAAGCCGTCCAGATTTGCGGCAATTTCGACGGCGACGCGTGCACCGAGTGGAGCACCATCACCACCTGCACCGCCAACCAGATCTGCTACCGCGCCACCTGCATCGCCAATGCCCCGCCGGCCAAGGTGGTGGTCAACGAGATCCTCTATGACGACCAGAGCACCGACGGCGAGTGGGTGTTCATCGAGCTGTGGGGCCCGGCGGGCCTGGCGCTCGACAACTTCTCGGTGCGCGGCATCAACGGAAACGGCGGCACCGAGTTCAACCGTATCGCCCTCGACGGCAAGACGCTGCCCTCCGGCAAGGACGGGCACTTCCTGATCGTTCACACGAACGCTGACCAGTCCCTCAAGGACGTGGCCGACCTGGTGTCCGCCCAGGCCGACTACCAGAACGGCCCGGACAGCATCCAGGTGGTGTGGGGACAGGATGTGGTGGTGGACGCGCTGGGGTACGGCTCCTGGGGTTCGAGCGACGTCTGGGCCGGCGAAGGGACCGTCCCGTCCTCGACCGACAAGTCGCTGGATGCGGGCTACAGCTCCAACAACGCTACCGGCGAGGCCGGCTTCTGCCTCAGCCGCGACGCCAGCCACAGCGACAGCGACAACAACCTGAGCGACTTCTTCAAGCGCGGGCCTTCGGCCTGCTCGCCGGGCTGGGCCGGCCCCGGCATGGTGCTCTGGCAGCAGCACACCTGGGGCGGCAACTCCACCCCGGCGGTGGACAGCGAGCACACCAACTACACCGTGAACAACGTCTACACCGTGGATGAAGACGGTTGGCTGAACCGCACACCCTACACCAACCCCACGGACCACACATTCTTCTTGCCGCCCACGGGCTCCAAACTGGCGAGCTCGGTGGCGGTGTTCGACGACTTCAACAGCCCGGTCTACCTGTACGTCGGCGCAGCAAAGAACACCACCACCGGCGGCGTGTACAAGCTCGATCCCGCCACCGGCAACCCGGTCTCCGGCTGGGGCCCGGTGGCCTCCGCCTACGACGTGTACTCGACCCCGGCCGTCGGCGGCGACGGCTCGGTCTTCTTCGGCACGCGCGGCGGCGGCTTCTACCGCTTCCTCGCGGATGGCACCCAGGTCTACAACTACAACGCGGCCACCTGGACGCCGGGCAACGCGCCCTGGATCGACAGCTCGCCCACCCTGTGGGCGGCTCCCTCGGGCACGGTGTACGTATACTTCGGCGTGGGCGGGGTCAGCAGCGGCGAGGTGATCTGCCTCAACGCCTCGACCGGCGCCGAGGTGTGGCGCTGGACGGGCGCGCTCGGCGGCTGCAACAGCTCGCCGGCGGTGGGCTCGCTCGGCAAGGTGTACATCGGCTGCGACGACGGCAAGCTCTACGGCTTCGACGCCGTCACCGGCGCCCCGGCCACGGGATTCCCGGTGGACATCGCTCAGGGCATGACCTCCGTAAAGCTCGTCGAGGGTTGCTCGCCGGTGACCATCCCCGGCACCAGCGCCGACACCATCCTCATGACCTCGCACTCGGACGGGAACAACTTCTACCTGCTCTCCTACAACGGGACCGCCGTGACCGGAACCATGGGCCAATTCGCCTACACGCCCATGTCCTCGGGCGCCTTCGGCGCGGACGGGTCGTTCGCGGTGCACGCCGGCCAGTTCTTGCTCGGCTTCGCCGCCGGCGGCCGGCTGGAGTGGTACGCCTACACCGGTGACAACCAGACCTCCTGGATCCACCCCTCGCCCACCTGGTTGCCGGGCGGAGTGATCCTGATCCAGGCCAACGCCAGCTACCCGAACGGCATCCTGTACGCCATCGCCGCCCCGGTGAACCCGGCCTCGGCGACGGGCTCCCACCCGCAGTGGCACGGCGACTACTTCAACTCGGGGTGGGGCTGGTAGGAGGTCCCTTCGCGAGAGTGAACGCCGGGGTCCGAAAGGGCCCCGGCTTTTTTTTGCTCCGCGCGCCGCTTCGGATAGTCCATGGAAGCCGCCGCATCCACCCCGGGCCGTCTTCGCGTCCTGCTCACCCAGGCAGCGGCCATCGTCCTGACCGGGGTCGTCTTTTGCCTCTTCGGCGGCGTGCCGGGATCCGCAAGCGAGCTTCCGCCGGACGTGGTCTTCTGGTTCCTCGCGGCCGGCCACCCGCTGCTCATTCTCCTTCTCGTCGCGCGGGAAGGCAGGCTGTTTGCAAGGCCGCTTTTCCTCATCCCGTGGCTGCTGCTCCCCGCGACCGTCGCCTGGCTGGGTTCGGCGATCTCGCTGGGCGCGGCGCCGGAGACGGCGGAGGCTGCCAGCCGCTGCGATCTTTTCCTGCTGGCCGGAGCGGTCTCGGAACGCCTGCGCTTCCTGGGGCTGCTCTCGACCGCCGCCTTGTGCCTGGGAGTGGTTTTCTGTCTCGAGCCCGAAACACCGCCGGATCCGCCCTCGGGACGGGCCTGGCGGATGCCGCTGGCGCTCGCCGTCCCGGCGGTCGCGCTGTCTGTCTGGGCGGTCCTGGACCCGGGCTTGCCCCGCGGAGTTCCGCTCTTGGATCGCGCGGTGTTCGCCCTGTGGCCCATCCCGGCGCTTTTTGCCGCGCTCGGACCGGTCGGGCGATTCCTTCGAGAGCACCGGGCGGGTCGCAGCGCCCCCCGGACCGCCGCGCGAGCGCTCCTGGCCCTTCTCGCGGTTCTCGCCGGAACGCTGGCGTTCCTCAGCCTCGACCGAGCCCGAGGGCTGGCCGAGGGGCTCTTCGCCGCCGCGCGCCCGATTTCATTCTCTTTCCCTCGCGGGACGATCGCGCCGGAGGCGGCCGTGCTCTTTGCGGTGGCGGTGCGCCTGCTGCCATGGGCCGGGTTGCTGCTGCTTGCCGTTCTCGGGTTCTCCCTGATCCGCGAAAAAGCCGCCCGCCGGCCATTGTGGGTCGTTGCCGCCATCCTGCTGGGCGGGGCGGTTCTTTGCGCCGGGTTCGAGGTCCAGTATTTCAAAGGCCGGGAGGAACGTTGCCCGGCGGCTCATGTTGCGGTTGAAAAAAAGATATCGTTCCGTAGAATGCTTCGTCTTTGCGCGCGTCGGAGTCGTTCAAATTCTCAAAGGAGGAAGCAGCATGAAACGTCATGGATTGTGGCTGATGGCCGCGTTGTTCTTCTGCGGCGCGGCGGGGCTGGCACAAGCCACGGTGGTGCTCCAGCTCGAACTCGAGGATCTGGCCCAGCTCGCGCCGGTGGTGGTCCTGGGCGAGGTCAACCAGGTGGCCTCCGAGCGCAGCCCGGACGGCAAGACCCTGCACACCCGCGTCCTGGTGACCCCCTCCGAAATCTGGAAGGGCAAGGAGATCCAGGGGACGATCAGCGTCAAGTTCATCGGCGGCAGCGACGACAGCGTGGTGGCCCACCTGCCGGGCGCGCCCCGGTTCAACGTGGGCGAACGGGTGCTCCTGTTCCTCGAGCCGCGCGAAGACAAGGACGGCTACCTTCCCCTCGGCTTCTACCAGGGCAAGTTCAGCGTGTTCACCGACCCCCGCACGCACCAGGAGCTTTTGGTGCGCGACGCCCCGGAAGCCGGGGTGAGCGTGGTGACCGGCCCGGCCGGAAAATCCCATGACCGCGTTCGCACTCTTGCCGAGGCGCGCGCTCTCTTCGTGAAGTAAGGAGGCCCGCCATGAAAACCACCCTGCTCGCCATTTTCTCGGCGTTCCTCCTGCTCGCCGCGGGATGCGGCGGCGGCACCAACACCCCGGCCGACAGCGGCCACGACGGCTTCGACGGCCACGTGGCCGAGTGCACCACCGCCGCCCAGTGCGACGACGGCAACCCCTGCACCAACGACAACTGCGTCAGCGAAAAGTGCACCCACGTCAACAACAGCCTGCCCTGCGACGACGGCCAGGCCTGCTCCACCGACGACCACTGCCAGGATGGAGTGTGCATCGGCGGCGCCAGCCAGAACTGCGACGATGGCAACCCCTGCACCACCGACGGCTGCTCGGACGCGACCGGCTGCACCCACGTCAACAACAGCCTCTCCTGCGACGACGGCAGCGCCTGCACCTACGGCGAGTTCTGCCAAAACGGATCCTGCGCCGGCGGCCAGGCTTTGGACTGCGATGATAACAACGTCTGCACCGACGACGCCTGCGATCCGGCTCGCGGCTGCGTGCATACCAACAATACCGCTGCCTGCGACGATCGCCGCGCCTGCTCCACCAACGACCACTGCCAGGACGGCGTGTGCACCGGCGACTCCAGCCAGAACTGCGACGACAACAACCCCTGCACCACCGACTCCTGCGACGACGCGCTGGGTTGCGTGCACACCTACAACACCGCCGCCTGCGACGACCACGACGCCTGCACCGAAAACGACGCCTGCGACCGCGGCGTGTGCAAGGGCGGCGGCAACATAAACTGCAACGACGGCAACGCCTGCACCGACGACACCTGCAACTCCCAGAGCGGCTGCCAGCACAGCAACAACACGAGCCCCTGCGAGGACGGCAACGCCTGCACCGTGGGCGACCAGTGCGCAAACGGCCAGTGCGTCCCCGGCGCCGGCCCGGACTGCAACGACAACAATCCTTGCACCGACGACTCCTGCAGCCAGCAGACCGGCTGCACCCACGTCAACAACACCAGCGCCTGCAACGACAACGACGCCTGCACCATGAACGATGTGTGCGGAAGCGGCCAGTGCCACGGCGTGCCGCTGGACGCCGACGGTGACCACTACGTCCCCGTCTCCTGCGGCGGCAACGACTGCAACGACAACAACCCCGCGGTGAACCCGGGCGCCACCGAGGGACCGTCCGGCACCGCCACCTGCAGCGACGGCATCGACAACGATTGCGACGGCGCCACCGACACGGCCGACTCCACCTGCCGCCAGTGCAACAACAACAGCGACTGCAACGACAACAACGTGTGCAATGGCACGGAGACCTGCGCAAACAACGTATGCGTCGCCGGCACCCCGCTCACCTGCAACGACAACCGCCCCTGCACTGACGACTCGTGCAACCCGACGAGCGGCTGCGTGTACGCAAACGACAACACCAACACCTGCACCGACAACAACGCCTGCACCAGCGACGTGTGCAACGCCGGCGACTGCGTGAGCACCGCCATCACCTGCAACGACAACAACCCCTGCACCGACGACTCTTGCAACCCGGCCTCAGGCTGCGTGTACGCAAACGACAACACCAACACCTGCACCGACAACAACGCCTGCACCAACGACGCCTGCGTGAGCGGCGCCTGCCAGAGCACGGCCCGTGACTGCAACGACAACAACGCCTGCACCCAGGACTCGTGCAATCCGTCGAGCGGCTGCACCTACCAGAATCTCACCGGCCCGTGCAACGACGGCAACGCCTGCACCACCGGTGACACCTGCGTAAGCGGCCAGTGCGTGGGCACGCCGCGCGACCAGGACGGCGACACCTTCGGCGACCGCGCTTGCGGCGGCACCGACTGCAACGACACCAACTCCCAGATCTACCCGGGCCGGGCCGAGGTGTGCGGAAACTCCCTCGATGACAACTGCAACGACATCGTGGACGAGGGCTGCGCGAACTGCACCGCCATCGACGCCACCGCCGAACTCATCATCGACAACAACAACGCCTACTCCGCCTTCCTGCTGGCGGCCGGCGACGTCGGGATCAACGGCTTCTTCGTCGAAGCGCACGCCTACAAAGTGTTCGCGGTCAAGGCGGCCTTCTTCGACCTCGACTGCGCGGCCGGCACCAACCAGGGCCGCTTCTCGGCGCGCGTCTATGCCGACGACGGCGGCAAGCCCGGGACCGAGGTGGGGTCGAGCCCCGTGGCCACGGTCAACGTGACCGGGGCCTGCGCCAGCCAGCAGCAGCAGATCACCTGGGCCACCTTCACCCTGAGCACGCCGGTGTCTTTTCCCCACGGCCAGCTCTTCTGGGTGGGCATCCGCTCCGAGGACGACGAGACCACCGACAAGTTCCTGCCTCTGGTGGATGGCGGCATCCTGGACGCGTACGCCGGCGGGGTGATCTACACCACGCCCCCGAGCCAGCCGCGCGACTACTACTCCGCCGGCGGGGTCAACTGGATGATCCGGGCCCAGGGCTGCGCCGACGGTCCGTGGCTGAAGCTCGCCTCGCACACCCAGACCCCGGCCATCGTTCCGGCGGGGCAGACCGCCACCATCCAGGCGCCGCTGCGCAATCGCGGCTACGCCGCCACCGGCAGCGTGAGCGGCACCATCGAGTCGCCCGACCCCGACATTGTGGTGACCACCGGCAGCGCAAGCTACGGCACCATCGCGGTGGGCGCGACGGCCAACAACAACCCCAACTTCGCCATCCAGGCCACCTCGTCGGCGTACGGCATCTATGGTTTGGGGTTGGACAGCACCGACGGCCCGCACAACTGGAGCGACGGGTTCGGGGTGTATGTCCAGGGCACCGGCTGCACCCAGGACAACCGCACCCTCCAGACCGATGACAACAACCCGAGCTACGTGATCCCGCAGGCCGCCGACGACGAGGTGGGCAACTACTTCGTGGTGGACTCGGCCTCGTTCGCCCTGCGCTCGGTGGACGTGACCTTCTACAAGACGGTGAGCAACCCGGCCTCGCGCCGCTTCCGTCTCAAGATCTACACCTACCGCGCGGGCTTCCCCGACCAGGTGCTGTACACCGGGAGCTGGGTGACGGTGAGCGGGACCGACCAGTTCGTGGTGAACTTCCCGGTCAGCCCCGCGCTCACCTTCAAGAACGGCGACACCTTCTGGGCGACCATCCAGTCCGAGAGCGACCAGAGCTCGCTGCAGTACTTCGCCATCCTCTCCGACGACGGCAACAGCCAGGCCAGCCCGGCCTCCTGGTACAACGGCGTGATGAAGACCGCCTCCACCGGCGCCTGGTCGCCGCTGTACGTCTCCATGATCATGCGGCCCAAGGGCTGCGCCGCCACCGAGCTGCGCTATGCCTCGCACACCTCGAGCCCCTCGCCGATCCCGCGTGGCACCCCGGCCAGCATCACCGTGACGGTGGCCAACGACGGCGCCATCGCGGCCAGCAACGTGACCGCCACGCTCACCTCGCTCAGCACCGACGTCTCGGTGAGCGACAACACGGCCGCCTTCGGCACCGTGCCGGCCAACGGGACCAAGGTCGCGAACGATCCCTTCCAGGTGACGGTGTCGAACACCTCGACCGCCTACCAGTTCATCATGCAGATCGACATCACCGACGGGACGACCACCTGGCGCGACTACTTCCCGCTGGCGATCCAGGGCGGCTACGTGGATCTCGCCATCCAGAACTTCACCGCCACGCTGGCCGGCTCGGACATCAACTGGCACTGGGAAGTGGTGAACAATGGCAACATCGATCTCTACTCGCCCTTCCGGGTGGACTTCTACCTCAACCGCGAGACGGCCCCCGGTACCAACGTGAACGGCGACTGGAACAACACCCCCACCGGCATCCTGCGCGGGACGCCCATCCCGTACGACCTGCAGCTCCCCGGCGCCGACCCCGGGACGTACAAGTCCTGGGTGCAGGTGGACACCACCGTGTTGATCTCCGAGTCGAACGAGAACAACAACGTGGCCGGGCCGCAGACCGTGACCATTGGCGGCGACGCCTTCGTGCTGCTCAACCCGGCGCGCAAGTGGTTCCCGGCCAACAACCCGGTGCACTACCGCTTCGCCTCGGGCACCCAGCCGGGCATGCCCGCGGGGCAGGACAAGGTCGCGGTACGGAACGGCTTCCAGCACTGGCAGGACGTGACCCCGGCCACCATCGCCTTCGTCGAGGACAGCGCCACCGGGCCGGCCGGGTACGTCCAGGACGGTCTCAACACCATGACCTTCAACGACCCGACCGGCGATGTGCCCTCGGGGGCCATCGCGGCCACGCTGCCCATCTACGACAGCCAGACCATGGTGACGAACGGGACCACCTTCTACCGCATGGTGGACTCGGACATCGTGTTCAACAACGGCATGCCGTTCGGGACCAACGCCCAGGCCCAGGCCTGCGCCACGCAGGTGTTCGACATGGAGGGCGTGGCCACCCACGAGATCGGCCATCTCATCGGCCTCGACCACGCCGCGCAGATCAACGCCACCATGTACTACGCGGTGGATTACTGCGACGCCAGCCGGATTACCCTCGAGACCTCGGACATCAACGGCACGAACTTCATCTACCCTCCCTGAGTGATCCGCACGGTTGATTGACGGCGAAAAGGCCGGCCTCTCGGGGCCGGCCTTTTTTCATTCGCCTCGAGCCGACATCCGCTTCACGCATACCACCACGGCGGCGGCCAGCACGGCGCCGGCCAGCACGTCGAGCACATAATGGTAGCGCAGGTACACGCAGGCGAAGGGGATGGAGACCACGAACGGCAGCAGCAACCAGAACCAGCGGCGGCTGTAACAAAAGACGAAGTACGCGAAGAGCAGGGTGTTGGCCGTGTGCAGGCTGGGAAAGCAGTCGCGCTGAATGCGCGCGCGATCCATCAGGGCTTCCTTGAGATCCCAGACATACTGGATATGGATGGGAACATCGAATGGCTGGTGCAACATCGGTCCCATGACGGGGACCAGACTGTAGGTGATGAAGCCAATCCCCATGCACAAGGTGGAGGCCAGGGCGAGTTTGCGCAGCGCTGCCGGGCCGCCGACGGCCCGCACCAGCCCGAACACCAGCGGAAACAGCAGCGCGTATATCGCGTAGCAGAAGGCGAGCCACTCGGTGAGCGGGGCCCAGATGATGGCCTGGAGCGCCCGCACCGGATCGTGGCCGAAGAAGAGAAAACGATCCGCGGCGGCGATCTCCGGATCCAGGTCCCGCCACAGCGGGATGTCCAGCACCTGCTGCATGACGCTGTAGCCGAACACGAGCAGCGCCGGGGGCAGCCAGTCCCGCGCCGCGTCGATGGCGCGATAAGACCAGATCCGGACAAAGCGGCCCGCAGGATCAATGACCGGCTGCTTGCCGTTCTGGCCCACCGCCGCCCAGATCATCAAAGTCGGCGCGCCTAAGAAACCGATCGTCGCCAGGGCCGTGATCGAGTAGAGCAACAAGAACACGGGCGCCGGCATGTCCGGCGGGGCCGACGCCAGCGCCCGCGGCAGGCCGACGACCATGACGATGGCGGCCAGCATCAGGGGCAGGCCGGCCGGGAGCAGACCCAAGGTGTGAAATCTCCGGAACCGCTCCCGACCCGCGGGCCAGGGACGTCGCAGAAAGTCCCGCAGCATCAGCGCCATCAGCACCCAGATCAACGCGCCGAAGATCTCGGGCCGGAAAACGGTCAGCCGGATGGAGCGTTCCAGATCGCCGTGAAGGATGAGCCGGAGAAAGACATAGCCCCAGAAAACCGCCACCACCCATTCGGCGGGGCGGGGAAGAAACCAGCGCCAGCAGAACTTCGGTGCGACCAGAGGAGCAGGAGGCGTTTCGAGCTCCGATGTGGCGGGCATGGCCCGATTGTGGGCCTCGCCGCCCGGGGTGTCAATTTCCGCACTGGGGTGGCTTGACAGGAAGTGCCGGGAGAGGTTTTTCTGTGCCAGGACAAGGAGCGCCCATGTCGATCTCATTCGCCGAACAGATTCGGATCGGAATCCCGGACGAGCTTCCCCCCATGCCCCCGGAGGAACCCGGCATCTCGCACGCCCCGGCGCGGCTCCGGGTGTTGTCTCCCGATGAGGAAGCGCTCGCTTTGCAGAACGCCCTGCGCTACTTTTCGCCTCGATTGCACGCGCGGCTGGCCCCGGAATTCGCCGCCGAGCTGCGCCGGGACGGGCGCATCTACATGCGCCGCTACCGCCCGGCATATCCCATGCGGGCCCGCCCCATCTCCGAGTACCCGGCTCGCTGCCCCGAGGCCGCGGCCATCATGCTGATGATCCAGAACAACCTCGATCCGGCGGTGGCCCAGCACCCGCACGAGCTCATCACCTACGGCGGCAACGGCACGGTCTTTCAGAACTGGGCCCAGTATCTGCTCACCATGCGCTATCTCTCCGAGCTCGAGCCGGACCAGACGCTGGTGCTCTACTCGGGCCACCCGCTGGGCGTTTTTCCGTCGCACCCGGACGCGCCGCGGCTCGCGCTCACCTGCGGCATGGTCGTGCCCCATCACTCCTCCCCTCAGGATTACGATCGCCTGGCGGCGCTGGGCGTCACCAGCTACGGGCAGATGACCGCCGGCAGCTTCATGTACATCGGGCCGCAGGGGATCGTGCACGGGACCACCATCACGCTGCTCAACGCCGGCCGCCGCTACCTGGGCACGGACGAGGCGCGCGGCCTTTCGGGCCGGTTGTTCGTCAGCTCGGGCCTGGGGGGCATGAGCGGCGCCCAGGCCAAGGCCGCGGTCATCGCCGGGGCCATCGGCGTGATCGCCGAGATCGACCCGGTGGCGGTGCAGAAGCGCCACAGCCAGGGCTGGGTCATGGAGGTGGAGTCGGACCTCGATCGGCTGTTGCTGCGCATCGAGCGCGCCCGCCGCGAGGCCCGGCCGGTCTCGATCGCCTACCTGGGCAACGTGGTCGACCTGTGGGAGCGGCTGGCCCGCGAGGGCGTGGCCGTCGACCTCGGTTCGGACCAGACCTCGCTGCACATCCCCTTCTCCGGCGGCTACTATCCGGCGGGGCTGACGCTGGCGCAGTCGAGGGAGATGATGGTGGCCGATCCGGCGGGATTCCGGGAGCGGGTGCAGGAATCGCTGCGCCGCCAGGTGAGGGCCATCCAGCAACTGGCCCGGCGGGGCATGGCCTTCTGGGACTACGGCAATGCCTTCTTGCTGGAAGCCTCGCGCGCCGGGGCCGAGGTGAGGCGAGCCGATGGAAGCTTCTGCTTCCCGTCGTACGTGGAAGACATCATGGGGCCGATGTGCTTCGACTTCGGCTTCGGGCCGTTCCGCTGGGTTTGCACCAGCGGCGACCCCGCCGATCTGGCGGCCACCGACGAGATCGCCGCCGCCGAGATCGAGGAGATGGCGCGAGCGGCGCCCCCCGAGATCCGCCGGCAGATGCTGGACAACCTGGAATGGATCCACCGCGCAGGCGAGAACCGGCTGGTGGTGGGCTCGCAGGCCCGCATCCTGTACTCGGATGGGCCGGGCCGCATCCGGTTGGGGCTGGCCTTCAACCGCGCCATCCGCGAAGGCCGCCTGCGCGGACCGGTGGTGCTGGGCCGCGACCACCACGACGTCTCGGGCACCGACTCGCCCTACCGCGAGACCGCCGACATCCGCGACGGGTCGAAGTGGTGCGCCGACATGGCGGTGCACAACGTCATCGGCGACGCCTGCCGCGGCGCCACCTGGGTGAGCCTGCACAACGGCGGCGGCGTCGGATTCGGCGAGGCCATCAACGGCGGCTTCGGCATGGTGCTGACCGGCTCCGAGGCCTGCGATCGGCGCATCCGCTCCATGCTCTTCTGGGACGTCCACAACGGCGTGGCCCGGCGGGCCTGGGCGCGCCACGAAAACGCCCGCTTCGCCTGCGAACGCGCCCTGGCGGCGGAGCCGCGCCTGCGCCTGACCCTGCCGCATGCCGCCGATCCGGAGCTGGTCCAGTCGGCGCTGGAAGGCGTCAGGCGGTGATGGCGCGGGCCACACTGCCGCTACTGCTGCTGGCCGGCTGCCGCTCCGAGGTGGCCGCGCCGGCGGCGGACGGCGGTGGCGCGAACTCGCCCATTCCAGAATGGGTGGTGGTGCGCGCGGCGGGGGACGGCGATCTTGCGCGCCTGCAATCGTACCTGGATGACGGCCTCAATCCCGACGCCCAGGATGGCACCGGGCACACCGCGCTGGGCGAGGCCTGCCGCGCCGGCCATCTCGGCGCCATGGAGATTCTCCTCGCCCGCAAGGCCAACCCCAACCGCAAGGACGGCGAGGGCCGCGCCCCGCTGCACAATCTGTTCATGCGCAGCAACTGGAACCTCTCCGTGGCCCACGTGGCCCTGCTGGCGGCACACGGGGCGGATGTGAACGAGAGAGATCGCCGCGGCCGGACCGCGCTACACCTGGCCGCCGAGCGCGGCATGACCGACGTCATCGAGAAGCTGCTCGCCGAGGGCGCCGATATCGAGGCCCGGGATGCCTCCGGGCGCACGCCGCTGCTGCGGGCGGCGGCGCGGGGCAAGCTGGATGGGGCCAAGCTCCTCTTGCAGCGCGGAGCCTCCCCCGCCGCCGCCGATCGGTTTGCGCGGACCGCCCTCCACTTTGCCGCGCGGCGGCGCGACCGGCCCCTGGCGAGGCTGCTGCTCACTCACGGCGCGGATATCCACGGCCTGGACGCGTTCGGCCGCACCCCGCGGAGTTTCGCCGCCCTGACCTGCGTCCAGGATCTGGGCGAGTCGCTCGAGCCCGGCCCCGCCTCGCGCGTGATGCCGGCCCCGGTGTGCACACGGGATGAGTTCCTCGCGGCCGCTTCGCTTTCGCTGGCCGCGCTGGCCGGCCGGGTGGACATCGCTCGCCAGTTGCTGCAAACGGGCGTGGACGCCGCCCGAGTTTGGCACACGCCGGACATCCCGCGCATCGAAGGAACGGCCCTGCACGCCGCGGCCCTGGCGGGCCGTCTGGACGCGGTAGAGCTGTTCCTTGGCACCGGGGTTCCCGCGGACGTCCGTGACGTAGCGAACCAGACTCCATTGCACCGGGCGGCGCAGTTCGGGCAACGGATGGTGCTGCGCCGGCTGCTCGACGGCGGCGCCGCCGTTCGCGCGGTGGACGCCTTCGGCTTCTCGCCGCTGCATCTTGCCGCGGAGGCCGGAGAGGAAGACGCCGCGCGCTTGCTTCTCGAGCGGGGCGCCGACCCGCAAGCGCGAACGGGATCGGGAAAGACGGCCGCCGACGTGGCCCGGGAGGCTGGTCATGACGATCTGGCCCGGCTGCTGTCTCGCTGGACTGCGGAAAAGGCGCGCCAGGATTGATCGCCGGAGCGGGCGCTTCTACAATGGCCGCATTTCGGCAGCGAGGGAGGTGCGCATGAACGGCCGAGTCGGAAGAATTCCCCCGCCGGCGATCGTCCTCGCCATCGCCGCGGCCTTCCTCGCCGCGGCGACCTGCCGCCGGGACGCGCCGGCCGGCGCGGCGGCCGCGGGCGAAAATCGGCCCAAGGAGGAAGACGTGGCCAAGACCAGACCCGAACCGGTGTTTGAACCTCAGGTGGCGGGCGCGTTCTATCCCGCCGAACCCGCGGCGCTGCGAAAACAGATCCGGCGCTACCTCGACGAGGCCGCCCAGGCCGGGCGGACCGCGCCCGGGGACCTCATGGGGATCCTCGTGCCGCATGCAGGATATCCGTACTCGGGGCCGGTGGCGGCCTTTGCGTTTCAGGCGGCGGCGGCGAGGCCGTATCGCCGGGTGGTGGTGCTGGGACCGGCGCACCGCCAGCTCTATCCCAACCCGGCCCTGCTCGGCGCGCCGGCCTATCGCACGCCTCTGGGCGACATTCCCATCGATCGCGAGGGCGTGGAGGCGCTGGCCGCGACCGGAGCGGCCGAGATCAATCCGGGACGCTTCTACAACGAGCACGCCCTGGAGGTGGAGCTGCCCTTTCTCCAGGTGGCGCTGGGCGATTTTGTGCTGGTCCCGATCATGATCAGCCAGCCGTCCTTGGAGACCGCGCGCAAACTGGCCAAGGCCCTTCATCAGGTCTTTCCGGCCAGGGACACGCTGTTCGTCGCCAGCACCGACATGTCGCACGACTACCCGTACGACCTGGCGGTGGCGCTCGACGAGAACGGGCTGCGCTACGTAAAGAACCTGGATGCGGACGGACTCTGGAAGGCCTACCAGGCGTTCGAGAGAGCCGAGCCGGGCATCCGGCTCAAGGACGGAGCGCCGGATCCGGACTGCGCCCAGTTCTGCGGCATGGGACCGGTGCTGACGCTGATAGAGCTGGCCCGGCTCTTCGGCAACGCCACGGCCACCGTGCTCGACCGGCGCAACTCCGGCGACATCGTCGGCGACAAGAAGAGCCGCATCGTGGGGTACGCCGCCGCGGCTTTCACCCTGGCCCAGGCGCGCCCGGAGGGAAAACCCGGGCCAGAGAAAAAATCGCCCTCGCACGCCGGCTCCACCGGGGATTTTCTCAGCGACGCGCAAAAGCGGCTGCTGCTCCAGATCGCGCGCCAGTCGTTCGAGACCTTCGTCCGGGAGAAGACGATCAAGGATTTCGAGGTGAAGGACGAGACGCTTCTTGCGCCCGGCGCCGCCTTCGTCACCCTGACCCAGAACGGCGAGCTGCGCGGCTGTATCGGCCACATGGAACCCACCGATCCGCTGTGGCGCATGGTGCGTGATCGGGCCATCGACGCCGCGGTCCACGACCCGCGCTTCCGTCCGGTGACGGCGGCCGAGATCCCCTCGATCCGGGTGGAAATCTCGGTGCTGTCGCCGCGCATCCCGGTCAAGGATCCGCGGCGGGAGATCGTCATCGGACGCGACGGGGTATGGCTCGAACTCGGCTACGCCCGCGGCGTGTTCTTGCCCCAGGTGCCGGTGGAGCAGGGCTGGACCACCGTGGAGGAGTACCTCGATCACCTGTGTCAGAAGGCGGGGGTGTACGAGCGCGGCTGCTGGAAGTCTTCCCAGGCCAAGATCATGCGCTTCACCGCGCTGGTGTTCGGCGAGGACGATCTTCGCTGATCGACACAAGAGATGGCGCGCGCGGCATCCGGATGAAATGTGGATGACTCGGGCTGGCTCTGCTTGTGATTTCCGGCTGCCAGCACCACAGACGCTCGGCGGGGCCTCCCGGATTGCCTTCCGCGACTGCCACGACCACGGGCTGCAGGTGGCCGACTTCCTGGAATCCAACGGCATGAACTTCGACACAGCCCCCTCGCCGCTCAACATGCCCGAACTCACCTGGCGCTACGGCTACCTCGCCTTCTGGATCGTGGCGCCGCTGGTCGTGGCCGGCATGCTGATCTTCTTCCGCCGCAAGGGTTGGGAGGAGGAGACGCGCGCGCCCCCGCCTCTCGGCCCTGGGCCGCAAGAGATCGTGAGCGATCCGTCACGGGGACTTGACCGGCGCCGGACAATCCCTAAGACTCGTTTTCTACACCTCGCTGGCCGAAAGGATGAACCGATGCGGGATCAATGTCTTTCGGCAATCCTGTTTTTCGCGGCGCTCTCGGCTTGGGCGGGCGGGTGCCAGAACTACGACACCCTTCCCGACGGCGGCGACGGCGGGCCGGACGCCTTTGACGGCGCTTCGGGCGACGACGGCGACGGCACGGCGGCGGGCGACGACGGCGTGCTGGACTCGTGCGTGGCCGGCGTCGCGCCGGACAACGACTGGGGTTTTCTCGTCATCCAGGATTTTCGCGAGGAAGCCGGCGGCGGGAGGCTCCGCATCGTGCTGGAGCCGGGCGAGGGGAACGTGGTGGGCGAGGCCATCCCCTATCACCTCACCCGCTTCGCCCTAGAGTTGGGCGGCGAGAGCTTCTGCATCCTAGAGAAGGCGGACATGTCCTGGGAGAATGGGCACCACAACTGGAACGACACCGGTCGCGCTCGCCGCGATGGGATCGAGTACCTCTTGCGCCTGGTGCTCGACACCCTCGGGCCGGGCGGCTGGAATGACACGCTGGAGGCCCGGGTCGAGTCGAGCGGCGCCACCGTCTTTGGGCCGCTGAAACTCGCCGACGCCGGCTGCCGCACCGTCCCGCCCGGCAACCCCAACGCCTGCCTGTTCCGCACCCGAACCGATCAGTGATTTAGAAAATTTTACTTAATTATCAATTTGTTACACGGGGCCTGTCCCCGCCTTTCCGACGCCGTTCTCCTCGGCCAGCGCGAGCGCTGCGGCCACGTCCGCAAGGAGCGTACCGCCCACGCCGCTCGGCGTGTCGTCGGCGTTCCACTGGATGCTGTCGGTGAGAAAGCGCGGGAACATCCACCAGCGGATGACGTTCACCCCGGTGGCCTTCATGGTTGCCATGTCGTCCGAGAACGCCTGCCGGTCCGAGGACACCCCTTTGAATCCCCAGGCGGAGATTCCGCCGAAGTCGCCGCACCAGTTCTTCCAGGCCCAATTGACACCGTGCACGAAACGCCGCTGGCAGCCGTAGGCCACCCCTGGCGCGAACGGGCAGGTGTCCACGCAACCGGTGTCGCCGCCACCGTCCACTGCATCTGCCCCACCGTCGCCTCCGTCCGGATGGCCGCCTTCGTCGCCCGGACCGGGTTCGGAGCCCGGATCGCCGCCGGCATCGGCCCCGGCGTCTTGCCCGGCGTCCGCGCCCGCTTCAGCCCCCCCACGCTCCCGGTGCAGCCCGCAACCAGCATGCTCAACCAGAACCACCCCCCGCCCACAAGAGAAGACGGGCCGACTCGATGGAAAAAAGTCCTCGCCATGGACTGTCCGCCAGCGGCCGACGTGTGCCGCCTACTCCTTGACCAATAGCACGTTCACCGCCTTGACCAGAATGCGCGCCCGGTCGCCCTTCTTGAGCCCCAGCTCTCGCAGGGAGTCCAGCGTCATCACCGACTCCATCTGGCCCTTGCCGATGAGGTCGAGTTTCACCTGACACATCACCGAGCCCTTTTTGATCTGCCGCACCCTGCCGATCAGCTGATTGCGCGCGCCGGCCTTCATGGTTTTCCTCCTTGCGTGCCGAATTCCCACACGGGACCGACCACCCCATCCCGCAGAGCATACAATCCCCATGGAGCAAAAGAAAAGACCGAATGCCGCCGTCGCGCCCGCCTAGAACTGGTAGGAGAAGCCGAAGCCCACCGACCAGTCGTTGACGCCCTGGTAGGTGCCGTAGCTGTCGCTGTTCGGATCCTCGTCGAGCTTCCAGATGCGCCAGAACTGGCCCACCAGGTAGAGGAAGCTGTTGATCTGGTACTTGGCCTCGACCAGAAAGAGGCTCTTGTCGTCGAAGGTGAAGGCCTGGTCCGCGCCCTCGAAGTTGTGCTTGTAGTAGTAGGCGCCGAACTTGAAAACCTCCAGCGCCGGGACGTTGAGGTAGATGCGCAGGTTGGAGTTGTAGAGGCCGTCGTAGTCGTCGTAGCTCGCGCCGAGTTGCAAAAGGCCGAGGAAGTCGAACACCAGTTCGGCGTAGTAGCCGTTGAGCCCCTTGTCTCCGAGGTGCTCGAGCGCCGCGCGCTTGGGGAACTCGGCGTCCTGATTGGTGGCCACGTCGCGCACCGGATAGGCGAACTTCTGGATCTCATAGAACGAGTCGAAGTAGGCCGGGATGTAGTCGGCTGCGAAGTAGCGGTACTCGATCCGGGCCGAGAGATCCAGGCTGATGATCGGGATGTGGAAGGTGTTGAGCAGGCCCGCGTGCAGGCCCGCGCCCGCTCCCAGGATGCCGTTCATGTCGATGTAGGGGGTGAGGGTGATGACGTCGTTGTGCAGCAGGCGGAATTCGATGTCCCCGCCCATGACCGTGGCGGCCTTGGACTCGGCCACCTTGGGCAGGTTGTCCTCCACGATGGGCACGGCCGGTGTTTGGGTGGTATCGTAGGCCAGGGCGTACGGCGCGGTCACGTCGGTGACCAGGGTGAACCCGACCGCCAGGTTGTTGAGGTAGGCGTCGGGATCGACGAAGGACCAGGGCCGGATGTAGGCCCGCGCCCCGAACAGGTTGAACTGGGCCACGCCGTTCACCAGGGTCTCCGCGCCGCCGTAGTCGGTGTTGAGATCGAACTGCAGGCCCATCTTGTAGTGATTGAGGTCGCTGTTGTTGTAGTAGCGGTTGACGATGGTGCCGTGTCCCAGCACCGCCCCCGGCAGATCCCCCACCTGGACGAAGATGAAGTCGCCCTTGTGGCCAAAGCGGAAGAAGCGGATGATCTTGAGGTAGTCCGAAAACTCGTCCCAGTCCTCCTCGCGCAAGATCCCGCCGATGGCCGAGTTCTCCGGATCGTTGTCGACGACCAGAAAGTGCAGCGGGGCCTGGATGCCGAAGGCCACCTTGCCGAGGTCCAGGGTGAAGGTGGCATTCAAGGTGGCGTACCAGTCCTCGCCGATCTGGCCGAAATTGAGATCGCCGGCGAGTTGGCCCTTGGTGTCGGCGCGCGGGGCGCCGACCGCCGCCTTGATGGAATCCGCGTCCTGCGCCTGGGCGAGCGAAGCGAGCAGCAGCCCGGCGCAATATCCCGCCAGGATGGTCTTCATTGGTCCTTCTCCTTGTCGCGGCCGGCCGGCAGGGGCTCGGCGCCCTCCAGGCGGGCCGAGACGTCGAAGATCAGCGTGCCGTCCAGGTAGGGCGGCCCCATCAGCAGTGTGCGCCCGCCGTCGGTGACTCGCAGCTCGATCTTGAGCACGGGCTTCAGGTGCAGCTCCAGAGAAAGCATGCGTTTTCCGGTGCGGAGATCGATGCCCTTGAAGGCCACCGCGATGTACTGGCGGTTCGCGAACTGCAGCTCAACGCTGGCGTTCAGCCCTGCGCTGGTCTCCAGCCGGTCCAGCAGCCGAAACTTGGAAAACGGCAGCTCCGACAGCTCCGAGCGGATGTCGTCGAGGGCCGGGTCGATGCTCTTCGCCTCGTCCTTGAGAGCGTAGATGACCCGGATGCCGATGCGGGCCGACTGGTCGTCGGCGGCCTGGAGCGAGCCCAGCGGCAACAGACAGATGATCAGGCACAAAGCGCGGGTCATAGGTCGTCTCCCTCGCTCTTTCCGTCCGGCAGGCGGTTCATGTCGTACAGCCAGATGACGGTGGTATTGTTGCGGGACACCGAGAAGATCATGGAACGCTCCCCGGCGTATTCCATGCGGTCGATGATCACCTGCGGGCCTTCCGGTTGCGGCGTCTCGCCGTTCGCCACGGCCGGCGCCGTCGGTGTCTTCCCTTCCGAAAGCCCGTTCGCGGGCGCGCCCGGCCACAGCGCGATGAGGAGCACAGCGGCCGTGGCGGCGGCAACCGAGGCCAGCCACACCGGCCGGTACACCCTCAGCGCCTCTCCCAGCCACAGGCGCACCCGAGCCGCGAGCGGCAGCGGCTCCTGCCGGGAGATGCCCTGCATCACCCGCTCGGTGAAGCCGGAGAAATCCACCGCCGCGCACTCGTCCGAGAGGAACTGCCGCAACCCCTGACCCAGCTCCCGGATGCGGGCCAGCTCCGCCGCGCACTGCGGACATACGGCCAGATGGCTCTCCACCCGGGCCCGCTGCCGGCGGGAGAGCTCTCCATCGTGATAGCGGTTCAGCAACGGATGAAGGTTTTCGCAGGGGGACATGGCTCAGGCTCCCGTGGCGGAATCGGCGCGCACCGCGGCCTCCTCCGTCTCTTTGGGTTCCGGGATGGGCTCCCCCCGCTCCCGCAGGTACTGCTGCAACGCCTGTTGCGCGTAGCGCCGGGCATGGAACAGCCGGGACATCACCGTGCCCTTGTGGATGCGCAGCACCCGGGCCATCTCCTCATAGCTCAAACCTTCGACCTCGCGAAGCAACAGCACCGCCCGGTGTTTCTCGCTCAAGGATCCGATGACCTGGTTGAGGCGGGCGGCGATTTCTTTTCGTTCCAGGGTCTTTGCCGGGTTCTGGCGCAGGCCCGATGGCACGATCTCGGCCTCGGCGCCGTCGGGCTCGCGACGCAGCGTGGTGTCGTCGTAGTCGAGGCTCTCGTGGCGGTGTTCCTTGCGCAGATGGTCGATGGTCAGGTTCACCACCAGCCGGTAGAGCCAGGTGTAGAAGGAGGAGTTGCCCTGGAAGGTATCGAGATAGCGATGGACCTTGAGGAAGGCCTCCTGGGAGATGTCCAGGGCCGTATCGCGGTTGCGCACCATGCCGTAGGCGATGGCGTACACGCGATGCTTGTAGCGTTCGACCAGCATGCGAAAGGCCCCTTCGTCGCCACGCCGCGCGCGCCGCACCAGCTTGAGATCATCGGTGTCCATGCGCGCGCGATCTCCGAAAGGCAAAGACGCCTGGTTTTACTTTGATATTCATGGTTTTTTCGGCCCGCAACCGGCCTATCCTAACGGCAGCCCGGCTCCGTTTTCAAGCGAAAAGACCGAAAGCGAAACCCTCTCCCATCCCGGCTAATACCATGGATTATTTGGAGATCCGAGGCGGGACGTAGTCCCGGGCCGGGTCCAGCGGCTGGGTGTAAGGGCTGGCCCAGTCGCGTTCGAAGAGAGCGCGCAGGGCCCCGGCGAAAGTCCGGCTCTTCACCCACAGGCCGACGTTTCGGGCCGAGTAGAAGTAGCTCTTTTCCCAGTTGTTGCTCCCCACCCAGGCGTAGCACCCGTCGATGGTCATGGCCTTGGCGTGGAGCACCCGGGCGAAGGAAATGAAGCGCCCGGGGACCTGGGGAATGGTGATGAATCGCACCGCGAGGTTCTCGACGCCGGCCAGGCGCTTGATGAAATCGATGGCGGGTCTGCGAAAGCTCCAGTCGGAGAGCAACAGGCGCACCTTGACTCCGCGCGCCGCCGCGTCCCTGAGCGCCCGATCGAGTTCGTTCCAGGTTTCGCGCCCCTCCCCGGCGAGCGAGTAGGTGAGGAGTTCCACGGTGATTTCTTTGCGGGCACGGCGGATGCCAGCCAGAATCTTCTGCAAATCCCAGGCGTTGCGCGCGGAATTGAGCAGCTCGGGCGAGGAGAGCGGCTTGAGCAGGACCTCCTCGCCGCCGAGACGAAGGACCACCGGCTTGTGCCCGGTGCGCGACTCGGCCAGGCGCGAAAGCGCGGCCGGATCCCGGCAAAGCTCCCAGTCGGTCTCGAACACCCGCGTGAAATACCCGGCCACCTCGCGGTTGCGCACGCGCACGCCGATCTCGCGCACGTGGGAGAGCGACCTCCAGTCGAAGTTCTGGCTGCCGAGAAAGACCTGCTCGCCATCCACCACGAAGAACTTGGCGTGCTGGACGCCGTGGCCCATGAGCGCCGGCACGTCCAGCAGGCGGGCCTCGACACCTTTTTCGGCGCGCAGACGGTCGAGGGGCTTTGTGTACTTTCGGGTGAAGCCCTTGTCCACCACGATGCGCACCCGTACCCCGCGCCGGGCCGCCTGGACGATGGCATCCAGCACCGGCTCCAGCGCCTCGCCCTTCTTGCTCGCGATGTAGAACTGCTCGATGTCCAGGGTGCGCTTGGCCGAGCCGATCATCTCCAGCCACACCTCGGGAGCGTTGCGCACCTCGGGGGTGTCGAGTTCGGTCCCCTGGGGAACGGATTCCACCAGTTCGAGGTCGGCCCAGGGCGCCTGGGCCAGGGCCGGAACCGCTCCCAGAAACCAGATGCTTGCGACGAAGATCCGCGGCATGTCGGGCTCCTTCCCGCCCGAGCAACCTTGGCGCAAAACCAGGCGCCGCGCAAGAGCCGCGCGATTTGATTGCCTGCGTGCGCGCCCCTTTGGTACACTCGCCTCGGCAGCGAGGAAGGCATGGCCGACCCCAATCAATGGAAGAGCCTGGTCCGGGAATTCAAGATCCTCCAGGCCCGAAAACAGTCCGCCGGACGCCTGCCCAAAAAGGACGAGGATCGTCTGGCCTTTCTTTCGGAACGCCTGGGGGAATACGAAGAAGAGAAACGCCTGCGCCTCAAGGACGAGGAGGAAAAGGGGCCCAAGGTCAAGACGTCCGACGATCACTACGCCACCGAAATCGGCCAGGAGACGCTGGAAAAGGCCGCCGCCTATGAGCCGAGCAAGCGCTGGGAGAAAGAGGAGCACCAGAAACGGGCCTTCGAGGCCCGCGATTCGCGCCGCGGCCAGGCCACCTTCCGGCAGCAGGGTCTGTCCCAGTTTGCGGTGGACATCTCGGCGGACCTCAAGGACGGAGAGGTCTCCATCGCGGAGACGCCCGAGGAAGAGGAAGCCCAGGCGCGCCAGGATTTTCATCGCGCCGTGATCGTAAACGACGACGTGGAGAAGCTGGCCAAGAAGGACGGCGGCCCCAAGCCCAATCCCTTCGCCATCGAACTCGACGACGGACTGGCGCGGGCGCTCGGCAAGGCCAAGACCTTCGACGAGTCGGTGGTGCCCGACAGCGCGGCCAAGAGCTTTGCGGTGGATCTCCCCGACGAGGAAGCCGAGGACGTCACCGCCGCCAGCCGTCCGGCTCGGCGCGCCGATGAGCTTTCCGACGAATTGCAGGGACTCCTCAACAAGAGCTACGACCTCCCCGCGGACAAGAAAAAAGGCGCGCTTTCGCTGGGCGAGGCCACGTCCCACGAGGTGTCCGCCGACGAGGAAGCCAACCTCGACCTCGATCTGATGCGCCAGGCAGTACAGTACGCCGAAAAGAAGAACCTGGTCGAGAAGGAATCGGCGGCCTGGCTGGTGGACGAGAAGGGCAACGAGATCGAGGGGCGCGAGCCCGAGGAGGACTCCGGCGCCATCCTGTCTCCGATCATTCCCGCTCCCGAAAAACCCAAAATGCGCTTTTCGGACGGAAAACCCACCCAGCCGTTCGCCTACGCCGAGCCGGACTCCGGAGAAAGCGAACTTCTGATCCCGGACGCCGGCTCCGAGGATGTGGCGGCCGAGATCCAGATCTCGGCGGAAAAGGAAGCGCCCACGCTCACCCGAAACAAGCCCTCCATCGAGTACCGTCCCGAGGATCTGCCGCCGCCCCCGGAGGGAAGCACCGGCCTGGACGATGTGCCGGACCTGTCGGAGGACTCCATCCGGGGCGGCACCGCCGGGGCCGCCCCGGCCGCCGCCAAGAGCACCGCGGCGCCGCCGCGAGACGACATGGATGCCTTTTGGGGCCTCTCGGGAGACGACACCCAGAGCGCGCCTCAACCGCCGGCACCGTCGAAACCGTCCGCGCCGCCGCGTTTCGGAGGCGCATCGGCCCGCCCCACCGCGCCCACCCAGCCGGCGGCTCGCCCGCGCTCGCAGCCCATATCGCTCGATGAACTCGCCTCCCCGGCCCCCGAGCCCGCCTCGGCGCCGGCGAAATCCCCCCGGGTGCTGCCGGCGCTGGGCGCCAAACGGGCGCCGGCCGCAACCCCTCGCGCGGCCTCGCCCGGGGCAAAACCGCCTCGCCAGCGCTCGCTCCTCGGGCCATCCAGCGACGGTTCGGGTTCGCTGGTGGACTCGCTCTTCGGCGATGAAGAGGCGGCCTCGCCCGCGGCGGAGGTCACCCTGCCGCAAGCCAAGCGGCGCACGGCCGCCAGCGTCCCGGAGCGCGCGCCGGCTCGCGGCCCGGCGGCTCCCGCCACCGGGGCGACAAACGACCTCAGGGGATCGCGGCGCGCCACGGTCCACTTCAAGGACGGCGTCACCCGCCGGGGGACGGTGGGCGAGATCGACCTGGATGCCGCGAGCATTCAGCTCACGCCGCCCGACGGCGGCGCCGCGGAGACCTTCAACGCCCTGGCGCTCAAGACCATCTTCCTGCTGCTCCCGCCGGGAATGTCCTATCCGGAGAAGCAGGGCCAGCGCGTGCGCGTGGTGTTAATCGACGGCCGGACGCTGCAGGGCACGTCCAACGACTACCACCCCAACCGCAACGCCTTCACCCTGTTTCCCGCCGAGGACCGCGGCAACATCGAACGCATCATCGTTTTTACCGGCGCGGTGAAGAACATCTGGTTCGAGGAGACCTGACAGGTCATTTGCCGCAAGACGCGATCTGCCGTTCGCGCCACCGGGTCGAAGGCGGTCCAGCGGTACGACTCCTTTGCCCGGGTCAAACAGGACCCGACCAAGAGCGCGTATCGATGGCTGAGGAAGATTTCGCTCTCGTCACGGTCGCGGTAACAAACGTGGAGGCTTCGATGATGGTTTGTGCTTGACAGGGCCGGTCGCTTTATCGATGGAACCGGTGGAACCCCGGTGGAACCGGAGGTCAGGGCCTAAAACGAACAGCGGCCAGGGCGAGCGCGATGACGGCGAGAACAATGGCTGCACTGCCGAAATTCGCAACCGGATGACAACCGCACCCTCCGAAGATTCTATTCTTTCCATCCAGCGAGTCGCTGCCGGAGACGTCCGCATCCGTTTCGGTGTCCGTTTCGGTGCCGGCCCCTCCGTCTTCCCCTCCGGGGGAAAAACCATCATCTGGCAAGCCATCATCTCCGGATTGGCCGGCATCGACTCCATCGGCTCCATCGGCTCCGTCCGCGCCGTCTGACGCCGTACCGCCATCTTGGGGGATGACGGAGCCGAGACCTTTGATATCGGCCGAAAGCTGCCAGCCGGGATTCACACCCTCGCCGGCGTAGGCGCCACGGAAGGTCCCGCCGCTCTTGCTCGTGCCGTTGAAATCCCTGTCGTAATCCACATCGGCGGCGAACTGGGAAAGTGGAAGCGCCGTTCCCTGGCAGCGGCCCGGCAGCGGATAGAAGTCCATGGCCCCGAGGACCAGCGACGGAGCGGCGACGTAGGCGGCTGCGTTGGAGACCGCGTCGGTCATGTTTTCGACCGAATTGGCAATGTTGCCCGAGATCGGCGTGGCGGCGAAGATCAGGTTGCCCACCACCGCATCGCCCTGGGTTGCGGTACTGCCAAAGTTGATACCGACAGAGGCCCCGTAAATCGTGTTGTTGTAGACGGCCGCGAGCTTGAGCGGCAGGTCGTGGTTCTGCAGCCGGATGGCTGTGCCGGCCACGTCCACGAAGATGTTGTCGTGGATCGACACGCGCCCCGAGGCCTGCAGCAGCGATTCCCGCGGGTTGTGGTAGAAGAAGTTGCCGTAGATTTCGTAGCGGTCGTCCGCCCCCGGCCCGCTGTCCGGGAAGCCGCCCAAGAGCAGGTTGGGACGGTCGCCGTCGGGGCTGGGGCGGTCGCTCTTGATGAAGACATTGTGCCGGATGATGGTCGTCGTTGGCGCCGTGGGCATTCCCGAAACGTCGGGGCGCGGTTTCTGCCACTTGATCTGCATGTTGTAGCCGATGGTGTCCTGCACCAGGTTGTATTCGATGAGGCCGCCGATGAACGGCGACGTGCCGTCGCTGTTTCCCAGGTACAGGCCGGTGCCGGCGCCGATGATGCGGTTACGGCGGATGACCCATCCCCAGGTGGGGGTCTTGGTCGAAATGGCCACCGTTTGCTGTCCGGCGTCGTGATGCAGGAAGGTGCACCCTTCGATGGCGATGTGGTGCACGAGGTTCGAGGTGCCGCCCTTGGCGCTGACGCCGAAGGCGCCGTCGACGCCTCGACCGTCGATGGTCAGGTTTCGCAAGATAACGTAGCTCGAGTTGGTGATTTCCACGGTGTTGCAACAAGGACCGAGATCGGCCTGAACCACCGCCGGCGGCCCCTCCTCCGGGCCGGTGATGGTGATCCATTCCGTCGGACTTCCGTTGCGATCGCGGATGACGAAATGTTCATAGGTCCCGGGGGCCAGATGGAGCGTATCGCCGGGAACGAGGTTGGCCAGTTCCGCCTGGTATGTCGCCGGGTCGGCGAACTTGTCAGCCGCAACCGCCGGCCCCGCCGGCGAAAGCGAGAACACGCCGATCTGGCAGAGGACGACAAGCGCGGCGGGCGCACGCATTCGCCACCCATAAGCGCCAACGGCGCGCCTACTGGTTCATGGATTCCAGGAATTCCTTGTTGCTCTGGGTGCGGCTGATCTTGGAGAGCAAAAACTCCATGGAGTCGATGACGTTGAGCGGATGGAGGAGCTGGCGCAGGATCCACACCCGCTGCAGGGTCATGGGATCCATCAGCAGCTCTTCCTTGCGGGTGGAGGAGGCATTGATGTCCAGGCAGGGGAAGATGCGCTTCTCCATGAGCTTGCGGTCCAGGCGCATCTCGGAGTTGCCGGTGCCCTTGAACTCCTCGAAGATCACCTCGTCCATGCGCGAGCCGGTGTCCACCAGGGCGGTGCCCACGATGGTGAGCGAGCCGCCTCCCTCGATGGCCCGGGCGGCGCCGAAGAAGCGCTTGGGCTTGTGCAGGGCGTTGCTGTCCACGCCGCCGGAGAGGATCTTGCCCGAGGGCGGCACCACCGCGTTGTAGGCGCGCGCCAGGCGGGTGATGGAGTCGAGCAGGATGACCACGTCCTTGCCGTGCTCCACCATGCGTTTCGCCTTCTCGATCACCATCTCGGCCACCTGCACGTGGCGCTGCGCCGGCTCGTCGAAGGTCGAGCTGATGACCTCGCCCTTCACCGAGCGCTCCATGTCGGTGACTTCCTCCGGGCGCTCGTCGATGAGCAGAACGATGAGCTCGACTTCCTTGTGGTTGTGGGCCAGGGCGTGGGCGATGTCCTGAAGCAGCACGGTCTTGCCGGCCCGCGGCGGGCTCACGATCAGGCAGCGCTGCCCCTTGCCGATGGGGCAGAGCAGGTCGATGATGCGGGTGGAGAAGTTCTTGGGCTCGTATTCCAGCAAGAACTTCTTGTGCGGGTAGAGCGGCGTCAGGTTGTCGAAGAGGATCTTGTCCTTGGCCGCGTCGGGATCCTCGCGGTTGAGCATCTCCACCTTGAGCAGGGCGAAGTAGCGCTCGCCCTCCTTGGGCGGCCGCACCTGGCCGGCCACGGTGTCGCCGGTGCGCAGGTTGAAGCGGCGGATCTGCGAGGGGGAGACGTAGATGTCGTCGGGGCCGGGCAGGTAGTTGTAGTCCGGCGAGCGCAGGAAGCCGAAGCCGTCAGGCAGGATCTCGAGCACGCCCTCGCCGTAGATGTTGCCGTCCTTCTCAGCCTGGGCCTGGAGGATGGCGAAGATCATCTCGGACTTGCGCAGCCCGCCGCCGCCCTGGACGTTGAGCTCCTTGGCCAGCTTGTTGAGCTCGCTGATCTTCATGTTTTTCAATTCGTTGAGGTTCATGCGTTCTCCTTCTCCTGGAGGAGGGGACGCCCCGCGCCGGTGGCGCAGGGGGCCTTGGGGTGGGGGTGATTTCCGTCTTGGGTCATTATCGCGTTCGGCGCGACACGCGCGCCCTGTCTGCGGATTCCGATTGGGGTGGGAACAGCGGCGTCCCGACCGTCATCCAAGTTGCCGTTCCTGAAACGTGGCCCATGCCTACCCCAGCGGCCGGAGCTTGTCAAGGACAATCTCGTGTCGCGAGGCCGTCGCGGCCCGGGCTCGGCGAGGCCGAGTCCGATTGACAGCCGCGCCCTGCGCCCGTAGGTTGGTGCCCGTGCCGCCACCCGCTCCCAATCTGTCGGCTCTGTTGCGTCGAGCCCGATGGACCTGCCTCGGCGCGGCCTTGTTGATCGCGCTCGGCCAGACGGGGGCGCTGGGGGCCTTGGCGCTTGCGGCGCTGTCGCTGGCCGACCTCGAAGCGACGCCCGACGTTGTCTTTCAGGTCGCGCGCCTGGCTTTTCTGTCGCTGGCCGGGATCATCCTCGCCCGTCAGTTCCTCCTGCCGTTGTGGCGCGTCCTGTCCGACGCGCGTCTGGCCCGCTTCATCGAGCGCCGCGCCGGCGCCGTCCCGCTCGATCTGGTCGCGGCCGTCCAGCTCGATTCGGTTCTTCGCCGGCCGGCGGAGCCGTCGGGCCCGCCGGTCTCGCCGGAGCTGGCCCAGGCCCACGTGGAGCGGATGGCCGGCTGGCTCTCCGGCGTGCGAGCCGGGCGGCTGTTCGAAAAGAGGCGGCTGCGCTGGACCGGATTCGCCGTCCTGGTCGCCAGCCTGGCCCTGCTGGCGGCGGTGCGGTTCGCTCCCGGCTCGCTGCCGCGGGCGTTCGAGCGTCTGCTGCGGCCGCCGGTGGCCGCCGCGCCCCCCGGCGAGCCATCCGCCATCGGCGACATCCGGCTCATCTACCACTACCCGGCCTATGCCGGCCGCCCGGACCGACTGCTGGAAGGCACCGACGGCTCCATCCGGGTGCTGCCGGGCACCGAGGTGGAGATCGAGGCCGACAGCGATCGCGTGCTGCGCCGGGCCGAGCTGCGTCTGTCCCGCGTGACGCTGCCGCTGTCGGTGCGGGGGCGCCACCTGAGCGGGCGCCTGACCGTGCTGGAGGCGGGCGGGTATCGGTTTGCGCTCGAGGACGAGTCCGGCCGCGACTGGATCGACGATCGCCTGCGCGCCATCCAGATCGAGCCCGATGCGCCGCCGCGGGTGGAATTGTCGCGGCCCGCGGAGGACCGGACGGTGCGGGCGGAGGAGGGCATCGATCTCGGCTACGACGCCCGGGACGATTTCGGCCTTTCGCGCATCCGCCTGGTGTGGCGGGTGGCGGGGCGGGACGGGGCCGGCGGCGAAAAGACGCTGCGGCAGCTCGCCGGGGAGCGCGGCGTTCGCCAGCAGCTCCGCTGGGAGCTCGCCGGCCACGGTTTTCGCCCCGGAGATCGGGTGCAGTTCTATCTCGAGGCGGAGGACAACGACACGGTGCGCGGGCCCAAGAGCGGGCGTTCGGTCAGTCGGACCTTGCGCATCTTCTCTCCCGAGGCCCAGCGGCGCGAGCAATCCCGGCAAGCGCAGCAGATCTGGGAGGAGATGGTCTCGTTGTTGGCCACCGCGCTGGAGCTCGATCCGAAGGTCCGCCTCTTGGACGTCTCCGCCGAGGAAGGCCTGGCCGCGCTGATCGGCGGTCTGGACAAGCTCGTGACGCATCTTTCGGAACTCGCAGAAAAAATGCGTTCGGACCCGGGCTCGCCGGCGCTGACCCGCGCCCTGGCCCGGGTGCGGTCCGATCTGCGCCGCCAGCTCGACCGGTGGCAGTTCTCCGAGCTGCGAATCCCCGGGGATCCCGACGGGGCGGCGCGGCGGGTGCCGCGGCTGTGGCGCGTCGGAGGCGGATCGCTGGCCGACTTCGAACCCGACCGCCGCAACCTGGCGCGGCGGCTGGAGAGCGCCGTGCTCTATCTGGAGGATCTGCTGGAGCGCCAGCGCATCCAGGACCTGGAGCGCCTGGCGGAGGAGCTGGACGCGACCCGGGAGAGGTTGCAGCGGCTGCTGGAGGAATACCGCCGCGCGCCATCCGACGAGGCCCGCCGCCGCATCGAGGCGGAGATCGCCCGGCTGCGCGAGCAGCTCGAGGCGCTGCGCGCCCGCCAGAGCGAGATGCTGGCCGAGCTGCGCGACGAGTATCTCAACCCCGAAGCGCTGCGCCAGGCGCTGGAGCGGGCCGACATGGGCGGATCGCTGGAGCGGCTGGAGCGGATGCTGGCCGAGGGCCGCATCGAAGAGGCCATGGCCGAACTCCAGCGGCTGGCCCGCCAGAGCCAGGAATACCGCGCCCAGGTCGGCCAGGCCCTGGCGCGCTTCGGCGACCGCCGCTACCGCGAGCTCGCCGCCGCCATCGCCCGCCTGCGCGGCGAGATCGCCGGCCTGGCCGAGGCCCAGCGGCGCCTGCTCGAGTCCACCGGGCGGCTGCGGCAGCGCCAGTTGCGCGCGCTGGCCCCGCGTTCGTCCGCGGACCTGCGTCAGGCGATCGAGCCGATGCGGCGTCTGTTGCGCTCGCTGCGCCAGAACCTGGAGCGGATGCCCCAGGAGGACCTGGGCCATTTCGCCGCAGAGGATCTGGGGGGGGCGCGGCGGCAGGCGGAGCTGCTGGATCCGCTGCTTCAGGCGGGCGACGTGGCGCGCTCCTTGGAAGTGTCGCGCGAGCTGTCGCAATCGATCGAGCGGTTGCGAGAGTCGCTGGCGGCCGACCGGGCCGCGGCGCGGCGCTTCAGCCCTCCAGAAGCCCGCCGGATCGAGGCGCAGCTCGAGCTCGCCGCCGGCGCCGGCCGGCTCGCGCGCCAGATCGAAGAAGCGCTGCGGCGGCTGTTGCCGGACGCGCCCGCGGCGCTCTCCCGCGAGGAGATCCGGGCGCTGGAGAGCATGGCCCGGGAACAGCGGGACTTGGCCCAGCGGCTGCGGCGGGCCCAGGCCGAGTTCGAGCGCGTCAACCAGCAGGCGCCGTTGTTCGGGCGGGACATGCTCGACGGCGCCCGGCGCGCCGGACAGCGGATGGACGGGGCCGCGTCCGAGCTCTCGCGCAAGAACCCCCAGGCCGCCTACCCGCTGGAACAGTCGGCGCTGTCGGAGCTGGAGAAGCTTCAGCACGGCATGGATTCGAGCTGCAAGCGCGGCTCCTCCGGCGGCGGCCAGGGCATGCCGCTGCCCATGGGCGCCGAGGGCGACGGCGAGGACGGCGAAGGGCGGGACGAGGGCGGGCCGGGGGGGCGGATGAGCCGCGAGGAGGTGGAGGTGCCGCGGCCCGAGGATTTCGAGCCGCCCGATCGGTTCCGGCGCGAGCTGCTGGACGGCATGAAGGATCCCGTGCCACCGGAGTTCGAGCCGCAGGTGCGGCGCTACTACCAGGAGATCGTGCGATGAGCGGCGGCGGACGCGGCATCCTCTTCGCGGGCGGTGTGGCGGCGGCGGTGCTCGCCTTCGCCCGCGGCGCGCCGGCGGACACGGGCGTCGATGAGCTTGCCGGCATCGAGCGGCGGCGGAGCGAGGCCGAGACCCTGCTCGAGCAGTGCCAGTTCGAACCGGCCCGCCGCATCGCCGAGCGCCTGTTCGCCGAGCACCCCGATTTGCCGGCAGTGCAGTGGCTGGCAGGATGGGTGAAGTTCCATTTCTCGGAGGCCCAGGCGGCGCTGGCGCTCATGGAGCGGGCGGCGGCGGCCTTGGGGCCGGGTTTTTCCGACCCGCGCCTGGCCCTGGTGCGCGCCACCGCCCGGGCCACCCGCGGCTTCGTCACGGCCCGAAGCCCGGACGGCCGGGTGATCGTCCGGCACGCGCCGGGCGTCGATCGGGTGCTGGTCCCCGATCTCTTCGAGTGCGTGGAACGGACCTTGGAGGTGGTGGGCCGCGACCTGGGGCATTCGGCCTCGACGCCAATCCTGGTGGAGATCCTTCCCGACCGGCGGAGCCTGGCCGACTGCACCGGACTGGCGCTCTCGGAGATCGAATCCAGCGGCACCATTGCGGTCAGCAAGTACAACCGCCTGATGGTCACCTCGCCCCGCTCGACCTTGACCGGCTATTCCTGGGCGGACACGGTCTCCCACGAGCTGGTCCACCGCATCATCTCCGAGCGCACCTTCAACCGCACGCCCATCTGGCTGCACGAGGCGCTGGCGCGCTTCGAGGACAGCCGCTGGCGCGCCGGCGAGCCGCTCTACCGGGCCGGACTGCACCCGGCGGACGAGTCGCTGCTGGCGAAGGCCCTGCGCGAAGATCGGCTGATCCCTTTCGAGCGCATGCACCCCTCGATGGCGTTCTTGCCCACGCCCGAGGCGGCCCAGCTCGCCTTCGCCGAGGTGTACACCGTGGCGCAGTTTCTGATCGAGCGCGGCGGCTATCCGGGGGTGCGGCGGATGCTGGATGAGCTCGGGCAGGGGCGCTCCGATTGGCAGGCGCTGCAGGCGGCGTTCGCTCTGGACGCGCAGAGCTTCCCCGCGGCCTGGATGGCCTGGCTGCGGCAGAAGCCGCGGGTCGAACTCGAGGGCGCCGGCACCGTGGACGATGCGGCCGCGTCCCGACCCGAGCGCCGTCTCCAGGAAGGCCCACTGGCGGTACGGGACTTCTTCCACCTCGGGCGCCTGCTCGACGCCCGCCAGCGGCCGCGGGCGGCCGCGGTGGAATACCGCAAGGCCGCCGACCGGGCCGGTCCCCGCCACGCCGCAGCGGGGATGCTGCTCGAGAAGCTGGGCCGGGCGCTGGCGCGCATCGGCCGCGTCGAGGAAGCGCGGCCGGCGCTCGAGCAAAGCCTCGAGCGCGATCCCCGCCAGGTCGAGGCGCGCCGGACGCTGGCGGAGATCCTGCTGGAGTCGGATCCCTACCAGGCCTGGCTGCACCTGCGCGAGGCCGCGCGCATCAATCCGCTCCACCCCGGCGTGGTCCGGGGGCTCTACCGGGCCAGCCAAGCGTTGCGCCAGGCGGGTGATCGCCGCCAGGACTGGGACGAGCTCGGCCGGCGCTATCGGAGCGCCGTGGAGGCGCTGGCCCACGAGGAGGGCGCCGGCTTGGCGCCGGCGGCCGAGGCGGGGGCTCCAACCGCCTTCCTGCGCCTGAACTCGGTTCCCTGGGCGCGGGTGTGGCTCGATTTTCGCGACACCGGCCTCATCACCCCGGTGCTGGAGCTCGCGGTGACCCCCGGCCGCCACGTGGTGGCGCTGGCGCCGGATTGCGGCCCGCCCGAGGTGGTGGTGGTGACGCTGGCGCCCGGTGAGCGAGCGGTCGTCAGCCGCGAGCTGTGTCCGCTCGAGCGCGATGGAGGCGAATGAGCGCGCCGTTCGCGGCCGGACTTTACCGGCCGCGCGCGCTCTGATACAGATGGCGACAAGGAGGCGCGTCGTGAACGAGGCCGCAACCCAGGTGCCGGTCGGAGACCGCGAGCGGGCGGCGCAGATGCAGGCCGCCTGCGCCGCGATCCGGGAACAGATCGCCCGGCGCATCGTGGGCCAGCGCGAGGTCGTCGACCTGATGACCCTGTCGTTGTTCTGCAACGCGCACAGCCTGCTCATGGGCGTGCCCGGACTGGCCAAGACGCTGCTGGTGTCCACGCTGGCCGAGGCGTTGTCGCTCCGGTTCTCCCGAGTGCAGTTCACCCCCGATCTTATGCCCAGCGACATCACCGGGACCGAGATCCTCACCGAAAACCGCCAGACCGGCGAGCGGGGCTTTCGCTTTCTGCCCGGGCCGGTCTTCGCCAACCTGGTGCTGGCGGACGAGATCAACCGTGCCCCGCCCAAGACGCAGGCGGCGCTGCTCCAGGCCATGCAGGAACGCCAGGTGACCGCCGGCGGCGCCACCCACGCCCTGCCCGCGCCGTTTTTCGTCTTCGCCACCCAGAACCCGATCGAGCAGGAGGGCACCTATCCGTTGCCCGAGGCGGAGCTGGATCGCTTCATGTTCTTCATCGAGGTGCCCTACCCCGAGGCGGACGACGAGGTGCGGGTCGTGGAGACCACCACCGCCGCCGCCGAGGAGAGCATCCGGCCGGTGCTCGCGCCCGAGCCCTTGTGCGAGATGCAGCGGCTGGTGCGGCGGGTGCCGGCGGCCTCCGATGTGACCCGCTACGCCGTGCGCCTGGCGCGCGCCTCCCGGCCGCGGCAGGAGGGCGCCGCCGATTTCGTCCGCGAGTACGTGTCCTGGGGCGCCGGGCCGCGGGCCGGCCAGTACCTGATCCTGGGAGGAAAGGCGCGCGCCTTGCTCCACGGCCGCTTCGCCGTCTCGGTCGAGGACGTGCAGGCCCTGGCCCGTCCGGTGCTGCGCCACCGCATCCTCACCAACTATCGGGCCGACCTGGCCGGGGTGAAGAGCACCGACATCGTTGACCGGCTGCTGCGCGAAGTTCGGCCGTGATCGAGCGAGGGAAATCGGGATGCCGATGACGCGAGGACTGCGGACCGCCTGGCTGGGGAGGGCGCTGGCGTGTCTGGCCGGCGCGGGATGCGCCGCCGGCCCCGTCGATCGAGTCGCGCCCGCGCCGCCGCCCCCCGCGGCTGAAGCGGTTCCTGCGCCCGAGCCGGCTCCGGCGCAGGCCATGGGCGCCGAGTCCGGGCCGCCGCCGGCCGTCGCTTCCGCCGCTGCGAGGCCAACGGAGGAGGCGTTTGTCCTTCCTCAGCGCGGCGTGTGGGTGGCGCGCTGGGATCTGAAATCGCCGGAGGAGCTGGTCCGGATCCTGGAGACGGCCGCCCAAGAGGGGTTCAATCAGATCTACCTGCAAGTGCGCGGGGAGGCCGATGCCTACTACCGCAGCTCGCTCGAGCCCTGGGCACAGCCGCTCGGCGGCAGCCTCGGCAAGGACCCGGGCTGGGATCCGCTGGGGCTGGCGCTGGAGCAGGCCCGCAGGCTCGGTCTCGAGATCCACGCCTGGGTCAACGTGGCCTCGGCCTGGAAGGGCGCGGCGCTCCCGCCGCTGAGCCAGCCGAGGCACATCCTGCTCTCTCATCCCGAGTGGCGGGTGGTGGACGCGCGCGGCCGGACGAGCGGCTACAGTGAAAGCGGCTACGCCTTCGTCAACCCGACCCATCCCGGATTCCAGGAGCACCTGTTGCGGGTGCTGGATGAGCTTCTGGAACGCTATCCGGTCGATGGGTTGCACCTGGACTACTGCCGCTTTCCGGCGGCGAACACCTCGTTCGACCGCGACAGCCGGCGGCGCTTCGCCGCGGCCCGCAAGGCCGACCCGTCCCTGGATCGGGCCGCCTGGCAGCGCCGGGAACTCGCCGCCTTCGTGGAACGAATCCGCTCAATGGCGCGGGCGCGGCGGCCCGGTTTGGTCGTCTCGGCCGCAGTCACCGGCATCTACCGCGACCGCTTCGGCTGGGGGAACGTGGCCCAGGGGTACTTCGATTTTCACCAGGACTCCTTTGCCTGGGCGGAGCAAGGCGCGCTGGACGCGCTCGTCCCGATGATCTACTGGCCGCCGACGGATCCGCCGGGGGGATGGGCCGACTTCGCCACGCTGGCCCGGGAGTTCGCGCCGCTTCGGGACAAGGTGCGCCTGCTGGCCGGCATCAACGTCGCCAGCGGACCGCTGTCGGTGCTGCGCCGCGAGATCGAACTGGCCCGCGAGGAGGGCTTTTCGGGGGTGGTGTTGTTCTCCTGGCGGGGTCTTCTCGAGCGCAACCTGATCGGGCGCCTGCGGCAGGAGCTGTTTCTCACCCGGCCGCCGGCCGTCTCCGCCGCCAGAGAGCTCCCGCCAGCGCGGTCGCCGCGATGATCAGCAGGGGAAGATCGCCCAGCCGGGAGTAGAGGCTGCCGCCGGGATAGAGGGCCAGGCCGGCCACCAGCAGGCCCGCGCCTTCGAACTCGGGATCCATCCGGCCCGCCACCCGGCCGCGGGAATCCACGATGGCGCTGATGCCGTTGGAGGCGGCCCGCGCGATGGCGTAGCGGCACTCGATGGCGCGGAAGATGGCGTTGTCCAGGTGGAAGCGCTTGACCGCGTGCCAGTCGTTGGTGGGCACCGCCACCAGCTGGACCCCGTCCCGGCCGAGGGCGCGCGCCAGGTCGGTGAAATTGTCGTCCTGGCAGATCATGCCTCCGACCCGGACCTCGCCGAGGCGCAGCGCGACCGGCCGCCCGTCGCCGGGCGTGTAGTTCTCGATGGCGGGGATGAGGTGGGTCTTGCGGTACTCGGCGACCCGCTCGCCCGAGGGCAGCGCCCACAGCAGGCGGTTGTCGTTGTGGCTTCGGTCGAACAGCCCGACCGCGACGGCGATCCCGGTCGAGCCGGCGAGCAGGTCCAGGCCGCCGATGAACGCCGCCTTGCGCGGTTCGTCGGCGAAGACGCTGGTCTCCGGGGCCACTGCCAGCACGGCGCCGTCGGCCGCGGCTCGCGAGGCGAAGGGCACGATGCGCTCGCGCAGCACCTTCAGCGCGTCGCGTCGATCGGGGCGGGTCTCCGGGGTGTCGTCCCAGCCCATCACCGCGACGCGAATCCGGCCGGCGGCGGGGGACGTCCAGGCCGCCATGTCGTAGACCGCCACGGCGGCGAGCAGGATCCCCAGCGCCGCCGCCTGGAGAGCCGGCCGGCCGCGGCGAAGCAGCAGGTTGACCGCCAGGGCCTGGGTCAAGAGCAGCACAAAGACCACGCCCAGCATCCCGGTCAGGGCGACGAACTGGACCGCCCCGGGCAGCGCGCTCCAAACCCGGACGAAGTGCTGGGCGGTGCCCCACACCGGGACCAGGGTGCGGTTGAGCCATTCGACCAGCACCGCCGCTCCGCCGCAGGACAGGGCCCAGAGAAGCGGGTGGACGTTTCGGGTCCAGAAGAGCAGCGCCGACAGCAGCGCCCAGAGGGCCAGGCCGTATCCGAAAAACGCCGCGCCGGCGAGCCAGCCGAACTCGAGCTGCCAAAGGATGGAAACGAGGTAGGCCGCGCCCAGGATGGCGCCGCTCAGCGCCGCGAAGCCCAGGCCGCGGCACGGGCGCGCCAGGTATGCCAGCCAGGGCACGAAGGCGACGGCCTGGAGCCAGGCCAGGTGCAACGGATGATCGGACAGGGCCAACAGCGCGCCGCTGGCCGGCGAGAGCGCCAGGCACCAGAGGATGGCGTTGCGTCGCATGGCCGTGCGCTACCACGGGTCGGCGAATGGGTCAATGCGCCGCTGGGGGGGCTTGCGGCGCGCAACAATGGGACTTTGCTTGACAAAGCCCGTGGCATGGGAAACACTGGCCCTCGGGGAGCCTGAGACAACAGCCCCTTGGAGGTGGTCGGAGCCATGCCCCATCCGCAGATCGTGACGCCGGAGGCGGCGATTCGCCTGGCCCGCGCCATCGCTTCGGATCTCAGCCTGTACAACGAGGCCAAGATCATCGAAGGCATCCAGAACGACACCCTGTTCGATGTTCTTCGCGACGAGATCGAGGAAGGGCGCGAGTTGTACCGGAGCCGCGTCAGCCCCGAGATCTTCAACTCCACCAACTACTACGATCGGGCCATCGTGGACATCATCCTCAAGTCCAAGGCCCACATCAAATCCAAGATCTGGTGAATCTCCCTCCTGCCGGCGGGTCCGTTCTGCACATCGTGGTGGATGCCGAGAGCGACGGCCAGCGCCTGGACGTGTTTTTGGCGCGCGCCCGACCCGGCGCCTCGCGCGCCCGGTTGCAGAAGCTCATCGCCCAGGGCAGCGTTCGGGTGGAGGGCGTCTCGGTGCGGCCCTCGCGGCGCGTCCGGGCCGGCGAGCGGGTGAGCTTGGAGGAACCGCCGCCGGAGCCGGCCGAGGCCGAGCCCGAGGATATTCCGCTGTGCGTCCTGTTCGAAGACGCCGACCTGCTGGTGCTCGACAAGCCGGCCGGGCTGGTGGTGCACCCCGCCGCGGGCAACCCGGCCGGAACCCTGGTGAACGCCTTGCTGCATCACTGCTCCGATCTCTCGGGCGTGGGCGGCGTGCTGCGGCCGGGCATCGTGCACCGGCTGGACCGCGATACCTCGGGCGTCATGCTGGTGGCGAAAAACGACGCCAGCCACCGCTTTCTGGCCCAGGAGTTTCACGAGCGCCGGGTGGAAAAGACCTATCGCGCCTTCGCCTGCGCCCGCCCGGGCGCGCGGCCGCTGCCGCCCCAGGGACGGATCGAGACCCGCTACGGCCGGCACCCGGTGGAGCGCAAACGGTTTTCCTCGCGGGTGGCGGCGGGCAAGGCGGCGGTCACCGACTATCGGGTGGAAAGGAGCTTCGAGACCGACGACTGGTTGGTGCTGGAAGTCCGCCTGCATCCGCGCACCGGCCGCACCCACCAGCTCCGCGTCCACCTGGCCGACGCCGGCTACCCCATCCTGGGCGACCGGGTGTACGCGGGCCGCAGGGGGCGGAAGCTGCCGCGCGAGCTGTGGCCCGCCCGCCAGGCGCTGCACGCGGAGCGAATCGCGTTCTGTCATCCGCGCACGAAGGAGCCGATGGTCTTCTCCGCTCCCCTGCCGGCGGACATGCTGGCGTTGCGCCAGGAGTTGCTGCGCCTCACGAGCTGAGCGCGTCCCGCCGGAGGCGGGCATCGGTGTCATTCGCCATCCTCGATGCCGACGCCGTCCGGTCCTCGACCCCCGCCTTGCAGATGGCCGCGCCGGCGATGATGAGCAGAGAGGCGGCCCACAGGGTGGCGGTCATCGGCATCCCTTGCAGGGCGCACAGCAGGAGGGTCGAGAGCAGGGGGGTCAGGTAGGAAAGCGATCCGACCACGGCCACCCGCCCGCGGCGCATGGCGTATTCCCAGCAGGCGTAGGCGGCCAGGGCCGGAAAGAATACCATATAGCCGAGCAGGGCCAGCCCCGCCGCGCCGAATTGGGTCGTCTCCGAGAAATGAGCACGCAGCGCAAGCAACACCAGGCCGGAGGCGAGCAGGAACACGGGCACCGCGCTGCCCGCCGCGTCCGCGGCGTAGCGCCGGCTCAGATTCGAGTACAGACTCCAGGTGATGGCTGCGACCAGGGCCAGCAGGTAGGGGAGCGGATCTTCGCTCGCGTGCGCGGCGAATGCCGAGAACGCCTGGGCGATGGCCCCGAGGCCGAGCGGGCGGTCGGCGTTCGCCGAAAGAAAGATCCCCAGGCTGGCGACCAACATCCCCCAAAAGAGCCAGATGCGGCCCCGCAGGCCGAGCAGCGGAACCGACAGCGCCAGCGTGAGCGAGGGCCAGAGGTAGTTCACCAGGCCGACCTCGACCACCCGCGCGCCGCTCCGAGCCAGGCCGATGGCCAGGCAGAACGACAGCAGGTACACGACGAACAGCCCGCCGCAGCCGAAGAGATACGCCCGGGGGAGCCGGCGGAGGGCGGACAGCCGGCCGCGGGCCGCCAGGATGGCGCAGCCGACGATGCCGGCCAGGCCGTAGGTCAGGGCCGAGGAGGTGAGCACGCCGAGCCGCTCGGCCAGCTCGCGAGTGAGGCCGACCGAGGTGCTCCAGATGAGGATGGCGAGCGCGCCGAGCAGGGTGGCGCCGAGCCGGTTCGTCATGGGCGGGTCGATATCCGTCTCGGCGGCTCAGGGACAGTCCACGGACAGCGGCGAGACGCTGGAGGGGTTGACCCAGGCGTCGAGTCGACAGTCGCCGTCGGAGTCGACCTGGCGCTCGCGCGCGTCGGGGATGCCGTCCTTGTTGGCGTCGGTGTCCCAGGTCACGGTGCCCGAGCCGCCGTTCGCCCGGAGCAGCATGTTGTCCTTGTCCTTGTTGGTGGTCTCGTCGCCGAAGTTGTCGAGCCGCACCACCAATCCGTCGCCGTTTGCGTCGGCGATCTCCAGCAGGCGCTGGTTGCCGGGCCACTCCTCGGTACCTCCCCAATTGTCGCCCCGGAGCCCCCACGAGAACTTGTAGCCGAGGCGCATCCCCACCGGAAGCACGAACGACGCGGTCCAGATGCCGTCCCCCGCCTTGCCGTCGCCGTTCGTGCCGTCGTCGAACATGGGCACCTGGTTGGGCGTCCAGGCGCCAAGCTGCTGGTGGATGGCCATGTCCTGGATGGGGCTTTCCGGGTGGACGCCCGCCGCCACGAACAGGCGCGCGCCGGGCTTGTTCTCGGCCCAGCGGAAGCGGTCGATCACGTCACAGTTGCCGTCCTTCTGCCCCGCGTTCATGTTGGCGGCGATGACCACCCGGATGACCGGCCGGCCGGGGGCGGGCCCGCAGGCGGCGGCCAGCTCCGGATTGGCGCAGCAGGCGGCCACGAAGGCCGGGTCGTCGCAGGTGCACAGGCTGAACTCGAACTCGGCGAGGGCCTGCTGCATGGCGGCATCGAAGGCCTCGGTGGTGTCCTCCGCGCCGGCAGAGGGAGCGTAGTCCACCGGGTTCGCCAGGATGAAGTCCGGATCGAGGCCGCTTTTCACCACCAACCCCGCCGGGCTCACCACGGGCTCCGAAAATCGCGCCGCCGAGCCGCGGTTGCAGCTCGCGCAGGACGCGATGGCGGCCACCATGTCGTAGAAAACCTTCACCGGCCCGCTGCCGGAGAGCGAATCCAGGCTCTGCAACGAAGCCTCCAGCGTGCGGCCGGACAGCGAGGACACCGCGAGTCCCCGCGCCGAAGCCTTGGCCATAACGAGCAGCGAAGCCGCCGTGGAGCGCTCGCCGATGACGTCGGAACCGGTCGGCCGGGTCTCGCCGGGCAATGCCTCCGGGATCAGCGCAAACAGGTTCATGGTCTTGCGCCGCACTTCCACGCGCAGCCCGCGGAAGGCCTGTCCTGGCGGGAGCTTGGCCGAGAAGGCGTTCTGTCCCGCGTCGATGGTCACCTCGCCGGGCGACACTTCCGCCTGCGCCCGAAACGAGAGGTCCAGCGCCGAGAGGCCGGGGACGAACGAACTGGGCACGCGGCCGGTCACGATGGCCGGCTGGGTGTCGGGGCCGCTGCCGCCGTCGGGCGCCGGGTGATCGCTCGATGTCGCCAGGCCGAGCAGGCTCTCCAGACCGCAGGCCGAAAGCAACATCAAACCTAGAAGCATCAGGGACACCCGTCGGCAGCCACGCAACAGGCCACCTGTCGCGGCGCGCACCTCACCCTCTGGCCCCCTCTCCGCAGCGGAGAGGGGGAAAGCCGACCAGCGGAAACATCTTGGGGTGAGGTGTGTGGCGTTGCCGGGCCCGTGAATGCCGTCCGTTTTCATGGCGCGCCTCCTACCAGGCCACTTCCAGGGTGGCCTTGCTGCGGATCACCGACCAGTACTGCTCCGGATCGCGCTCGCCGCGCCACTGGTCCTTGTAGAGGTATTCGATGAGGTAGCGCAGCGTGGCTCCGCCGTAGGTGAAGTTGACGAGCAGGAAGGGCTTGACCTTGGTGGTCTGGTACCAGGCGTAGCCCTGCGCGGGGCTCCCGTCGCGGTTCTGCTCGTCCCACCAGTCGAACTGACCGCCGAGCGTCACCTTGATGGCGTCGCTGAGCGGGTAGGAGACCGAGAGCCGGGCGATGGTGATGTTGCCGCTGTAGTCGTCGCTGTCGGTAGTGTTGCGCCGCTTGTCGCGGTCGATGATCTGCTTGACCTTGGCGCCGATCTCCAGCCCCCGGCCCACGTCCAGGTTGAGGGTGGCCCACAGCACGAAGATGGCCGAGAAACGGTCCTGGTCTTCCTTGAACACCGAGCGCGGGTCGCGGCCGCGGTCGACGTTCTTGGGGTTGGCGTAGTCGTAGAGGTCCACGTCGGTGTATCCCTCGGAATACAGGAACGTCGGGTACACCGGCTCGCCGGTGCAGGCGTCGCAGGAGAACACCCGCCGGTGCTGGCCGTTGGTGTTGTAGCCGATGACGGTGGCCTCGAGTTTCAGGTTGAGCGGGCCCAGGCCGAGTTCGCCGACCAGCGTGCCGCCCATCCAGCCGATGCAGCTCTCCACGAAGGCCTCGTCGAAGTCGAGGAACTCGTTGGCCAGGTTGAGGCTGGGGAGCTGTCCGCCCTCGATGAAGCCGTCGGTGAGCAGCACGTCGTCCTCGCGCCGCGCCCCGAAGGTCGAGGTCCAGTGCTCGCCGATGTAGAAGCCCTCGGCCTTGAGGTTGAACTCCGACACCCCGAAGGCGTCGAGATAGTTCACCCGCAGGGTCCCGGCCACGTCGGCCACGTTGCCGTACACCATGGGGAACATGCCCTGGTTGAGCGCCACGCCGTTCACCGCGTACTTCTCGTTGATGAAACTCCCGCTCCAGCCGAACAGGCCCTGGATGGAGACGTTGTCCGTCGGGTCCAGCGTGGCGGCCAGCGTCACCACCGCGTTCTGGTAGCGGCTCGAAAGATCCACGTTGTGGTCCGGGCAGCGCTCCGCGTCCTCGGGGTGCTCGCGGCAGTAGGCGGCGTCGGCGGGGTTCTCGGTGCCCTTGGCGTCCGGATCGGCCAGATCGGCCTCGAAGTCCAGGCTCAGCATGGCGCACAGCTCGAGCTTGAACCCGTCGGCAACGTCGCTCTGGAGCTTGAGCGCGTAGGCCCAGTCCTGGCTCCAGAAGGGATCCACCACCCGCGCGCCGGCGTAGGTGTTCTCGCCGATGCCGGTGGACCAGTTGGGGCCCACCCACAGCTTGGGCAGGGCGATGACGCCGAGGTCGTAGCGCAGCAGGTCCTCGACCGGCTCGCCGTGGGCGAAGATTCCCTTGGCGTTGTCGCGGTCGATGTAGCGGATCTTGCCGACCGTCCAGGCGTTCCACATGCCGAGGTCGGAGGAGCCCACCTGGAAGTAGCCGACCCCCGGCAGCGGCTTCTCCAGCTTGACCCAGTAGCCGCGCAGCTTCATGTACTCGGCGTGGTCCATGCCCAGGCTCTCGCCCGAGGTGTTGGGGGTGGTCCAGCGCAGGTTGCCGTTCTCCCAGAAGTCGTGCCAGGTGGAGCCGAAGCGGCTCTGGATGCGCACCCCGGCGCTCACCGTCTCGGAGACGCGGCCCTTGATGGTGAGCTCGAACTCCGAGCCCACGCCGTTGTCGCCGGAGAGGTTCTCCGACCAGAAGGGGTTGCCGTAGGTGAGCACGCCCTGGGAAGTGTTGTTGCGGTACAGCCACTTGGTGTAGATGCGGCCGCCCAGGTCGAAGTTGGAGGAGTCCGCCCGCGCGGCGAGCGGAGCCAGAACCAATCCCGCGGCCAGCCACCAGCGTTTCATAGGCACCTCGCAAAAAGTATTTCAGCCGCGCCATACCACCGAACGGCGGGGCGCGTCCACAGTTTCTCGACCCGGGCCCGGCGGCGATTGACCTCGGAAAAGACGCCATGCTAACGTCGGCCCGACTCGGGAGAACTGCATGAAGCCTGCCGGACAGTTGGCGGCCATCATCTGGATGCTTGCCGGCGGCCAGGCCATTTGCGGCGAAAACCCCCGCCTGCTGGTGCTGGATCTATCGTCCGGCGAAAACGGCCCGGGCGAGGCGGAGGCGCGCGCCGCCTCGGCCCGCCTGTGGGAGGCGCTGGGGGAGCGGACCGATCTCGAATGCTGGACGGCGGAGGTTCTTTCCCGCGAACTCTCGCGCCAGCGGCCGGAGGGGCTCGCCGGGGTCATGGAGCGGGCGCTCTCGTTGTTGGCCCAGGGGCGGGAGGCGCTGGGGAGGGGCAAGGCCGACCGCGCCGCCGATGATTTTCAGAGCGCGCTGGTCTTGTTGCGCCAGCAGCAGGCCTTCCTCGACGACGGCGGCCCGCTGATCAGCGCCTGGCTGGGCCTGGGCGAGGCGTTGCTTTCGCAGAAGCGGCTGCCGGAGGCGAAGGAGGCGTTTGCGCAGGCGCTGTCGCTGTCGCCCGGGTACGAGCCCGACCCGGAAGAGCTGGGGGAGAAGGCGCGCAAGGTGTTCTTCGCGGTGCGGGAGTCCGCGGCGGACCGGCCGGGCGGCTGGCTCAAGCTGTCCTCCGCTCCCTCCGGAGCCCAGGTCGAGGTGGACGGCTTTCGCGCTGGAGAGACGCCGCTACGGCGGGAGTTTGCCGCCGGACTGCACGCCGTCCGGGTGACGGCCCCGGACCACCGCGAATCCCGCCAGGTGGTCGAGATCGACGCCGGCGCCGAGACCGAACTGGATGTCAAGCTCGAACCGCTCCCGGTCGGGGCCATGCTGGAAGCGCTGGCCAGGTCCCTGGCGGAATCGCCGGAGGATCCCCGGCCCGCGGCGGCGAAGCTGCTCCAGCATTGCGACCGCGTCCTCGCCGGCCGGCTGCTGGCGCTGCCCTCGGGCGAGCGGCGGCTGGTGCTGGCGCTCATCTCCGCCTCCGGGACCGAACGGCGGGTGTTTTCCTGGACGGCCGATGGCGCCGCGGCGACCGAGGCGGCCGGCCGGATCGCCGAGATGGTGGCGGGCTCGCCGCTGCCGCCCCCGGACGAAAAGGGATTGGATTTTTCGAAAAGCTATCTGGGGAGGGTCCCCGCGCCGGCGGCGGTGGCGGCGCCGGTCGCGGGCCCGGTGTCGCCGGTCGAGCGCCCCCCGCCTGCCGTGCCCATTCCGGCGCCTCCGGCCGAGCCGGTGGCGGCGCCCCGCCCCTGGTGGAAGACTTGGTGGTTCTGGTCCGCCGCGAGCGGCGCGGCGGCGGCGGTGCTGGCCACGAGTCTTGCGCTGTCGTTGTCGCGGGATTCTCGCACGGTGCAGGATCCCGACATCATCCGGATCACCGTGGGTCGAAATCCATGAGCCGGGCGCGCACGATCGCGTGGGTCGCCGCAACGATGGCCATCACCGCCTGCGGCGAGGAGGTCCGCCACCTGCCCGGCCGCCAGGGCAGCGTCGCCCTGCGCCTGCACTCCCCGCTCGATCAGGATGTCTTTCGCGATGTCGCGGTGCTGCGTCTCGTCGCGCGCGTCCCCGGGGCCGATCCGGTGATCCGCGAAGGCGATGCCGCGCAGGCGTCCTTCGATCTCCCGGTGCCGCTGGGGCCGGGGCGGCGGGTCGAGATCTTCGGCATCGACATCGCGGGGCGCGTCGTCGCCTCCGGCGCGAGCGAGGAATTCGACATCGAGGAAGGAGCGCCGCTGTCGCTGGACGTCTTGTTCGCCCGCACGGGGGAGTTCGGCCGCCTGATGCCGCTCGGCCAGGCCCGCGCGGGGCACGCGCTGGGGGCGCTGTCCGACGGGCGGGTGCTGGTGTTCGGCGGAGTGGGCGAACACGCCGAGGCCGATCCCGTCCCCTGGCGCACGCCGGAGATCTACGACACCCGCATCGGGCGCGGTTGCGACGGGGCGACGGTCGTCTGCCCGTCGTACCCGGTTTCGGATCTTCGCATCGGACACACCGCCACCGCCATCCAGAACGACCGCGTGCTGATCTTCGGCGGCGAGGGCCCGGCGGGGATCCTCTCGCCGCCGGCCCTGGTGTTCGACGCCCGCGCCGGCCAGTTCCGGGAAGTGGCCGGCGGGAATCCCCACCGCGTGCTGGCCCGGGCCGGCCACGCGGCGGCGCTGCTGCCGGCGAACGGGGACGAGCGCGAGCGGGTCCTCATCGCGGGCGGAGAAGTCGACGCCGGCGGGCGGCGCCAGCTCACGGGCAACGGCCTGGTGTTCGATACCCAGACCGAGGCCTTCGTGCTCACCAACCTCGCGCTTTCGCACCCCCGCAAGGAGCACACGCTCACGGTGGTGGGCGGGCGCGCGCTGGTCGCGGGCGGATCGGGCGCCACCGGCCTGGTGGCCGAGGTGGAGGTCTTCGAGGGAAGCGGCTTCGCCGCGGCCGTCCCGGTGGGCGAAGGCGCGCGAAGCGGCCTGCGGCGGCCCCGCGTGGGACATTCGGCCGTGCCGGCGCTCGGCGGCGTGCTGATCCTGGGCGGCAGCGACGGGCTCCTCAGCCTGGACGATCCCGAGTGGTTCGCGGGCGAGGGAGGCGCGCGCCGGGGCGTGTTCGACGTGCGCGTGGATGGAAGCGGCCCGGATCACCGGCGGCGCAGCGGCGCGCTCGCCGGAGGGCTCGGGGAGCAGGCGGTCCTCTTCGCCGGGGGCGTGGAGAGCGATGGATTCGGGCTGGCGCATCTCGATCGCCTGGAGATGTTCGATCTGGCCCAGGACGGGCCGGCGGGGAGTTTCATCGATGGGGGCTCGTTGCCGGAGAACCTGGCGTTTGCCTCCTCGGTGACGCTTGGAAACGGCATGCTGCTGTTTTGCGGCGGCTGGACCCGCGACAAGGATCGCATCCTGGCGTCGGACGAGGTATGGATCTACAATCCGCCCCGGTGAGGAGACTCATGGCCGAGCGTTTCCGCGATTTCATGAAGGTGGTCTTCACCCTCTCGCAGGAAGAGTTCGTCGAGCAGTTCCCCCATCCCTTCCTGTTCTATTCCGAGCGCGGCACGCCGCTTTCCGATCTCGGACACACCCGGCTGGTGGACAACGCCGGTCCCAGCGGCCCCATCGACCGCTTCAGCGAGCAGGTGCTGGATTTCTTGCCGCTGCTCCCCAACCTCAAGACCCAGCGCGAGTTCCCCAGGAAGATCTTCATCGGCCGCGACCCCAAGCGCGACATGGTGGTCTCCCATACCACCGTCTCCAGCCGGCACGCGTGTCTGTTCTTCGACGAGGCGGACGGGACCTGGAAGCTGGTGGACTCCGGCTCCACCAACGGCACCTTTGTGGGCGCGCGATCCCTCAAGGCCGGCGAGCCGGTGGCGCTGCAGGACGGCGACGTCATTTCGTTCGGTAAGGCGAGTTTCTTGTTCCTCTCGCCGGCGGGCGCCTACCGCTTCATGCGCCAGTACCGAGCGTTTCGGGACGCCCTTCGGGAGTAGAAAGGAAGATTCTCGTGCCCAAGATCTCGATGCAAAAGAACCACAGCCTCACCAACGACCAGGCCCGCGACAAGGTCAACCAGCTCGCCGCCTCGCTCAAGGACAAGTACGGCCTGACCGGTTCCTGGTCGGGCGACCGATACCAGTTCAAGCGGACCGGCGTGTCCGGGTTCGTCAATCTCGAGGACAAGAAGGTGACGGTCGAGGTCGATCTCTCCTTCGTGCTCTCTCCCCTGAAGGGCCAGGTGGAGGAGGCGCTCAAGAAAAACCTCGACAAGGAGTTCACCTAGCCGGCCGCCGATGCCGCGCGCCTGTTTCAAGGTCGTCTTGCGGGCCCTCGCCTCCGGCGGCGAACGGAGCGGGTGGCGCGCAAGCGAAGCCCCTGCCCGCCGCCGGTGTTCGGAACGAGGAACCGAGAGAGCAGGCTGTTCTGCTTCACGGCGAACTCTTCCTGGTTGGGGCATCGATCAATCGATTGCTCGTGTCGGGGCCGCGGGTGGCGGATGGGATGCGGCGGAGTGGGGCCGGCGCGCGGAGCGGCGCGTATTTTTTAGGCGCCGAGATGGCGGCGGAGGTTGTCGCGGCCGGCGCTCGAGTAGAAGTGGACGAACTCGACGCCGATGCCCGAGCGGGTGACGCTGCGGATCCGGGCGCCCACCATGATCGGGCCTCTCAGGGAGCCGAGGTCCACCGTGATGTTCACGCCGTCCAGGAGGGCGGGGACGCAGGACAGCGATTCTTGGGACAGGAGCGCCCCGCCGGGGCCGATGTTCTGGACCTTGATGGGATAGAACCGGCCCTGGTACTTCATGGTGCCGCTTAGCGGGCGAAAATCCCTGATCTGGTTCCTTCTTTCCCTTCTCGCGGTAAGCAGGCTCATGTGAACCTCCATGAATACCTTGTAACTAATTATACTACATAAAACTACCAGTCAAGTTTTTCGTCTTTTTTTCTAAGTGCCTTGTTTTTGCTAGATAATATTTGGGGACAGGCCCGCTGGTTTTCTTTTCTGGTTTTCATTTGACCGGGTCGGTTTTCACCGGCCGAAGTCCCATCTTCGCGATGGTTCGGGCCGGCGATTCTGTATGCCGGGCCCGAAAGCCGGCACCTTGCGTTTTCTGTTGCGTCGGCCAAAGACCCCACCTTATACTCGCCGCGCGCAAGTGGTCCAAATCATCTATCCAAGGAGGCCCAGGTGGACTTCCAAGGCCGTTCGATCGTATCCATCCGCGATTTTCAGCGCGAAGAAATCCAGTACGTGGTGCAACGCGCGATGGAGATCAAGCAGGGCCGACATGCCGACTGTCTCAAGGGCAAGGTCCTGGCCACGCTGTTTTTCGAGCCCTCCACCCGGACCCGCCTGTCGTTCGAGGCGGCCATGGTTCGGATGGGCGGCCAGGTGTTCGGCTTCGCCGACCCCAACGTGAGCTCCGCCACCAAGGGAGAGACGCTGTCCGACACCATTCGCACCGTGTGCGGCTACTGCCACGTCATCGCCATGCGGCACCGGATCGAGGGCGCGGCCCGGCTGGCCTCGGAGGTGTCCTCGGTCCCGGTGATCAACGCCGGAGACGGCGCCAACCAGCACCCCACCCAGACGTTTCTCGACCTGGTGACCATCCAGGAGGAGGTCGGCCGCCTCACGAATCTACGGGTGGGAATGCTCGGCGATCTTTTGCACGGCCGCACGGTGCACTCGCTGGCCATGGCCCTTTCGCTCTTCGGCGCCGAGTTCGTGTTCATCGCTCCGCAGTCGCTGCGCATGCCCGAGGATCTCACCGCCCACCTCGCCGCCGCCGGACGTTCGTTTGCCGAGATCGAGGACATGAAGGACATCGGCAAACCGCTCGACGTGCTCTATGTGACCCGCATCCAGAAGGAGCGCTTCGAGGACTTCCAGGAGTACCAGAAGGTGGCCGGCAGCTACCGCATCACTCCGGACGTGCTCTCGCAGGCGGGCGAGAAGGTTCGCATCATGCATCCGCTGCCGCGCGTGGACGAGATCGCGCCGGAGGTGGATCGGCTGCCCAACGCCTTGTATTTCCGCCAGGCGCACAACGGAATTCCCACCCGGCAGGCTCTGCTGGGACTGGTCACGGGAGCGATTTCATGAACGAGCCCAAGCGCGCCCACAAGGTCTATGCCATCGAGCGGGGAACGGTCATCGACCACATCCCCAGCCCGATGGCGCTCAAGGTCATCAACATCCTCGGCGTGACCCGGCAGGGGATTCTCTCGGTGGGGATCAACTTCCCTTCCAAGAAACTCAACCGCAAGGACATCGTCAAGGTCGAGAACCTCGAACTCACCGCCGAGGTCACCGACCGGCTCTCCCTGGTCGCCCCGACCGCCACCATCAACATCATCGAGGGTTGGAAGGTCGTCGAGAAGCGCCCCATCCATCTGCCCGCGGAGTTTGTCGGCATCCTGCGCTGCCCCAACCCCAAGTGCATCACCAACGCCGAGGCCGTCCGCACCCGCTTCCTGCGGGAGGGAGAGGGCCGCGCCTTCGCGGTGCGTTGCGCCTACTGCGAGCGCCTCTACCGCAACCCGGCCGAGCTGGTGGTGTAACCATCCGGCGCTCGCCGGTGTTGCCGCGCGACGCAATCCGCGGCCGCCGCGCTCGGGTTTTTCCCGGTTTTTCACCCGGCAGGGATTCTGGCGCCTTTTTCAGGTGGGCGCTCAACGGCGCAGCGCTGCCATTGTTTGATGGATCTTGGAGGCGTATTCTGCTCCCCGAACTTCCGGCAAGCCGATGTCCGGGGATGTGCGTGCCGCGCTCGATGGACGAGCCGCGGTCGTTTACTTGAGGACGATCTCTTTCTTGGCCAGGACCACCGGGTTCTTGCCGGTGGCGTAGAACACCTGCAGGATGTGCTTCTTCCCCGGCGACTCGGTCTCGTCCACGGTGATCTGCGAAGAGAGCGACCAGTTGCCCTTCTGCTCGGGCACGTCGGCCACGGCGATGGCCTCATTCTTGTCGTCGAGCACCACGATGCCGATGCTGTCCACCGGCACCGCCTTGTTGAAGAAGGCCACGAAATGGATGACGTAGCCGCCATCGCCCTTCTTGAATGTCGACTTGTCCTGCTTCTTCAGCTTGGCCACAAAGTCCTTGGGCGTGGACGGAACCTGGATCTCCGAGTTGCTGGTGATGATCTTGCCCTTGAGCGAGGCCGGAAAGGTCTGCGCCGAGGCATGAGCCGACCCAAGGACAAGTCCACCCACGAGAAGAGCCGCAACAGCGGTTTTCGCGCGCACGAGACACCTCCGGTTCCCGATTCCATCCCCGCCCCGATCCGATCGATGGCAGCGTCGCGGCGGGGTGCGATCCAGGATAGGCCCCGGCGCGAAAATCTGTCAACTATTCCGTCCATCGATGACGCCGGCGCCGGGAGGAAATGCCGACGAAACAACTCTTTGACTCAGACTGGTTTTTCGGTTATGGACTTTCGCGTTCCTGATTTCTTCGGGAGCGAGGAATCGAACCGGGGCCACCCCCCCGAAAAGGAGGAATCCATGAGAATCGCAGCGGGTATCATTCTGATCATCGCCGCAATCATCAACGTCATCGCCGGCGCCGGCTACGTGCTCGGCGGCGGGGCGGCCAAGATCACCAGCGACGCGGTGAAAACCGTCGGTGAGGAAGCCATCAAGGAGGGCGGGGCCGAGGACGCCGACAAGGCGAGCCGGGAGCTCAAGGAGGCCACCGACAAGGCGGGCGCCATGGGCACCGGCCTGATGGTGTTCGGGCTCTTCCTGTGGCTCATGTCCATCCTGCAGGTCGTCTGTTCGGTGTTCTGCTTCTTGTCCAAGGCCAAGGGATTCATCATGGCCATCGGCGCGCTCAGCATCGTGGCCGAGATCATCGGCATCGTCATTCTGGCGTTCGGCTGGACCAATATCTTCGGACTGCTGGGCGGCCTTTTGGCCATCATCGGCGCCATGGGCATCGGCAAGGCCGCGGCCCCGGCCGCGCCCGCCGCCCCGGCCGCCTGACAACCGATTCGCCGTTCGTCGATCCAGGACGCCCCCGTATCCGCGGGGGCGTTCTCTTTTGGGGAGGGTGTCGGGCCGGTGGCCCCGGGGCGGAATCCGGCAATGGTTTGACCCGGATCGCCAGCCGTGGTAACCATCAAGCCCCCGGCGCCCGAGACGCCGGCGCAAGCAAAGGAGAAGACCATGATCGTGACCACCAAGAAACTGTTCGAACTCGCCTACGGCCGCTACGCCATCGGCGCTTACAACATCAACAACCTGGAGCAGGCCATGGGTCTGTTCCGCGGCAACATCGACTCCCAGGCCCCCTTCATCATCCAGATCTCCAAGGGCGCGCGCAGCTACACCGACAAGCGCATGCTGGAAGCCATCATCCGCGCCGCCGACCAGGTGTTTCCGCAATCCGTGTTCGCTGTGCACCTGGATCACGGCGACCTGGAGGCCTGCATGGACTGCATCCAGAGCGGCTTCTACTCCAGTGTGATGATCGACGCCTCGGACAAGCCCTTCGAGGAAAACATCCGCATCACCCGCCAGGTGGTGGAAGCGGCCCACGCGAAGGGCATCGTGGTGGAGGCCGAACTGGGCCAGCTCGGTGGCGTGGAGGAGCACGTGTCGGTGGACGAGAAGAACGCCCACCTCACCGACCCCAGCCAGGCCAAGGAGTTCGTCGAGAAGTCCGGCTGCGACTCGCTGGCGGTGGCCATCGGCACCTCGCACGGGGCCTACAAGTTCAAGGGCGCCCAGGCGCTGCGCATGGACGTGCTGGCCGAGATCCAGAAGCGCCTGCCCAAGTTCCCGTTGGTCATGCACGGATCCTCCTCGGTGCCCAAGGAAGAGGTGGACCGCATCAACGCCGCCGGCGGCAAGCTCAAGGACACCAAGGGCGTCGACGAGAACGAGTTCGCCAAGGCCGCCACCCTGGGCGTGACCAAGGTCAACATCGACACCGACGGCCGGCTGGTGTGGACCCGGGTGCACCGCGAGTTCTTCCGCGACACGCCGGAAAAGTTCGATCTGCGCGACCCGGGCAAGGTGTTCATGAAGGAGTACGCCAAGTTCATCGCCCACAAGAACGAGAAGCTGGGCTCGGCCGGCAAGTTGCCCGAAGTGCAAAAGGCCCTGGCCCGCTAGACGTCGCCCGCGATCCCGAAGGGCGGATTCTTTGTTGGCAAGGTGCGCGAACATCGCAGGGCTGTTTTCTCGCGTGATCGACCGCGGGGCCAGGGCCGCCCGCGCGGGCGGTGGTGCGCTGGAGTGGCGGTCGCAAACCGCAATGGAAAGGGGAGGTGGGTCATGAAACGTCTTGCGCTGGTCCTGGCCGGCGTGGGCCTGCTCGGGCTGCTGGCCCAGGCCAAGGAACGCGACGCGGCCTTCTACCAGAAACAGTTCGAGCAGTGGAGCCGCGCCATCGCCGAGCTCAAGAACGCCGACGCCGACGGCAGCCTGGCCGCCGACATCGAACTCATCCGCACCTGGATCACCCAGGGACAGGCCTTCCTGGCCCAGGAGAAGACCCAGGCCATCGACCCGCTGCTGCTGCGCATCGAGGCCCAGGTCGAATACTTGCGGGTGAAGCTCGATCGCATCTCGGCCGAGAACGCGGCCCAGGAGGTCGAGGACCAGGCCGCGGCCATGGAAAAAAAGGTCGGCGAGACGGCCGCCGCCGCCAAGGCCGCCGAGGACCGGGTCCAGGCGCTCGAGTCCCAGGGACCGTAGGGAGGCCGCCATGCGCAAATTCATCGGAATCGCCGTCTGTGTCCTGTGCGGATGCGCGCCGCCGCCCCGGCCGGCGGAGCTCAACTCGGCCTCGGGTTTGTTTTCGGACTCGGTCGCCGCTCAGTCGGCCCAGCGGGCCGCTCCCGCGGTGTACGCGCTGGCCCAGCGCTATTACAAGCTGGCCCAGGAGGACTACAACGCCCGGCGCATGGAGGCCTGCGTCTCGCACTCGCTGCTGGCGGCGGTGAAGTTCAGCACCGCGCTGGAACACTCGCGGCGGCTGGTGGCGGAGGAGCGGCGGGCCAAGGCCGAGGAGAGGCTGGCCGCCGCCAAGAAGGCGCTGGCGCAGCAGGACCAGCGCCGGCGCGAGGCCGAGGACCGGGTGATGCGCCTCGAGCAGATCCAGGCGCTGCGGGCCAAGCTGGCCGAGGAGCAGGAGAAGAGCAAGGCCGAAAAGGCGCGCATCGCCGCCGAGCTGGAAAAGGCCCGGGCCGAGGCGGAGGCCCGACTGGCTGCGGAGCAGAAAGCCGCCGCCGAGCGTCTCGCCGCGGAGCAGAAGGCGCTGGAGGAAGCCCGGCGCGACAAGGCGGCCCAGGAGGCGCTGGCGGCCGCGGCGTCGAAGCTCCAGGCGGCCGAGTCGCTGGAGGCGGCGACCTTCGACCCCAACAATTTCGGCATCGCCAAAAACTTTCTGGAGCAGGCCCGGGCCGCCGCCCAGCAGAAGCGGTTCGAGGATGCCCAGGCGCTGGCCCAGAACGCTTCGCAAAAGGCCGACGCCGCCATCGCCGCGTCTCAGGAGCAATACGCCAAGAAGCAGGAGAAGATGAAGCTCCTCGCCGAGCGCAAGGCGCTGTTCGAGGACGCGTACCGCCTGCCGACGCTGGTGCGACAGGAAGGCCGCGGGGTGGTGGTGAGCCTGTACGATCTGTTCGCCCCGGGCAAGAACGTCGTCCTGCCCGAGCGCTACTCCCTGCTCGACCAGGTGGCCGAAATCGCGCAGCGTTATCCAGCCTACCCGCTGGTCGTGGAGGGCTACACCGACTCGGTGGGCTCCGACGCGGCCAACCTGGCGCTCTCTCAGGGGCGAGCCCAGGCGGTGCTGGATTATCTGGTCCAGATCCGAAAGCTCGACTTCAATCGGGTCAAGGCGTCGGGATACGGCTCATCGAATCCGATCGCGGACAATTCCACCGCCGAAGGCCGCTCCAAGAACCGGCGCGTCGAGGTCATCTTCCTGTTCCGCTAGACGATCTCATCTGCCGTCATGTGAGTCTGCGCCCGCCCGCATTTTGGATCTGTTTCTGATCTCCTGCATTGACAATTAACAATGTTGACCGCCTGGAGTCATTCCAGGGGCTATTCTCTTTCACCCCGGGCCTGTCCCGAGAGCATTTCAAGCATTTTCAATATGTTGTCAGCATAATCGTGGCCGAAACCGGGGTGCCTGGCACCGAGAGAACACCGAGAGAAGGGGACAAAGGAATGGGGCCTGGCCCCCCGAAGTTTACAAAGTTTCCCAAAAGTTTCTCCAGCAATATCAACAGGATAGCGCGACAGGTGGTCCCCGAGAGCGTCAAGCTACAGGGAGATCCGGTAGGCGGCGCCCACCATCAGAAGGATGCTGTCCGCGCCGGCGTGGTTGAGATCCGGGAATCCGAAGCTGACGAAGGCGTCCAGGTCGCGGGCGATGGTGTACTGGGCCTTGATGTATAGCGGCATGAAGGTCGGAAATCCGTCTTTGGCGAGCTTGCGGATGCCGAAGTGCAGCTCGATCGCCAGCTCCTCCATCGGGTTGACGATGGGCCCCAGGTCGATTTCGAAGGCGAAGGCCCCCGGCCCGCCGGTGAACCCCAGGCCCAGGGTCGCGAACATGGCGAACATGTTGGCGAACTTGTACTTGGCCAACCCCTCGAACAGCAGAGAGAAATCGGAGCCGAAGGCCCCCGGGGCCATGCCGCGGAAATGATCGCTGGTGGCCACCGCCAGGTTGGCCCGGCCGGCCAGCATCAGGTTGGGCACGTTCACCAACGAGGTCAGATCGTAGCTGCCGTGGAAGGCGAGCTCGCCGGCCTTGAACTCCGGGCTCATGGCCAGCGGCATGTGAAAGCCCGCCTCCAGCTTGTCGACGATGCCCATGCTGGCGCCGAGAAGCAGGCCGATGATGTTATCGGGGGCGCCGCTGATGAAATTGATGAAGAAGGCGGCGTCGGGTTCCAGCGTCATGCGCGGGAGCACCAGCGGCCGGTCCACTTCCGAGACCGGGTACCCGGTGGGCACGACCACCACGGGCGGAGGCGCGCTCTCGGGCGGCGGGTTCTTGGCGGCCTCCGGCGGCGTGAACACGTCGCTTTTCTTTTCTTCTCCGCCCCCGGAGTCCTGGGCCAGACCGGGCAGCCCCGCGAGCGCGACGACACCGGCCAGGATCAGGCTTGCGAACGCTTTCATGGCATCTCCTTCCATCCCGGGTCCGGCCGTGGCGCGGCCCGGGCGTGTGGGATCACTGAGGCGGGAGGATTCGAACCTCCATAGACGGATCCAAAGTCCGTTGTCCTGCCATTGGACGACGCCTCAACCGTTTTCATCCCCCGCAGGCTGCATAGAGCTATCAACCGCCGGGCCAACTGTCAAGCCGAGCCAAGAATCGCGCGCCATGGTTTGCGCTCGCGGATGGGGATTGGTATCATGCGCCTCATGAGGACGACAGCGTCCGTCCTGCTCGCCGCCGTTCTCGCGGCGGCCTGCGGGCCCGAATCCGAAGACGGCGGCGGCGATCTGCGCCTTTCCTTCGCCCGCTCGGCCCTGGACGGTCCGTGCCCGGAGACCGCCGTGGCCCCGCTCCCCGCCCCGACGCTGGATCGGTTGCGTCTGACCGCCTGGCGCCCGGACGGAAAGGTCCATGCCAGGACCGAGCTCGGGCTCGGCGCCGGTGGTGCAGCCGAATGGAAGCTTCCCCCGGGGCGGGATCTTCGGTTGCAGGCCGTCGGCGTCGCCGGAGGCGCCATGCGATACCTGGCCGACGCCGCGGCCATCGACATCGACGCCTCCCGGCCGGCGCAGGTGGATCTGTTCTTTTCCCCGATCTCGAACGTGGGTTGCGCCGCGCGGCCGCTGTCCGTGGCCCGGGTCTTCGCCGCCGCCGGTGCCCTCGGCGACGGGAGGGTGGTCATCGCCGGCGGGGCTGACCGGGTCTTCGCGGTCCCGGGTTGCGCCGCCTGCCTCGATCTGATCGCGAGCGATGCCGCCGATGTTTTCGAGACGGGCACGGGCGCGGCCTACCCGACCGCGCGCCTGAATGAGCCTCGCCTGCTCGCCAGCGCCACGCCGCTGGCCAACGGGGATCTGCTGGTCGTCGGCGGCGCCCGCCGGCTGCGGTTTGCGCCCGGGTCGTGGCCGTTTCGGGTCGAGCCGGCCGATCGGGTGTCGAGCTTCGAGGTGTACCGGGCCTCGGAGGGGCGCTGGATCGAAAAACCGCTGCCGTCCGGCCGGGTGTTTCACAGCGCCACCCTGCTCGCCGACGGCCGGGTGCTCATCGCCGGCGGCGAAGGCGAACCGGCCGCGGCCACCTCCGAGACGCTGATCTACGACCCCGCCATCGAGTCGGCCGGGGACGTGCGGGCGTTGGCCCACCCGTTGCACGCGGCCCGGCTCGGCCACCACGCCGTCCCCATCTCCGCCAACCGGGTACTGTTCGTCGGGGGCGCCTCGGGCGCCGGGCCCCAGGCCGAGATCTTCGATCCGGCGCGCAGCGGCGATCCGTTCGTCGATCTCAACCTGACCGGCGCCGGCGCCAACCTGTTCTTCTTTGCGGCCGCGCCCATCCCCGGGCGGACGGACGAATTTCTGCTCCTCGGCGGCAGCCTGGCCGATGGAGCGGGCGGCCTGCTCGCCCCCTCCGCCCAGAACGCGCGCATCCTCTCCGTCAGCCGGGCCGAGGCCAAGGCGGGACCCGCGCTGCCGGCCGGGTGTTGGCTGCCTTCCTTGCTTGCGCTGGCGGACGGGCGCCTGATCGCGGCGGGCGGCTTTTCGGGCCCCGACGGAGCGCCGCTCGGCGAGATCTGGGTTTTCGACCCCGCCGGCGATTCGTTGCAGGCGCTTCGGGACGGCGACCAGCCCGTCGCTCTGGGCTCGGCCCGCGCGGGCAGCGCGGCGCTGTCCGTTCTCGGCCGGGCGATGCTGTTCGGGGGGCTGGGCGAAAGCGGGCCGCTGGCCTCGGGCGAAATCATCGCCGGACGGCCGGCGGATGAGCGCTGAGGAGGTATCCGTGCCGCGTCTGGCCCTGGCATGCCTGATGCTGATTGGGGGTCTGACCTCGGCCGCCGGCGCCGCCGGCGCGGAGCCCGTGCCCACGGCGGGATTTTCGCTGGGGCGCGGCGGCACGGCCGCCAAGCTCGCGGTGGATCTGCAGCGGGAGCTCCGGCGGGCGCTGGCCGAGCGCAAGGACCTGGCGCCGGTCGATCTGGACGAGCGGCTGAACGGCGGCGCGGCCGACGGCGTCGGCCCGGCGCTGACAGAGGCCCGGACCCTGTTCCAGGCCGGCAAGGCCGCCTACGAGGAAGTCGATCTCGAGGCGGCCCAGCAGAAATTCGACGAGGCGCGGGAGCGGCTCGAGTCCCAGGCGGCCTGGCTGGACGATCCCGGGCTGCTGCGGGAGTGTCTGGTGTATCTCGGCGCGAGCTGGGTGCTCTCGGGAGAGATCGAGAAGGGCATCGAGTACTTCTCCCGGGCGTTGGATCTCTCCCGGGAGGCCGGGATCGATCGCGATGTCTTTCCCCCGGACATCCAGGCGGTTTTCGACCAGGCGAAGCAACGCTCGGCGGAGGGGCCCCGGGGCGCGCTCTCGGTCTCCGTCGAGCCGATGGGCGCGGAGGTGTATCTCGATCTCGCCTATCGAGGCGGCGCGCCGTTGCAAATGGAAGAGCTGCGGCCGGGCCCCCACCTGCTCGCGGCGCGCAAGGATGGCTATCTCCGGTTCTCCGGCGCGCTCACGGTGGAAGCGGGTCGGACCCGGGTGCTGCGGGTGGCCCTCAAGCCCGCCCGCGACCAGAAGGCGTTTTCCGAGAAATTCGCCGGCATGGCCCGCGAGGCCTTCGGCAAGGGACCCGACGCCGGCAGCGCCGCCCTGGCGGAGTTTCTCGGGGTCCAGCGCCTGATCCTGGCCACCCTCGACGGCGACGCCAGCGCGCTACGGCTGCGCGTCTTTTCGATCACGCCGGGCGCGCCTCCCCACATCGAGCGGCGAGAGGCGGCAGGGGTTTCCGCCGCCGACCTGGGCGAAAAGACCCGCGAGCTGCTCGGAGAGCTTCTCGACGCGGGCGCCGGCGCGCCGGTCGCGGCCGGCGGCGCCGAGGAGACCGGGCTGGAAGGACTGGTGGTGGACGGCGAAGGCGACGGCTCCGGCGCGGCGAAAGACGCCGTCTCCGCGGGCAGCGATGCGAGCGGCGGATTGGCGGCGGGAGGAACGGCAGGGGATGGCGCAATCGAGGGCGCGAGCGGCTCCGCGAGTTCCGATCGGGTCCGGCCGACGACGGAGACTCCGCCCCCGCCGTGGTACAGCTTCGCCTATCTTCGGGACAAGTGGTGGTTCTGGACCGCGGTGGGCGTCCTGACCGTGGGCGCGGCCGCCGGCATCGGCGCGGCCGCCGCTCCGGGCGAAGAGCGCGGGACGCTGCGCATTCGTATCCACTGACGAGGTTGAGCCACCGTCCAATTTCGGGTGGGCGTCGTCTTCGGCCGCGAGCGAGACCCGTGTCCGTCGGGGAGGCCATTCGAGACGCGGGTTTCCGGCGGCTCCGCCGGTCATCCGGCGCAACCCGACATCGGCCCGGGCGCCGGAGCGAAGACACCCCTGGGCGGTGAGAGGGGGAGCGGCGAACGAGCACGAGAGATACCGTCTCGGGCTGTGGTGTCAGGGCGTGGTGATGGCGACCTCGCCGAAGGCGCAGCGGGCGTTCTGGCAGGCCACCGCCGGGTGCCCGGCGAACCCGAGCGGGAAGCCGGACAGCTCGTCGACGATTTCCCGGTCGTCGAGCGAGGCCCGCACGCGTCCCTCGCGAAATTCCAACGAGAGCGTCCCCTGGGCGGCACCCGCCGGCAGGGGGATTTCCGAGCGGCCGTGTTCCATGCCGGGGGCGTTGCGCAGAATGATCAGGCGCTCCGAGGCCGCGAGCGGCAACAGTACCAGCAGGCCGCGGCCCTCGCCGTCCAGAAATCCCGCCCCCACCCGCCCGGCCGTATCCAGCGGCATCCAGCGGCTGATGCCGGAGAGGGCGCCGGGGGCGGGCGCGTTCGCCTCCTCGCCCTGCGGCCGCGAGGGCTGTACGGAGAAGCTCGCTTTCAGGGAAAGGCCCTCGGGCGGGACCGGGCGATCGAGCCACAGGGCCGCCGCCGGGGCCATGTTGATCGTCCAGCCCTGGCGCGAGGTGTCCTGGACGAGCCGGCCGCGGTTCTCCCAGCTGCCGCCGATGAAGGTCACCGGGAGCGGGGCCAGGCTCGAGGGCCGAAAATCGAAGCGCACGGTTCGGCGTCCGTCGTGGGTGCGGGCCGCCGCCGGCGATATCTGGCTCTGGCTGCGCGGATGAACCCGTCTGGCGCTCCAGCCTTGCCCGCGGCGCTCGAGCACCAGGTCGCCCGGCGCCTCGCTCATCCCCTGGAGGAGCAAGGCCCAGAAGACACCCGCCGCTGCCAGCCCGATGAGCGGCAATCCCAGCACCGGCCACAGCCACCAGCGCCGGCGGCGGGGCCGGCCCACCAGCGACTGCAGCGGCTTGTCCTCGTCGATCGCGGCCGCCGGCGGCGGCGCCGGGGCCTGCGGCTCGCTTTTCGGCTCCCGAGAGCGCGGGGCGACGGGAAGGCGCTCCCCGTCCGGCTCCTCTTCGTCCTCGCCGGAGCGGCCGGCTTCCCGGGGGCCGCGGTCGCGGCCGCCAGGGCGCAACAATCCCTCCAGGATGGCGCCGACCCTTCCGGCGTTCTGCGGCCGGCGGCCCGGATCGGTGTCCAGCATCTTGAGCACCAGCTCGTCGACCTGGGGCCCCAGCTCGCGCCGGCGCCGCGACGGCGGGTCGAAGCGGCCCAGCGGCAGCTCGCCGCACAGAATCTCGTACAGCATCACGCCCAGGGAGAAGACGTCGGCCCGGTGGTCGACGTGCTTGGCGTCGCGCCGCTGTTCCGGCGCCATGTAGTTGACCGTGCCCATGCTGACCTGGGTGCGGGTGAGCTCCCAGTTCTTGTCCATGATGTTCGCCAACCCGAAATCCACCACCTTGAGCACGCCCTCGCGGCTGAACAGCACGTTCTCCGGCTTGAGGTCGCGGTGGATCACGTTGTGGTTGTGGGCGTGGTTCAGGGCGCGGCACAGGTCGCCGAACACCTGGCACACCTCGGCCAGGGGCATGGGGCCCTTGTTCATGCGGTGGCGCAGGCTGGGACCGTCGATGAACTCCATCACCAGATAGCAGGTCGAGCCCACCATGCCGCGATCGAAGATGGCGCAGATGTTGGGATGGCTCAGCAGGGCCAGCGACTGGGCTTCCTTCTCGAAGCGGCGGATGAAGCTCTGGTGCTTGGCCAGATCCTCGTTGAGCACCTTGATGGCCACCGCCCGCTGCAAGGAATTCTGGCGGGCGCGGTACACCTTGCCCATGCCGCCGCGGCCGATGACCTCGTGGATCTGAAAGCCGGGAATCAGTGGCGGCGACTCGCCGGCCTGCGTGGGCGAGGCCGCGGCCGCCGGGGGCGCCAGCACCTCCAGCGCGGGCCGGGGCGCGGCCGGCGCGGCCTGGGGCCGGACCGCTCCCGGGGCGGCGGGCCCGGGCGACGGGGCGGGACGGCGCGCCGCCGCCACCTCGCCCGGCTCCACCAGCACCGAGTCGTCGCGGCGCACCACGAAGGGCAGCTTGCAGGCGTCGCACCGGACCTTCTGGCCGCTGACGAAGATGCCGACGTCCAGGAGCACTCCGCAGGCTGGACACCGCTGCACCGGCAAGAGCCTTCCTCCTTCATGGAAGGTCCAGGCACTCGAGAACTTCCACCGCTCCCGAGCGGCCGCGCACCGACTGCTCGGCCAGCGACCGGACCCTGGGCGGCGGCCGGCCCGCGACTGCGCACTGGAGCAGCGTCTGCCGGGTGAGCAGGAGCTGCCCCGGGGCGGCCATGGCGCACAGCCGCTCGGCCAGGTTCACCGCGTCGCCCATGACGGTATACTCCATTCGCAACGCGGATCCAACTGTTCCCACCACCGCCTCGCCGGAGTTGATGCCGATGCCCACCTGGAGCTCGGGCCATTCCGGCGGCCGGGCGCGGTTGAACTCCCGCACCGCGACCAGCATCTCCAGGCCCGCCGACAGCGCCCGGCGCGCGTCGTCCGAGCGTCGGATGGGGGCGCCCCACACCGCCATGATCGCGTCGCCGATGAACTTGTCCAGCACCCCGGCGTGCCGAAACACCACCGCCACCAGCCGCTCGAAGTGGGCGTTGAGCAGCCGCAGCAGCTCGCGCGGCGGCAGGCGTTCGGCCAGGGCGGTGAAGCCACGGATGTCGCAGAAGAGCACGGTCACCGGGCCGGTGCGTCCCTCGCGGGTGAGATCCAGGCCACGCTGGACCACCTCGCTGAGCACGGGCGGAGGAAAGAATCGGCTCAGCCGCTCCCGCAGGCGGGATTCCTGCTCCACCTGGCGCCGCAGCAGCCAGCGCTCCAGCGCCAGCGCCGCCTGGGCGGCCAGCACCGAGAGCAATGACAGATCCTTGGCGGTGAAGGCCCCGGTCTGCTCGCGCGTGTCCAGGTGGATCACTCCCAGCACCTCGCGAAAACCCAGCAGAGGGACGCACATGGCCGAGCGGACGTTGGCCCGCAGGATGCTCTCCGAGCCCTGAAAGCGCGCGTCGGCGGTGGCGTCGGTGGAGAGCACCGCCCGCCGCCCCTCGACCGCCATGCGCAGGATGCGCTCGGGGATGGCCAGCGACACCCGGCCCGACTCGCGCTCGCGGGCCGCCACCGGGATGAGCGGCGCGCCGGCCTCCTCGCGCAGCAGCACCGCGCCCCGATCCGCCGGCAGCAGGTCGAAGGCGATGCGCAACAAGTTGCGAAGCAACGCCGGCGGGTCGTCCTCGCCGCCGGTGTAGCGGTTGAACAGGTAGGCCGCCCGCAGCCGTTCGTAGTCGGCGCGCAGCTCGCGGGGATCCTCGATGTGGCTCTCCGGGCGAAATCCGCCCGGCTCCATCTCCAGTGTGGCCTGCACCGCCAGCGGCAGCTCGGCCTCCGGCACGATGCTGACGCTCGAGTCGAGGTCCGGCCGGGGCGCGGGGGGGTCATTCCAGGCCCCGCAGCGGGGACAGGCCGCGCCGCCTCCAGAGAGCGGCTCGAGCGGAGAGGCTCCGCAGCGCGGGCAGCGTTCGCTCATGCGCGCCGGTCCTCGGCCCTGGCCCGCCGCTCGGCCTCGCCCGAGGGATCGAGCAGCGCCCGGCGCACCAGGGCGCGCAGCACCTGCACCTTGAAGGCGTTGTGGGCCAGGGGAACCGCATCCCGCACCGCCAGCGAGGCGGCCGCCTCGGCGACCTCCTCGGTGAGGCGCCGGCCGCGCAGAAACCGTTCGGCCCCGCGGGCGCGGATCGGCGTCGGCGCCACCGCCGCGAAGGCCAGCCGCGCCTCCCGCACCCGGCCGCCCCGCTCCTGGATCAGGCTGGCCACGCCCACGATGGGAAAGTCGATGCTGTTGCGCAAGCGAAACTTCTGGTAGCGCTGGCGGCTGTCCGGGAGCGGCGGGGGCAGCAGGATGTGGCACAGCAGTTCGTTCTCGGCGAGCGCGGTGGTCGCGCGCGGGCGCGCGGCGAAGAACTCTTGCGCCGGGATGATCCTGCGATCGGTCACCATGCGCGCCCCGAGCGCGATCAGCGCCGGCGCCAGGTCCGAGGGGCTCACCGCCACGCAGCCGCAGTTGGCGCAGCGGCGGGCTTCCCGGTCCACGGCCTCGGCCGGCGGGGTGGCCTCGTCCTCGTCCTGCAGGGTGCGCTGCTCGGCCGGCCGGCGCTCCATGACGAGACGCGGCCGCGGCCGCCATGCCTCCGGCGAGACCGGGATCGCCTGGCACTCGCACTCGTCGGGCGATGGGGCCTCCCCGGCTTTCCGGTTCGCCAGCCCGGCCGCGATGGCCAGGGCGGCGCGCCGCCCGGCGGCGATGGCCGAGACCACCGTTCCCACGCCGGTGACCGCGTCCCCGCCGGCGAAGACGCCGCCGAGCGGCGTCCGGCCCGAATCGGCGTCGGCGCGCAGCAGGCCGCGCTCGTCCAAAAGGCTTTTTCCCGCGTAGGCGTTGTCGGGGCCCTGGCCGATGGCCACCAGGATCTGGTCCGCGGCCACCGGGGTCCGCGTCTCGGGATCGAAGGTGGGACGGAAGCGGCGCTGCTCGTCGAACACCGAGGTGCAGCGCACAAGCTCCATGCCCGTCACCCGGCCTCCCTCGATCCGCACCGTTCCCGGCCCCCAGGAGGGCAGCAGCCGCACACCCTCCTCGATGGCCAGCTCGAGATCCTCGGGAAAGGCCGGCATCTCGTCGCGGGCCTCCAGGCAGGCGAGCGAGACCTCGCGCGCCCCCCGCCGCCGGGCCGACACCGCCACGTCCACGGCCACGCTGCCGCCTCCGATGACCAGCACGCGCTCGCCCACCGCCGGCGCCTGCCCCGCCCGGATGGCCGACAGGAAGGAAAGGCCGTGCCCGAGGCGGTCCTCGTGCTCGATGCCCAGGCGTCGTTCCCGCCAGGTGCCGGTGGCCAAAAACAAAGCGTCGAAGCGCCGGCGCAGCCCCGCCAGCGAAAGGCCGCCGTCCCCGACGCGCCGCCCGCACTCGATGCGGATGCCCATGCCCTTGAGCGCCTCGATCTGCCGGCGCAGCACCGGCAGGGGCAGGCGGTAGGCCGGAATGGCGTAGCGCAGCATGCCGCCCGCCTCGGGATGGTCGTCGAACACCGTGACGCCGAAGCCGGCTCTGCGGAGATAGAAGGCCGCGGCCAGCCCCGCCGGTCCGGCGCCCACCACCGCCACGCTCTTTTTCAGGGTCCGGCGCGGGGGCGCATAGAAGCGCTTCATCTCGGACAATGCCGCATCTCCCAGCCGGCGTTCGATGGCCCGGGTGGCCACCGGCTGATCCAACAGACCGCGGTTGCAGGCCTGCTCGCAGAAATGCGGGCACACCCTGCCGGTGATGGCCGGCAGCGGATTGTGCTCCAGGATCATCTCGATGGCCGCGCGTTCGTCGCCGTCCCGCAGGCGTTCGAGGTAGCGCGGAATGGGGACGCGGGCGGGGCAGCCGTCGGCGCAGGCCGGCGCGCCCATGCGCACGGCACCGAAAATGGAATGGTAGCGGTTTTCCCCCATCAGGGCGTTGCAGGTGGCGCCGCCCTTGCGCATGCACGGGAAGGCGTTGTCGGGCGCGCGGTAGTACCAGCAGCGCACCTCCTGGCAGAGGTTTCCGCCCACGGTGCCGGCGTTGCGGATCTGGGGCGAGGCCACGGCGCGGGCGGCCTGGGCCAGCAGCGGATAGCGTTCAGCGACGCGGGGATGGGCCGCCATCTCCGAGAGCCGCACCAGCGCGCCGATGCGCAGGCCGCCCTTCTCCGCGCGAATGCCGCGCAGCTCGCCCAGCGCCTGCAGATCCACCAGGCGCGCGGGCAGGGTCGCGTGGATGCGATCGGCGAGGACGCCGCACAGATCGGTGCCGCCGGCCAGATAGGCGCTGCGGCCCTCCGCGCGGGCCGACCGCGCCGCGGCCACGGTGGCGGGAACGATGTGTTCGCGGACGGGTAGCTCCATGGCCTCACCTCATGCCTTTCCCAGCGCGCGCAGGATCTTCTCGGGCCTGGCCGGCAGCTCGTCCACGCGCACTCCGATGGCGTTGTAGATGGCATTCAGGATGGCGCGCGGGGCGCAGGTCACCGTGCCCTCGCCGATGCCGCAGGCGCCGTACTCGCCCGCCCCGCGCCACACCTCCAGCAGCACCGGATCGATGTCGGGCATGTCGGCCATGGTGGGGATGGCGTAATCGATCCAGTTGAAGTTGAGCGGCTGGCCGCTGGCCCGGTCGTAGACGATCTCCTCGGTCAGGGCCTCGCCCAGCCCGATGCACTGGCCGCCCACCTGCTGGGCCTCGGCCCCGGAGGCGAACATCACCGTGCCGCAGTCGTTGACCACCGCCAGCCGGATCACCTCCACCTTGCCGGTGCCGCAGTCCACCTCGACTTCGGCGAAGGTGGCGATGTAGGGCACGCCGGTCCTTTCGGCCGCCGGTGGCCGGCTCAGGCGCACCGAGATGGGCACGATGTCGGGCTGCATCAGCACCTGCCGCAACGGCGCGTCCGGGCGGGAGGAATCGATAAACACGACGCGCCCGTCGCGCACGTCCAGCCGGTCCGCCGCGACCGACAGCTTGCGGGAGGCGCGCGAGAGGATCTCCGCCTTGAGGCGCCGCGCCGCCTCCACCAGCGCCTCGGACTGGAGGTAGGCCACCGCGCTGTCGGTCTGCACGCAGTCCTTGAGGCTGGTGGCGGTGTCCACCCGGTTGGCGAAGCGGATGTCCTCGAGCTGGATGCCGAGGAACGACAGCGCCTCGGCGCAGCCCAGGATGTTGCACATGTTGGAGCCGGTGCCGGTCTCCACCGTCGGCGCTTCCAGCAGCACCGTGCCGTCGGGGTTGAGGGTGAGGCCCACCTGGATTTCGCCCCGGCGCAGCTCCTGCCACTCGGCGTGCCATGCGGGGTGGAAGGAGAACCCCACTCCGCGCCGGCGGTCCGGGCCGACCTCCGGTCCCTGGCCGGGCGGATGGCGCTTGTCCTTCCAGCCGATGCGCTCGGCGCCGGCGGCCAGCACCGCCTGCAGGCTGCGGTTGGGCCGGCCCTCGTGCTCGTGACCGAAGTTCTTGATCACCAGGTCGATGGGATCCATGCCGAGCCGCTCGGCCAGCTTGTCCCACAAGAGACCCATGGAGAAGTTGAACTGGGAGTTGCCGACCCCGCGCATCATGCAGCCCGGCAGGCGGTGGGTGTACACCGCCAGGGAGCGGCAGCGCACGTTGGGAATGTGGGCGAAGGCGGTCTCCGCCACCTCGATGGGCGCGAACTTGAGCGCGAACATGGTGTGGTCGGCGTAGGCTCCGGCGTCTCCCAGCGAGGAGAACTCCAGCGCGGTGATGGTGCCGTCGCGCATCGCCCCGGCCTTGGCGTGGTAGATGGCCGGCTGTCGCGAGTCGTGGAAGCACTCGCGCCGGGTGTAGCGGAACTTCACCGGCCGGCCGGTGCGCCGCGACAGCAAGGCGGTGAAGAGAAAGAACGGCTGGTCGCCGGTGTCGCGGCTGCCGAATTGACCGCCCACGAACTCGTGCACGCTGCGCACCCGGTGCAGGGGAAGGGACAGCATCTGCGAAAGGTACATGCGGGTCTGGTCGGCCTCGTAGGAGTTGGACCAGACCGTCAGCCCGTCGTCGGTGAAGTGGCACAGGCAGCACCAGGGGTCCAGCCCGCCCTGGGTGGGATTGTGGTGGACCGAATCGGCCTCCACGATCACCTCGGCCGCGGCGAAGGCGGCGTCCACGTCGCCCTTGTTGAGGAACACGTCCGGGCCGCCCACCGGGTCTTCGGGCAGGATGTTGTTCGGCGCGATCTCGGGATGGACGGTCGGGGCGCCGGGCTGCATGGCCGCCACCGGGTCCAGCACGAAGGGAAGCTTCTGCCAGCGGATCTTGAGCGCGCGCAGCGCCTCCTCGGCCGCGGCTTCGCTCTCGGCGGCCACCACCGCCCCCACCTCGTCGCCGACCCAGTGCGCGGTGTCTCCCAAGACACGCCGATCGCGAAAGCGCCGCCACATCATGGTCTCGTAGGAAACCGTGTCCACACCGTCGGTCCAGCCGGCGTTGGTCGGGCGCAGCGCCCGCACTTCGGGATCGAAGCAGGTGAGCACGCAGCGCACCCCGGGCACGGCCTCGGCCGCCGAGGCGTCGATGGAGAGGATGCGGGCGTGGGGATGGGGGCTGCGCAGCACCCGGGCGTAGAGGAGATCCGGGAATCGCCGGCGCAGAGTCATGTCGTCGGCGTAGAGCGCCCGGCCCGAGGCCTTTTCGCGTCCATCGGAGCGAGGGCGATACTGGCCGAGAAATTTCCGCTTCACGCGCGGGGTGAAGGGCTTTTTCATTTCGCGCCTCCTTCCCGGCGGCGCCGGGCCGCCTGCAGCACCGCCTGGGCGATCCCCGGGTAGCAGCCGCAGCGGCACAGGTTGCCGGAGAGCCCCTCGCGCACCTCGTCCAGGGTGGGGTCGGGGTTCTCGGCCAGCAGGGCCTTGGCGGTCATGACGAAGCCGGGGGTGCAGAAGCCGCATTGCAGCGCCGTGCCGTGGCCCGGCTCGCATTGTTCGGCGAAGGCGGCGATGACCGGATCGTCCGCCGGCAGTCCCTCGATGGTGGTGACGGCGTGGCCGTCGGCCTGGGCCAGCAGCATCATGCACGAGAGCACGGCCCGACCGTCGAGCAGCACGGTGCAGGCGCCGCAGGCGCCCTGGCCGCAGGCGACCTTGACGCCGGTCAGGCCCAGTTCCTCACGCAGAAACTCCGCCAGCGTCATCCCGGCCGGAGCGTCCCGCCCGAGAGTGCGTCGCACCTCGACGCCGTTGACGGAAAAGACGATGGCGCGCTCCGCGGCCCGAGGGGGCCGAGTGCGGCGCGGCGAAGCCTTGCGGCGCGCGGCCCGGCGGGGAGAAGCCATGCGAACCTCCTTGGCGATGCCGGCGAGGAAATCGATCGCATCCAACGTAGGAAAAGCGGAGGGAAAAATCAATCGCGCCGGATTCTCGGTGATGTATCCGAGTTTGTGTCAGGCAAGGAAAGGGGATACCCCTTCGGTTTGAGACAACCTCAAAAGGAGGTACCCCCAAATGCCGAAATTGGCATT
>Ga0101944_10000643_pt1 | contig 96248 bp, 83 predicted proteins | sample DewCreD2012metaG_FD_75245 | JGI IMG/M metagenome (GOLD analysis project Ga0101944, IMG submission 75245) | Hot spring sediment bacterial and archeal communities from British Columbia, Canada, to study Microbial Dark Matter (Phase II) - Dewar... ... | reverse complement strand
AGCAGGTTGATCTTGGTGCGGATCAGGTCCGGGATCTGAAAGGCCTGTTCGCGCGGCAAGATCGCCACTTTCACCTCGCGCGCCGCCGCCACCTCGCGGTTCACCGCGGCTTCAATCACGCCAACCAGGTCTTTGGTGAGCGACTCGAATTCAAAATCCATGCGGCCTTTCAACGGGTCCATATCGCCGCCGGTCACGTGCGCCCCGTAATCGCGGAACACCACGCCGCACAGGATATGCAGGGCCGTGTGCGTTCGCATCAGCGCGTAGCGGCGCGTCCAATCAATCTTCCCCTGCACCACCTGGCCGATTTCCGGCAGTGGGCCATCGCCGCCCAGGGTATGCCACACGCCCTCGGCCGCTTTGCGCGCCTTCACCACCGGCATCGCTGCGCCGTTCCACGCCAGCCATCCGGCATCAGAGGGCTGTCCGCCGCCGCCAGGGTAGAAAGCGGTACGGTTCAACAGCAGTGACCGCCCTTCCGCGTCCACAGCGGTCACTGCGGCTTCAAATTCCTGCAAGTAACTATCGGTCTGGTACAGCAGCTCGGTCATGGGGTTCCTCTCGGTCACTCGGAATATACCAGCCTTATCTTACCATATCCCCCCTGGCCTGCTGAAGGCTACAATTAACCCTATCAGGAGAACCCCATGACTACGCCCAATTCATTTCTTGAACAGCTCATCCAAAAACTTAATCTCCGCCCCCTGCCCGGAGAAGGCGGCCTGTACGCCGAAACCTACCGCTCTTCCCTGCGTCTCTCTGACAGTGCCCTGCCAGAAACCTACGCAGACCGCGATAAACCCTGCGGAACCGCCATCCTGTACCTGCTGACGGACCAGCCGGATTCGTTTTCAGCCCTGCACCGCCTGCCCACCGATGAAATTTATCACTTCTACCTGGGAGACCCGCTCGAAATGCTATTACTCTACCCCGATGGCTCCAGCCGCCGCCCCATCCTCGGCCCAAACATCCTCAACGGCCAGCACGTACAACTGGTGATTCCGGCGGGCGTCTGGCAGGGATCGCGGGTGATGAGCGGCGGCAGGTTTGCTTTGGTGGGAACCACCATGGCCCCTGGTTTTACCCCCCGCGACTTTGAAGCCGGCCGCCGCGCCGAACTGCTGGCGCGCTACCCCGCCGAACGCGAAGCCATCCTCGCCTTAACCCGCGTCTGATTTACCCGCCTTTGGTCAGCGCCTGACTGGTCGGGGTGCGCAGCAGGGCTTCCCAAATCAGCCGCTCGCTCTCATTCGCCGCGCTGATCCGGCGCATGGCAAGCGCCACGTAGAGGGCCTGCACCAGCGCGTGCTGCGCCACGCGCGAGTCAATCGCTTCCAGGCGCGTCTCGTGCGAAACGGTCAGCAGTACCACGTCTGAAAGCGCCGTCAGGTCCGAAACCGGGTTGCCGGTAATGCTGATAACCTTTGCCCCCTTGTTGTGCGCTTCCGTCGCCGTCCGCACCGGGCCCAGCGAAGTGCCGTTTTGTGAAATCGCCACCACGGCGTCCTTTTCGGTCAGCAGAGCGGCTTCCACCACCTGCAAATAGATGTCGGTATGCACATGGCAGTTAATGCGCATGCGGATCAGTCGGTTATACAATTCTGTTGCCAGCGGACCCGAAGTGCCTACCCCAACAATCAAAATGCGATCCGCGTTATGCAGAATATCAACGGCCTTCTCAAATGCGGCATCATCCAGCATTTGTAAGGTATCTTGCACCGCCTGAAGGGCCGTGCGCAGTACCTTGCGTGCAATCGTCCCCGCCGAGTCGCCTTCGCGCACGTCATCGTGGATCAGGCGCGGCGAATCGCTGACGGAGCGCGTCAGCGCAATTTTCAGCTCCAGGAAGTTGTTGTAGCCCAGCGAGCGGCACACGCGCACCACAGTGGCATCGCTCACACCGCTGCGCTGCGCGACTTCCGCAAGCGTCATGCGGATCAATTCCTCGAAGTTTTGCAGTGCAAAATCAACAACTTTTCGCTCAGAAGGGGGAAGCGACGGGTAGACGGCCCGCATCCGCGAAAGTGCATCCGATGAAAAAATGGTTGTTTCTGACATCTAGCCTTTAGCGTTCCTGTTCAAGCACTACAGATAAAGGGGACTCCGGGTCTGTGGACCAGAAAGCAAAGACGATTAAAAATTATCCCGGAGGGTTTTCATTTTTCTACCGGTAATTGTACTCGAAAACCCTCCGGGATATTGGTTTGGTTTACAACCGTTAATTCTACCTATAAGACACCGCTAAAATAATCTCCAACCATTAATACAGCACGTCAGCTCGATGTAGTGTTACTACAAATAATCGTTTTATGTTGTAAACCGACTAAATTATAGATCCTTCCAGGCCAAAATGCAAGAGGGTTTTATTGCAGATTCGTTGCGACTTTCACAATTGCAAGGTCCATGTTTTAAACCCGCACCCCGATGGGAAGCCATCGGGGTGCGGGTTGGCAGGTTGTCAGCCTGACTCACTCCAGGAATACTTCGACGTGTTCGTTATCTTCTTCGTCATAAACGTCCACGAAAGTTCCCGTCTCGCCTTCCTGAATAGCCTTGACGATCTCATTGAAGTCCAGCCCTTCGATTTCAGGCGCAAACTGCTTGCCCATCTTTAACCCGATGTGAACCAGGCTGAGCGGCAGGCGCACGTTCACCCGTGGGCGGCCCGTATCTGTATCGGTCACGCGCACGCGCAGCCAGCGCGGAGCGCGGCCCGGCTCAGCCGGCACCAGCGGCATATGCTCCACCCACGCCTGCCCCTGGTTCGCCTGAGCCGGCGCGGGGCGCGGACGGGCCGCGGTTGGGGCTTCTTCCAACGCTTGCAGCAGTTGGGCGGCCTGTTCGGGCGTCACCTGCCCTTCTTGCAGCATATTCAAAATTCTCATCCGTTCTTCTGACGATACCATGGCTCATGCCTCCTGTTGGTTTGGTTTCCAAAACGGTTCATCCTTCTTTCTTCAGCCCACCCTCTTGCCCTTCCTACGCCGGGTCAGGTGAGGGGTCAAACCCCATGGCCCGTAAGATTTCATCCAGCCCTTTGCGCAGGGTCGGGTAAGACATCCCCAGTTCCTCTTCCATGCGGTTGAAGCGCCCCTCGCTCCGCACAAACGTCAGTACAAACAGCAGTTGTTCCGGGCTGAGGCGGGTCAGCGGTAGAAGCATCTTCAGTTGGTCTGGCCCAAACAGCTCACTCGTTGGCGCGGCGGATGCCAGGCGGAAAGCGCCCGCATAGGTCGTCTCACAACTGGGGCAGTGGATTTGGGTGATGATCATTTCACCGCCGCACACCGGGCAAGCCGAAAACAAAGGGTTCATGTGCTGAATCCTCTCCAGTCCCAAACCGCTTGGGAAGATACCGGGTTCTAGTCCATTCTTGGGGTGGGTCTTTACGAAACGAAAGACGCTCTTTTATTTTCTAAACATATCATAGCAAACCCATTGAATTTTGTCAATAGGTTTTTTCATTTTCTTTATAACAAAATCAATATTCTGAAAGAGAAATCTCGAAATCTTCAACCCTATCCTGATTTTTTATGATGAAGATCTGCGCTCGCCCAACAAAAACCAGTGACCGCCCCGGTCCCCGGCGTTTTCTGGCGCGCGGTCATAGTAAATCTGAAATACCCGGTCGTCTAAGGTGCGCACCCGGAAGTAAAAGCGCCCCACCCCCCACGAGCCGCGCAGGGCCGCCGACTGCAGGTGTTCAGGACGCATATTACGCGCGTATTTCCCCCGGCGCTGATAATCCTGCCAGGTTTCCAGCATCTCCAGCACCGGAAAAAACTCGCCCCGCCAGATAAACGCGTTCGGGCAGGGCGGCAGTTTAGAAAACAGGGGCGGCTCCTGAAAAATCGCTTCAATCGGTTCGTGAATAAATGAAAACTCAGAAGTATCCATGCGTATCGCGGCCCTTAGAACAGGCTTAACTGCGCCGGAGGCCGGCGCCCATCCAACAAAATAAACGGCGCGGCTCGCCCGGCAAAAACCCCCAATGCTTTCAGATCATCCATAGATTTTAACTGCCCGCCCCGCCGGCGCGCGTCTAAAATGGCCTGCGCCCCCTTAGGACCAATGCCCGGCACGCGCAGCAGTTCATGGCGGGCCGCCCGGTTGATCTCCACCGGCGCCTGGCTGAGGTTGGCGCGCGCCCAGGCCTGTTTGGGGTCCATCTCCAGCGGCAGGTAGCCATCGGGTTGAAAGGGCAGATCTTCTACATCAAAGCCGTAATCGCGCAGCAAGAAGGAAGCCTGATAAAGCCGGTGCTGCCGCCAGGGGTTCACCGCCGGGCGGTCTTCAAAAGGCGTATCGCGGATGGGGCTGAAGCCAGAGAAATAACTGCGCGCCAGGCGCAGCTTTTGATACAGGTACGCCGCCGTCTGCAAAAGCTCCAGGTCGTTCTCGCCAACCGCCCCCACCACAAACTGCGTTGTGCTGGATGGCCAATGCCCATTCCAGCCCCGCTGACCCGGCTGGTTTCTCCGAATTGCCTCGACCATCTGCAGCGGCTGGAGCAGTTCATCCAAAAACGTCTTTTGGGGAGCCAACAGCGACAGCCGCCGGGTATTGGGCGCTTCGAGGTTAACGGAAACCCGGTCGGCCAACTGCATGGCGCGCTCCACCTGATCGCGTTCCGCGCCGGGCATCAGCTTCAGGTGTAGATAGCCGCGGTAGTTGTACTTTTTGCGTAATATTTCGGCTGTATCAAGCAGCCTATCCTGGGTGCGCACCCCGCCCCCGGCAATGCCCGAACTGATAAACGCCCCCTCAATCACCTTCGCCTGCGTCAACTGCACCACCATGGCGGCCAGTTCATCGGGTTTAAACGTATTGCGCCGGAAGTCGCGCCCAGAACGGAAGGGGCAGTAGTAACAGTTGCGCTCACAGGCCGATGAGAGCAGGGTTTTCAAGATCGGCACGCGCCCGCGCGGCGTTGCCACCATCTGAATCGGCAGGCCGCCGCCCCCCGGTTTTTTAGCGCCCATCTCCTTTGCACTGCCTGGGCCGGGGCAGTCAGACGTACCGGCCAGCGAAAACGGCTGGGCCGGGGCCGGCGGGGCTTCTTCCACCTCCAGGCTCATGTCGTCATAAAAAAGCGCCAACTTTTCAATCCCTTCCATGCTTCTATTATAGAACACACGTTCATCCGATTCAAGTACTGCTTTTCCCCTTTTTCAGCGCGCTTTCTGGAAAGAAAAATCGCCGTATAATCTCCCCTATGGAATCTATCTTCCCCTCAATTGAAAAACCCACCCTGCTCCTAAATGAAGCCGCCGCCCGCCGCAACATCGCGCGCATGGCCGCAAAAGCCCGTCAGGCCGGCGTTCACTTCCGCCCTCACTTCAAAACGCACCAGTCCGCCGAGATCGGCGATTGGTTTCGCCCAGAAGGAATCAGCGCCATCACCGTCTCATCCATTGACATGGCCCTCTACTTTGCCCAGGCCGGCTGGCAAGATATCACCATCGCCTTTCCGGCCAACCCGCGCCAGGCCGGCGACCTGCGCCGACTGGCGCGCCAGGTGCGCCTGGGCCTTTTGATTGAATCCGCTCAGATGGCCGACCGGCTGGCGCAGATTGTGGAGACCCCGGTCAATATTTGGATCAAGATTGACGTTGGCGCGCGCCGTACCGGCCTGCCCTGGGAGCGGCCCGCCGATGTGTTGGCGGTCATCGAGGCCGTACGCGCCATGCCCAACCTGCGCCTGCAGGGACTGCTCACCCACGCCAGCCAGACCTATGCCGGGCGCGGCGCGCAAGACGTTGCCCAACGTTACCGCGAAAGCGTCGAGCGCCTTCACGGTCTGCGCCGCTGGCTGGAAGAGCGCGGGGCCGGGCCTCTGCTGGTCTCCACCGGAGATACCCCCGGCTGTACTCTCGCGCCAGACCTGGGGCCGGTAGATGAAATCCGCCCGGGCAACTTTATCTTTTACGATGCCACCCAACTGGCGATTGGCTCCTGCCGCTTTGAAGACGTGGCCGTGGCCCTGGCCTGCCCGGTAGTCGCCCGCCATCCAGAACGCGGCGAGGTGGTGATTCACGGCGGGGCCGTGCACCTCTCTACCGATTTTTACACGCAGGACGATCACCGCGTCTATGGGCTGGTATGCCGGCCCACCGCGCAGGGCTGGTCGGCTCCGTTGGAAGGCGCGTATGTCGCCCGGCTCTCGCAAGAACACGGCATCGTGCGCCTGCGCGCCGCAGACCTGGAATCCATTCAGGTCGGCGACCTCATCTGCGTACTGCCGGCCCACTCCTGCCTGACCGTCACGCTGATGAAGCGCTACCTCACCCTCACAGGCCGCTGGATAGACACCTTGAATCTATGATCCCTGCCGTACTCGCGTGCCTCTCGGTGTGGCTGGTGGCCCAGGCCTTAGGGCTGGCGGCCCTGCCCATCACCCGGCGGATACTGCGCTGCCTGCCGGATCAGGGCTATGCCTTTGGCAAGGCAGTGGGACTGCTGTTGGTTGCTTATCTGCTGTGGTTAGGGGCTAGCGCCAGGCTGTTCGTCAACGACCTGGGCGGCGTATGGCTGGCCTTTTTCAGCGTCGCCGCAGTTGCGGCCTGGCTGGCCCTGCGCGGCGGCTGGCAAGCCGCCCAATCTTCACTGCGGGCCTTCTGGCGCGCGGAGCGCGCCCAGATCATCACGGTCGAAATCCTCTTTCTACTGGCCTTGCTCGGCTGGACTCTCCTGCGGGCCTACGCCCCCTCGAAAATCGTCAGTGCCTACGGCGAAAAATATATGGAGATCGCCTTCCTCAACGGCATTCTCCGCAGTCCGTACTTTCCCCCTCTCGACCCCTGGCTGTCGGGCTACGCCATCTCGTACTACTACTTCGGCTATGTGATGATGGCCGCCGTCACGCGCCTGGCGGGCCTGGCCCCTACGGTTGGATTTGACCTGTACGATGCCCTGCTGTTTGCGCTGTCGGCCTGCGCCGCCTATGGGACCGTCTCGAACCTGGTAATGGCCTCGCGCGGGTCGCGCCGCGCCTCCATAGGGTTTGGGTTGTTGGGGGCGCTGTTCACGGTGGGGATGGGCAACCTGGAGGGCCTGCTTCACGGGCTGTATTCCGCCCGTCTGCTCCCCGCCTCCTTCCTCGCCTGGATTGACATTCCCAAGCTCGCCACCGACCCGCAGAGCGGCTCTTTTTACCCCGGCCATGATTTTTACTCCTGGTGGTGGTGGCGGGCCTCGCGCGTCATCAATGACTTAGACCTGTTGGGCAATCCCACCGGACTGGAACCCATCACGGAGTTCCCCTTCTTCAGCTTCCTGCTAGGTGACAATCACCCGCACAAGCTGGCCTTGCCGTTTGTCCTGCTGGCAATTGGCCTGGCGCTCAACCTGTTCTTGCGGCAGACTGCCGCCGGGCCCAACAACCCGCCTGCCGCCTGGGCCTATCTCCGGCAGGGTGGGCTGCGCGCCGCCTGGGAACTGCGCCGCTCCCTGGCGTTTTACCTGTTCTATGCTCTGGCCCTCGGCGCGCTGGCCTTCCTCAACACCTGGGACTTCCCCATCTACCTGCTTCTCACCCTGCTCGCTTACGCCGCCGGGCGCGCCCTCGCCGCGGATGGGCTGACGCGCGTAGCGTGGATTGCCACCGTCTGGTTGGGCGCGGCCCTCGCGGCGGCCTCGGTGGGGCTGTACCTGTTCTTCTACCTGGGCTTTTCCTCGCAGGCGGGTGGGTTCCTGCCGTATGTCTTTCCCCCCACCCGGCTGCCCCAATACCTGGTGATGTTCGGCCCGTTTGCTCTGATACTGGCCTGCTTTCTGCCGGGCGTTTTGTGGACCAGCGGGCGCGGCGCGGCGCTCCGGCGCGCTGGGCAGGTCTGGTTGTGGCTGGCGGCAGGTCTGCACGGCGCTTACCTGCTGTTCCTGGCGGTTTCTGCCGCACTGCTCCAATCGGGGCGGCTGCTCGAAGGCGGCTTTGCCAGCCCCGAACTGCAGCGCTGGACCGCTGGCCTGGCGCCCCTGGATGTGCTTGGCCGGGTCCTGGCGGCCCGCCTGAACAATCCCTGGCTCTTCTTGTTCCTCTCAGCTCTGAGCGCCGCCACCCTGGCGGCGCTGATCCTGCGCCTGCGCCCTTCCGTTGCGCCCGCTCTGCCCCCAGCCGCGCTGTTCGCCGTACTGCTGGCCCTGGTGGGCCTGGCCTTAACCCTCAGCGTGGAGTTTGTCTACCTGCGCGACCTGTTCGGCGCGCGCATGAACACGGTCTTTAAATTCTATTTCCAGGGCTGGGTGTTAATGGCCTGCGCCTCGGCTTATGCCTGCTGGTGGCTGTTGAGCTCCGCCGGGTGGCCGCCTGCCCCCCGCGCCGCCTTCGCATTGGCGGTTTCTGCTCTGGCCGCCGCCGGGCTGGTATACACCTTCATGGGGATTTACAGCCGCACGCACGGCTTCGCCTACCCGCCGGAAATCGACGCCGGAGCTACGGTAGCAGGCCGCTACCCCGGCCACTGGAACAGCTACCCCGATGACTGGGCCGCTATCCAATGGCTGCGCGCTCGCGAGGGCGACGCCCCCACCGGCAGCCCGCCCGTACTCTTAGAAGCCTCCGCCGGCAGCTACAACCATGCCGGGCGCTTTTCTGCCTTCACCGGCTTCCCCACCGTCTTAGGCTGGGATTACCACGAATACCAGTGGCGCGGCTCGAATGAAGAACAAGCCCGCCGCCTGGCAGACATCCAGGTCATTTACACCACCCCCAACCCAGATCTGGCGCTTAACCTGCTGCGTCATTGGCAGGTGCGCTACCTCATCCTGGGCGATACCGAGCGCCATTGGGTCGAATCCCTCTGCCGCCGGCCCGAACAGCCCTGCGATTCCCGGCGAGCCATCGAAAAGTTCAACCGCTTCCTCATCCCGCTTTTCACCCAGGGCGGAACCACCCTCTACGCCGTGCCTTAACAAACCCACCTCTCAAGGTAATCTTTCAACTCATATGCATGCGGGCTGTGCCCGCATACATAGAATCCAACAAACAAACCCACCTCTCAAGGTAATCTTTCAACGCATAGGCATGCGGGCCCAACCCGCATACCTATCCAACAAACAAACCCACCTCTCAAGGTAATCTTTCAACGCATAGGCATGCGGGCCCAACCCGCATACCTATCCAACAAACAAACCCACCTCTCAGGCAGGGGAGTGGCCTGAGAGGTGGGCGAGGATGTGGCAATCTCGGTTCGAAAAACTACTTCTTCGCGGGCAAGATATTCATCTGGCGCAGGGTCTCTAACAGCACGGCGTCGGCAAAACTGTCTTTGGGGATAAACTCAACCGCGCCCATTTCAAACCCCTGCTTTACCGAATCGGTGTCATCAAAGCGCGTCAGCAAGATCACCGGCACATCGGCCGTCTCTGGAGACGATTTCAACTCGCGGCAGACGTCAAACCCGCTCAACAGCGGCAGTTCCAGGTCCAGAATCACGGCCTCAGGCAGCAGCGCCTGGGCCAGATACAGCCCCGTCTGTCCATTGCTCGCCAGCACACAGCCAATCCCTTCCCTCTCCAACACCGCTTGCAGGTGAATGGATTGGGCCGGGCTGTCTTCGACCACCAGAACGAGCTTGCGGTTGCGATTGTGCGGCATAGCGGCGCTCACAGGTCTTGCCAAACATAACGCTGGGTCAACAGCCAGAGTATAGCATACCTGTCACAGCCTTTACCTGCTTTTTACCCTGTCCTAACAAAAATGAAAAGTGGTAAGATTGCCCCATGCGCCGCATCCTTCCCTTCTTTGCCGCCCTTTGCCTGTTGATTTTACCGGCCTGCGCGCCGGCCCTCTCTGCCGCGCCAACCCTTTCCCCTGTACCGGTTCTGCCCACGGCCCCGCCCACGCCAACCGTCGTGCCGCCCACCTCAACGCCCACCGCCACGCTCCAACCCACCCCTACCGAACTTCCCCCCACCCTCACGCCATCGCCCGCGCCGCCCGCCCTCACCCACTACCAACTGACCGTTGATCTCTCTTTCGACCAGAAAACCGCCGCCGTGCAGATGCAGGTAGCCTACACCAACCCCTCGCCCGAAGCCCTCACCCATCTCCGCCTGGTGATCCCACCTCTGGCTTACCCGGGGGCTTTTACCCTTCAATCCATCCAATGGGCGGGTGGGGAGGCCGTTAAAGAGGCTGTCTGGCGCGAGAACGGGCTGGAAATCCCCCTGCCCACTCCCCTGCCGCCTGGCGGCGCCCTCGCCCTGGAGATGGCCTACAACCTGGCCTTTCCATCAGCCGCCGCCGTGAACAGCGTTCGCCCGGTTCCCTTTGCCTACACCGCCCGCCAGGTCAACCTGGTGGACTGGTATCCCTTCATCCCGCCCTACCGCGCCGGTCAGGGCTGGCTGGCTCACCCTAACAGCTACTACGGCGAGAGCCTCGTCGCCGACCTGGCCGGGTTCGACGTAACCCTGCGCCTGACCGATGCGCGCGCCGACCTGATCGCCGCCGCCAGCGCCCCCGCTGAGGTTAACGGAGCAGAGCGCCGCTACCACGCCCCCGCCCTGCGTAGTTTTGCGCTCTCCATCAGCCCAGACTATCAGATCGCCAAAACGACCGTCGAGGGCATTGAGATCAGCAGTTATTACTTCCCGGCTCACGCTCTGGCTGGCGAGGCCGCGCCGCGGATCATGGCCGAAGCCGTAGCGTTGTTTCAGGATTTATTCGGCCCTTACCCTCACCCAACCCTGGCGCTGGTAGAAGCCGAATTTTTAGACGGAATGGAATACGACGGGCTGGTTTTTGTCAGCCGGGGGATGTACAACCTGTATGGGGGAACGCCCGCCGAATACTTCCACGCCCTCACCATCCACGAGACGGCCCACCAATGGTGGTTTGCCCTCATCGGCAGTGACCAGGCCATCGAACCCTGGTTAGACGAGGGCTTCAGCACCTACTGCGAGTTCCTTTACTATGAGCGTTACCACCCCGAAGCCGCTCAATGGTGGTGGGACGTGCGCATCAACTACTACAAGCCTTCCGGGTGGGTCAACAGCACCGTCTACGATCACCTCGGCCAGCCTGGCAACTATGATCTTTACCGCAACGCCGTGTACTTCAACGGCGCGGTCTTTCTGCACGAACTGCGCCAGGCGGTTGGGGATGAAGCTTTTTTCGCCGCTCTGCAAGACTACGCCCAACAGTACGCCGGTCAAATCGCCACCAGCCAGGATTTTTTCGCCATCCTCGCCAGCCACACGACCGTAGATATTGAACCCCTGATGAAGCGGTTTTTTAAAAATTGATGGCGGGCCGCTCCACCGCCCGCCAGTGATCGTTTACGCCCGGTCGAACACCTCGGTCATGATGCCCAGCCGGTCCAACAGCTCCCCGGTCAGTTGTTCGGGGCGCAGCCGCCACCGCCACCATCCCGAAGGCTGGCCGGGCAGATTCATGCGCGCCTCACTGCCCAGCGACAGCACATCCTGCATCGGAGCTACCGCCAGGACCGCCACCGACCCCCACGCCAGGCGCATCATCTCCCAGGCAATGTCCGAGCCGTCCGTCCCCATATAACGGCGCATAAAAATCTTCTCTTCCGGCGTGCAGGAAGCGGCATACCACCCAACGGTCGTGTCGTTATCGTGCGTGCCGGTGTAGACCACGGTGTTCACATCGTAATTGTGCGGCAGGAAGCGCTTCTCAACGGCCCCAGAGAAGGCAAACTGCAAAATCCGCATTCCCGGAAAGTTATAGCGCGTGCGCAGGGCGTGCACTTCCGGCGTGATCACCCCCAAGTCCTCGGCGATAATCGGCGCAGTCCCCAACTGGGCCAGAAGCGCATCGAAGAAGTCAAAGGCCGGGCCCTTCACCCAGCGCCCCGGCTCGGCGGTAGGACTGCCAGCCGGGATAGCCCAATACGCCTCGAACCCGCGAAAATGATCAATGCGCACCACGTCCACCTGGCGCAGGACACTGCGCAGTCGGTCCACCCACCAGGCGTAGCCGGTCGCCTTCAGGGCGTCCCAATCATACAGCGGGTTGCCCCACAACTGGCCGGTCTTGCTGAAGTAATCCGGCGGCACGCCCGCCACCACTGTCGGGCGGCGCTGTGCATCTAATTGGAAAAACTGCGGATTGGCCCATACGTCCGCCGAATCCGCCGAGACGAAGATAGGCACATCCCCAATCAGGCGAATGCCCTGCCCGTTGGCGTAATGACGCAGAGCCTGCCACTGCCGGGCAAACAGGAACTGGCGGAAGCGGTGTTCATCCATGCGCTCTGCCAGATCGTGCCGGGCGCGCGCCAGCGCCTCGGGCCGGCGCAGGCGGTAATCTTCGTCCCAATCCAGCCAGCTAACCATCCCGTGCGCTTCTTTCAGCGCCATATACAGCGCAAAATCTTCCAGCCAATAGGCCTCGGCGGCGCAAAATGCTTCGAACTGCCCGTGCAGTTCGCCGCCCGCGCCCTTTTTAAAGTTCTCCCAGGCCATTTGCAGCGCCAGATTCTTCAAGCCGATAACGCGGCCCGAATCGAAATCCACGTACCCTGCCGGGAACGACTCTTCAGGCAGGCTGTCGCGCCTCAGCAGACCGTCACGCACCAGCAGTTCTGGGCTGATCAGGTTCGGGTTGCCCGCAAACGCCGAAAGCGACTGATACGGTGAATCCGCGTAGCCGGTGGGCGTCAGCGGCAGCATCTGCCACCACTGCTGCCTGGCCCGCTTCAGCGCATCCACCCAGGCATAGGCATCCGGCCCCAAGTCGCCGATCCCATACGGCCCGGGCAGCGAAGTCGGATGCAGTAAGATACCGGAAGAACGTTGGGGAATGGTCATGGATTGCATAGCGATTATTGTACTCCTGTTCTTTGCAGGCAAAAGTGATTTTCACCGGTTCCAAACCGGCGGGGAGAGTGGCTGCTAAGTCGCAACCATCCACAACTCCAGGCGAATTTTTCAGAGCCGTGATAAACTCATTGCGGCAGGAAACAAACCAGATCGAGGTTGGAATGATACTACAAACGGTATGGAAAGAAGAGACCCTTGTTCGAGCTTTTGAAACGGATCTTCAAAAACGCTGGAAACCTTCTGCCTTCTTCCACGCACTGCAAGAAGCCGCCGCCAACCACGCCGAACATCTGGGCGTGGGCTACCAGGAAATGTTCTCGCGCGATATGGTCTGGATTCTGTCGCGCTTAAAAATCCAGTTCCACGAGTTTCCTCTCCTGGGCGATAAAATCACGGTGCAGACCTGGCCCAAAGGCTTGCAGCAAAAACTCTTCTTTATGCGCGACTTTCACCTCACCGCCAAAGACGGGCGGCGCTTTGCCTCGGCCTCGACCGCCTGGCTGCTGGTGAACATCAAAGCCCGCCGCCTGCTGATGCCCACCGCCCTTTACAAGCCCGTCCCCGATAACAACGGCCTGGCCGCTCTGACCGAACCGCTCGAAAAGCTCAACGTCCCCGAAGGACTGCCAGAGCGCCTGACCATCCAGGCAGGGTACAGCGCCATTGACCTGATGGAACACGCCAACAACGCCCGTTATGCCGACTGGGTTTGCGACTGCTTCCCAATCGAAGAGTGGCGGCGGCGCACCCTCGATTGGATGCAGGTCAACTACATCAACGAGGTTCGCCCCGGCGAGCGCGTCGTCTTGGGAGCCTGCCAGCAAGATGGAGACCCCAACACCTGGCTGGTCAGTGGAACCAACCAGACTACCGGCCTGCGCGCCTTCGAGGCCGCGCTCCGCTGGAAGTAGTTCTGATCTCTGTTTTTTCACTTCATGGGGGCAAGTCCCCCATGAAGTAAAACCATCCGGTTTGTCACAGCCTTATCACAGCTTCATCACCGCGCCTGTCACTCCCATCCGTTACACTGGCATAAACATGATGGGAGGCAGTACCATGAACCCTAACCCCTTGCCGCGCATTCTGGCAGTCCTGGTCATCGCCGGACTGTTAGCCGGCTGCGCCGCTGGAGCCGCCAGCCCAGGCCAGTCTGGTAGCCAGGTCAAACTCATCCTCGGAGCTTACACCACCCCGCGCGAAGCCTACGGCGAGCTGATCCCGATCTTTCAAAAGCAGTGGAAGGAAAAAACCGGCCAGGAAGTCGTCTTTGAAGAATCATACCTGGGTTCGGGCGCTCAGTCGCGCGCCATTGTGGAAGGGTTTGAAGCCGATGTCACCGCCCTCTCGCTCGAAGCGGATATCACGCGCATCGTCAAAGCCGGGCTGATCACCCACGACTGGAAAGACAACGCCTACAAGGGCATAGTCAGCACTTCGATTGTCGCATTTGCCGTGCGCAAAGGCAACCCCAAAAACATCCACGATTGGGCCGACCTCACCCAAGACGGCCTGGAGATCCTCACGCCCAACCCCAAAACCAGCGGTGGGGCCATGTGGAACGTGTTAGCGCTCTACGGCGCGGCCCGGCGGGGCTTCGTCAGCGGCGTTGCCCCCGGCGACGAGGCCGCCGCCCAAGATTTCCTGCTCGCCGTCCTGAACAATGTCACCGTCATGGATAAGGGCGCGCGCGAAAGCATCACCAACTTTGAAAAAGGCGTGGGCGACGTAGCAATCACCTATGAAAACGAAGTTTTGGTCGGCCAGCAAAACGGCCAGGACTACGAACTAATCATCCCCCGCTCCACCATCCTCATCGAAAACCCCATCGCCGTGGTGGATCATTCCGTTGACAAGCACGGCAACCGCGCAGTCGCCGAAGCCTTTGTGGAGTTCCTGTTCAGCCGCGAAGCCCAAGAAATCTTCGCCAGACACGGCCTGCGCTCGGTAGATCCCGCCGTTGCCCAGGCCACCGCCGCGCAGTACCCGCCGGTCGAAGACCTCTTCACCATCCAGGAATTCGGCGGCTGGGATCAGGCCACCCCTGAATTTTTCGGCGAAAACGGCATCTATTACCGGGTGGTTTCCAAAGCAGAAAACTTGCCGTAAAGATTCCGCGCCAAATGCGCTACAATTTCTCATAGCGCAATTTCCGATCCGGCTGCGTGGCTGTGGGCAACCCCACCCGCAGCCGCCCTTCAATCTTTATTCAAAACGCCATGAGACGACCCAAACCCGGATGGATCAATCTGCCCATCCAACTGGCGGCCCTGCTGGCAGTTCTCGTGCTGGTCACGTCGCTCGCCGTTGGGTTACCGGCCTATGAGCTCCTGAGCCAACAGCCCGCCGCTCAGCGGCAAATGCTTGAAAACTGGCTGCCTGTCACCCTGGCGCTGGCGCTGGTGGGGGCCGGCGCCGGCCTGGGCTTTGCCCGGCTGTTCAGCCGCCCCCTCCAAAAACTGCGCGATGCCGCCCAGGCCCTGCGCAGCGGCGACCTGTATACCCCCATCCCCGTTCATACCAGTTTGCGCGAGGCCGACCAGGTAGCCTTTGCCCTCGAAGATGCCCGCGTAGCCCTTTATCATTCACTGGCCCAACTGCGCCAGGAAAAAGAATGGAGCGAACACCTCTTAGCCTCCGTCGTGGAAGGGATCGTCACCATAGACCGGCGCGGGCGGATCACGTACTTCAGTCATGGGGCCGAGCGCATCACCGGGTACAGCCAGGAACAGGTTATCGGCCATTCCATCGACTCGGTACTGCGCCTGGCAGACGAAGATGGGGCCTTCAGCCGCCATATCCCCGCGCCGGGCGGGATGCACAAAGTCACCCTGCGCCTGCCCGATGCCCGCCTGGTCACGCTGGCGATCACCGGGTCGCGCCTGGCCCCGCCCGAAACCGGCAGAGCCAGCGTAGCCCTGGTACTGCGCGACGTGAGCGACGAAGAAGCCATCCGCAAGTTATTGGGTGATTTTCTCGCCAACATCACCCACGAATTCCGCACGCCGCTGGCGGCCCAGGCCGCCTCGATTGAAATGCTGGTTGAACAGCTTCCTGACCTCAGCCCCGCCGAAGTGCGCGAGCTTTTAGGGTCGGTTCACCTGGGCGTACTGGGCCTGCAAACCCTCATTGACAACCTGCTTGAGGGGGCCAGCATCGAGACGGGCCGCTTCCGCGTCTTTGCCCGCCCGGCGGACCTGGCCTCTATCCTCAAAGATGCCGCCGAAACCCTCCGTCCCCTGGCCGAAAAATACGGCCAGCGCATCCGCCTGCGCGTGGATGACCCACTCCCCACAGTTCAGGTAGACGCTCGCCGCACCGCCCAGGTGCTGGTGAATCTGCTTTCCAACGCCATTAAATGGGGGCCATCCGGCGGAGAAATCCTCGTCACCGCCGCGCCCCGCGCCGGCCACGTCCTCGTTTCCGTGGCCGACCAGGGGCCGGGCATCCCCGCGGAGGGGCAGGGAGAACTCTTTCAGCGTTTTGCCCATCGCCTGGCAGAGAACAGCCGCCCCGCGCATGGGGCCGGGTTAGGGCTTTCGGTCGTGAAAGCCATTGTAGAAGCACAGGGCGGCGAAGTAGGCGCGTGCAACCGGGCCGAGGGCGGCGCGCTCTTCTGGTTTACCGTGCCGGTCAGCCCGCCCGAAGCCCTCGTCTCTCCAGCCAATCCAGTTGAATCACCCACCGCGAGCAGCGCCCCATGAAAGCCCTTGTCGTTGATGATGACCGCGTACTGGCCGACCTGGTCGCCTTTGCGTTAAAGCGTGAAGGCTTTGAGGTTGTGCAGGCCCACGATGGCCGCGCCGCCCTGGCCCGCTGGGCCGCTGAACAGCCCGATATCCTTATCCTGGACGTGAACCTGCCTAAAACCGTCCCCGCGTTAGATGGCTTCGCCGTCTGCCGCCAGATTCGCCAGGAATCAGACGTACCCATCATCCTGCTGACGGTGCGCGCTGAAGAAGACGATATCGTCTTTGGCCTCAAAGCCGGAGCGGATGATTACATCCTCAAACCCTTCAGCCCGCGCCAGTTAGTCGCCCGGGTGCAGGCCGTCTTGCGCCGCGCCGGTAAGAACCCTACCCCCACCACTCTGCGCGCCGCCGGGCTGGCGCTCGAACCCGGCCGCCGCATCGTCACCCTGCCCTCTGGCCGTCAGGCCGCCCTCACGGCCCTGGAATGCCGCCTGCTCGAATACCTGATGATTAACCAGGGTCAGGTCGTTCCCATCCAGGACCTCATTGACCACACCTGGGGGCCATCCGGCGGCGACCGCGATATGCTCCGCCAACTGGTCAAGCGCCTGCGCGCCAAGATCAGACCAGACCCCGGCCAGCCGGAGTATATCGAAACGGTTCCCGGCCTGGGCTACGGCCTGCGGCGCTAAACTATCACAGGTTTGTCACAACTTTATCATCCAGGCTGTCATTGCCGATGGTTAAACTGGAAGCATGTCAATCATCCTGGAGCAACTGACCAAACGCTACGACGATTACCCGGTCGTCAACAACGTCTCGCTCGAAGTTGCCGATGGCGAGCTGTTTGTCCTGTTAGGGTCCAGCGGCAGTGGCAAAACCACCATCCTCAGCCTGATCGCCGGCCTGACGACCGTTGATCATGGCCGGGTACTGCTCAACGGGCGCGACGTGACGCACCTGCCCACCCAACAGCGCAACGTCGGTTTTGTCTTTCAAAACTACGCCCTGTTTCAATATATGACGGTGGCCGAGAACGTCGAATTTGGCCTCAGCATCCGCAAAACGCCGCCCGCCGAGCGCCGCAAGCGCCGCGACGAACTCTTAGAGCTGGTCGGCCTGGCTGGGTTGGGCAACCGCATGCCGCGCCAGCTTTCAGGCGGTCAGCAGCAGCGCGTGGCCCTGGCGCGCGCCCTGGCTTACCAGCCGGATGTCCTCCTGCTGGATGAACCCCTGGGCGCGCTGGACGCCAAAATCCGCGTTGAACTGCGCCGCAACCTCAAAACCATCCAGCGCACCCTGGGAGTGACGACCATCATGGTCACGCACGACCAGGAAGAGGCCTTTGACCTGGGCGACCGCATCGGCGTGATGAGTTTTGGCCGCCTGCTCGAAGTCGGCACGCCCGCGGAGCTCTATCAGCGCCCCCAAACCGAGTTTGTCGCCTCTTTTTTGGGGACGGCTAACCTGCTGTTGGGCAGCCTCAACGGTGATACCGTTCAGGTCGGGCCGGTGCAGTTCCCGCTGGAAAACGAAATTCAGCAGTTAAAGAATGACCGGCGCGTCCAGGTGCTTTTCCGCCCCGAAGATGTGGCCCTCGCGCCCGACTCCAACGCCCTCACCTGCCCCCGGCTCGGCCAGGCCGAGGTCGAAGAGGTATCATTTGGCGGTTCCTTCGAGCGCCTGCGCCTGCGCCTGCCCCCCATACCCGGCGTGCGCCCTATCTCTCCCCCCGTCACCTTCGGTTCCGGCTCCATCCTGCTGGATGCCACCCGCCCGCCCGAGCAGGCCGCGCGCTTCCCCCTCTCCCCCGGCGATAAAACCTGGGTGGGTGTTCACCGCATTCACGCCCTGGCTCACCCCGGCCTGAGCTTTTTGATCGTCACCGACGGCTCACTGCGCGCTCAGGCCGCCCTGGCCCTCGGCGGGCAGATCGCCCGCCTGGCCCACGCCCGCGTTACCTTGCTGGGATGCTGCCAGAAACCCGATGTGATCGCCGCTCACCTGCAAGAAGCCCGCAAACAGTTGGGCAGCGGGCTGGCCTCGCTGGAAGTCATCACCTCTGCCGAGCCGCCCGCCCAGGCTATCGTCCGCGCCGTCGAGCGCCAGCCGCAGGACCTGGTGATCATGGGCTTTCACTACCATGAGAACCTCGCCGCCGCCGAGCAAATCTTGCAGGCCGGCGATCACCACCTGCTGCTGGTCCCCTGCCCCCAGCACCCGCCCAGCCAGGCGCTGGTCTGCACCTCGACCGGCGAGCCCGGCAAAGATGACGTTCTTTTTGCGGGCCGCCTCATCCGCCATCTCGGCGCCGATGCCACCCTGCTCACTGTTCTGCCCCCTGCCGCTCACGACCCCGGCCTGCGCCAGCGCACCGAGCGGTTTTTAGACGGCGGCGTGCAGTCGCTGTCGGTGTTGGGCGTTCCCGCCCGCCCGGCCATCCGTACCGGCGCGCCGGCAGAAGAAATCATCACAGAAGTTCGCGAAAATGATTACGATCTCCTGGTGTTGGGTTCGCCTCTGCCGGGGGCCAACGGGCGAATCACCCTGGAAGGTGTCGTCAGCCAGGTGTTGAGCCGGGTCAATGACCGCGCCGTCCTGATCGTGCGCTCGCATTATATCGGCCTGCCCGGTCTGACCGCTCCCAATCAGCGCCAGGCGCTGTTTGCAGAAGCATAAGGGAGCAGCCAGCCATGCAAACAACCGGCGCTTTTCGCACCAGCTACCCCAAAGAGACTTCTACCCCGCCCCGCCCCTGGGGACGCTGGGGCATCCGCGCGGTAGCCCTCTCCTACCTCACCGTTATGCTCATCATCCCCATCCTGGTCATCTTTCAAGATGGCCTCAGCCGCGGCCTGGGTGAATTTTGGCGGCAAATCACCAACCCGCTGGCCCTCTCGGCCCTGTGGCTGACGCTGTGGACCGCCGCGGTGATGACGGTCATTAACACCCTCATGGGCGCGCTGACCGCCTACGTGCTGGTACGCTACACCTTCCCCGGCAAGGCCCTGCTCAACGCCGTCATTGACCTGCCGCTGGCAATCCCTACCCTGGTGACGGGCGTGATGCTGGTGGTGCTGTTTGGCCCCCAGCAGGCCGTGGGCGCGTGGCTCAAGAACGAGCTGGGCATTCGCATCATCTTTGCGCCGCCCGGCATAATCCTCGCGCTCATGTTCATCACCTTCCCCTTTGTCGTGCGCGCCGTCCAACCGGTTCTGCTCAACCTCGACCATACCCAGGAAGACGCCGCCGCCACCCTGGGAGCAGGCGCGTGGACGATCTTCCGCCGCATTACCCTGCCGCCGCTCATTCTGCCCCTCGCCACCGGGGCGTTGCTGAGTTTTGCGCGCGCCATTGGCGAGTTTGGCTCCATCGTCATCGTCGCCGGGAACATTCCATTCTATTCGCAGACGGCAGCCGTCTATGTGTTGGGCGAAGTCGAATCAGAGAACCGCCTGGGGGCCAGCGCCGTTTCTATGGTCATGCTGGCGGTGGCCTTCAGCCTGATGATGCTCATTGACTGGCTCCATCGCCGCGCCCGGAAGCATTCCGCATGAACCCGGCTCACCTGCACGCTAACCGCCCCATCCCTTCTGGCCGCCGCTGGCTCCGCCGTCTGTTGATCGGCCTGGTGTTCGGCTATGTCGGCGTTCTCATCCTTACTCCCATTGCCGCGCTCCTGGCCGGCGCTTTTCAAAGCGGCCTCGGCATGGTGCTTTCCTCACTGACCGCGCCAGAGGTCATCTCGGCCTTTGGCCGCACGCTCTTCATCAGCCTGCTGGTGGTCGTCGTTCACACCATCTTCGGGACCATCGTGGCCTGGGTGATGGTGCGCCATCGCTTTCCAGGCCGCCAACTGCTGAACGGCCTCATCGACATGCCCTTTGCCATCTCGGCAGTGGTGGTCGGGTATATGCTATTGTTGTTGTTTGGGCGCAATGGCCTGCTGGCTCCATTACTGCAAACGCTTAACCTCAAAGTCGCCTTCGCCCTGCCCGGCATGATTCTGGCGACTTTATTCGTTACCCTGCCGTTTATCATCCGCGAACTGATCCCCATCCTGGAAGAATTCGGCATCCAGCAAGAGCAGGCCGCCGCCACGCTGGGGGCCAATGGCTGGCAGACCTTCTGGCGCGTCACGCTCCCCGCTCTGCGCTGGGGCTTCGTCTACGGCATCACCCTCACCTTTGCCCGCGCCCTCGGAGAGTTCGGCGCGGTGCTGGTCATCGGCGGGGGCGTGCAGGGCCGCACCGAGACCGCCACCCTCTTCATCTACCGCGCCCTCGACGAGCGCCAATACGCCGGCGCTTACGGCGCGGCCCTGGTCCTGGGCCTCTTTTCGCTCCTGGTCGTCTTCGGCTCCGATTGGTTCCGCAAGCGCGAAAAATATTAATGTAAAATTACTATAGCCGCATCCTTAATTGCCTGAAATCGTCTCCCGTGCGGGCGGCGGCTTTCTTCAGCAGAGTTCGGGGTGCAAAACCGCAGACCACTGCGTGAACTCCCTCACCTTACGCGGCGCTTGCGCTTTAAAAACATCAATAGACGGAGGACAACCGATGCAAATGCGAAAATGCGGACGTTCCGGCCTGGAACTGCCCGCCCTGGGAGTAGGCTGCTGGTCGTTTGGCGGCGGCGAAGGCGATTATTGGGGCCAGCAGGATGAGCGCGAAGCCCAAGCGGTGCTGGCGCTGGCCCTCGAACAGGGCGCGGTCTACCTGGACACTGCCGAAATGTATAACGAAGGCCGCTCCGAAGAGGCTTTGGGCCGGGCCCTGCGGGGCCGCCGCGAACAGGCCATCCTCGGCAGCAAAGTATGGCCCAACCATACCCGCCCCGACCTTCTGCGCCAGAGCTGCGAAGCCAGCCTGCGCCGCCTGCAAACTGATTACCTCGACCTCTACATGCTCCACTGGCCGCTCACCGACCAGCCCGCTGGCCCCGTGTTTGAGACCCTCGCCGCCCTACAACGCGAGGGCAAAATCCGGCACATTGGCGTCAGCAATTTTGGTCCCCGCCAGTTGCGCGAAGCCGTTCAGGCCGCCGCCCAGGCCGGCACGCTCATCGCCGCCAACCAGGTCTGCTACAACCTGCTCTCGCGCGCCATCGAGTTTGAAATCATCCCCACGTGTGAGGCCCTGGGAGTCGGCGTTCTCGCCTACATGCCGCTCCAACAGGGCTTGCTGACCGGCAAATACCGCTCCGCTGACGAACTACCCCCACTGCGCGCCCGCACCCGCCACTTCAGCGGCAGCCGCCCGCTTTCCCGGCACGGCGAGCCGGGCGCTGAGGCCGAAGTCTTTGCCGCCATCGAGGCCATCCGCGCCCTCAGCGCCGAGGTGAACGTCCCCATGGCCCAACTGGCAATTTATTGGGCCGCGCACATGCCGGGCATCACCTGCGCCATTACCGGCGCGCGCAGCGTGGCCCAACTAAAAGAAGCGCTGGCCGGCGTTCAGCTTACTCCCCCACCGGACCTGCTCCAACGCCTGTGCGCCATCACCGACCCGCTTAAACATCAACTGGGCCCCAACGCCGACTACTTCCAGGGCGCTGAGACCAGCCGCGTATGGTAAGGAAACGCCCATGACTCTTGCCAACACGTTTCTACTACACAAGCGCACCCAACGGCTCCGGCTGGATGAAGGCGGCCATAACGAATGGGAAATCCAGATCGTTGAAGAAGCTCTCCCGGCGGACCGGGTTGCCATTGTGGTCTGTGATATGTGGGACCGACACTGGAGCCGCGGCGCCGCGGAACGCGTGGAAGAACTGGCCCCCCGCGTGAATACCGTGCTCCAGGCCGCCCGCCAGGCCGGCGCGTGGATCATCCACGCCCCCTCCGAAACCATGGCCTTCTACGAGCAGTCTCCGGCTCGCCGGCGCATGCAGGATCTCAAACCCGTCAAACCCCCACGCAGCCGTAAACTGCCCGTTCCGCGCCTGCCCATTGACGATTCCGACGGCGGCTCTGATACCAATGAGCCTTCCTGGTTCTCCGCCTGGACGCGCCAGCACCCGGCCATCGAGATTGACGAAGAACTGGATGGCATCTCAGATAATGGCCGTGAGATCTACGCCTTCCTGCGCGCTTACAACATCCAGCAGGTACTGCTGGCCGGGGTGCATACCAATATGTGCATCCTCAACCGCAGTTTTGGGATTAAGCAAATGGTGCGCTGGAACGTACCCATTGCCCTCATCCGCGACCTGACGGATGCCATGTACAACCCCGCCAGGCCGCCTTACGTCAGTCATGCCGAAGGCACGCGCCTGGTGATCGAATATATCGAGAAGTTTTGGTGTCCCACCATCACCAGCGCCGACCTGTGCGGCGTTCTCTAAGCCCTAAGTCTCAAGGTTTTTTTAGCATTAGCCAACAGCCGCCTTTCAGGCGGCCTCCTCAGCCGGCAGCCCTTTAACCAGTACCGTCCATGACCCGCTCTGAACGGCCTGATCTTCCTGATTCAAAACTTCCACCGCGAAAGTCACCAGCCCGCCCCCCATCCGGCGGACGGGGCGCGTCTCGCTCACGGTAGCGCGCACCCGCAGCGTATCTCCAATCCGCACCGGCAGGCTGAACTTCCAATCGCGTATCTCTCGAAATGCCAAAAGGGTTCCTTCCATAAACCCCAGGCGCACCGCCAGCCCACTGGCAACCGCCAGGCCCAGCAGTCCATGCGCCACCCGCTGCCCATAGATGGTTTGCGCCGCATACACTGCATCTGTGTGCAGGCTGGTCCAATCGCCGGTAAAGGCGGCAAAAGCCACAAAATCGGCCTCCGTCACCGTTCGGCCCATGCTGGTAATCTGCTGGCCGACTTCATATTCCTCAAAATACAGCCCCTCGCGGGGCGCTAAGGTTCGCTTTGCTGTCATGCCGCCACCTTCCCTTGCGATCACGGATGAAATGGTAAGCTCTCTGCAAAATCTTTCTTCCCGCAAAACCGATGCCGATGATTATAGCCGATATAATAAAGGCATGTGCGCCATCACGGTATCGCATTTGCAGAAAACCTTTCAATCGAAGCGCAAAGCCGCCGGGCTAGGCAGCAGTCTGCGCTCGCTGTTCAGGCCGCAGTACACCACTGTAGAAGCCGTCCGCAATCTCTCTTTCGAGATGGATTCCGGCGAACTGCTCGGCTTCATCGGCCCCAACGGCGCCGGCAAATCCACCACCATCAAGATCCTCACGGGCATCCTGCACCCCACCGCTGGAGAGGCCCGCGTACTCGGCTACTGCCCCTGGAAGGAACGCCAGACGCTGGCCTACCACATTGGCACGGTTTTTGGACAGCGCCCGCAGTTGTGGTATCACCTGCCGGCCGTAGACACCTTCCTGCTGTTCGGCAAAATCTACGAACTGGAAGACGCCGAGGTCAAACGGCGCATTGGGTTCCTGGCCGAAGCCTTCAAAATCGGCGATTTACTCGAAACCCCAGTACGCAAGCTCTCCCTCGGCCAGCGGATGCGCTGTGAGGTGGCCGCCTCGCTCCTGCACAAACCCAAACTGCTGTTACTCGATGAGCCTTCCATCGGGCTGGATGTAGTCGCCAAACAATTGATCCGCGATGCCATCCGCACCATGAACCAGGAAGAGGGCGTGGGCGTGCTGCTGACCTCGCACGACGCTGGCGACCTGGAGGCGCTCTGTAAACGGGTCATCATTATTAATCATGGGCAAATTGTCTACCAGGATAAAGTCTCTAACCTCAAGCGCCGGTTCCTCACGCGCAAGCTGGTTGAAGTACGCTACGCCGAAGAGGTTCCGCCAGACTTCACCATTGAAGGGATGCAAACGTTAAAAACCGGGCGCTACGGCGTGAAGCTCCAGTTCGATACACAGCACACCCCCGTTGGGGCCGTCCTGGCTCACCTGACGCAAAAGGGCAGCGTGATGGATATCACCATCTCTGACCCCCCGCTCGAAGAGGTAATTGCCAAAATCTACCAGGAGGAAAAACAGGATGAGCCCGCAGCGCCCTGACGCCCCTCAACGGCGGGCCGTCAAACGCCTTGCCAAATACTGGCACATCTTCGCCATCCAACTGGTCAATTCCCTGGCCTACCCGGCAGAACTGGTAGGCCGCAGCTTAATGATGATCCCCTTTATGTGGATTTTCGCCCAGCTATGGCAGGTGACCTTCGAAGCCGCTGGCACGGATGCCATCAACGGGCTGACGCTCCCCGCTACCCTCTGGTACTTGATGATGGCCGAAACCATCGAACTCAGCCGCCCGCGCCTGGGCAACGCCATTGCCGACGCCGTTAAAGATGGCTCCATCGCCTACATCCTCAACAAACCTTATAGTTTTCTCCTCTATCAACTCAGCGCCTCTCTGGGTGAGACAATTTTTCGGGCAGTTTTGAACGCCATCTTCGGCGGGGCTGTCATCTGGCTGCTGGCCGGCCCCCCGCCGCATCCTGTCCTCGGTTTGCTGGCGGCCATTCCGGCCATCTTCGGAGCCTGGATTCTCAACTTCTGCATTTCAGTCATCATTGGCCTGGCCGCTTTTGTCACCGAAGACGTTTCGGCCTTCCTATGGATTTATCAGAAATTCGCGTTTATCTTGGGCGGCCTGCTCATCCCGCTGGATTTTTACCCGGCCTGGCTGCAAACGATCGCCAAAGCCCTGCCGTTTGCCTCGCTCATTTACGGCCCGGCCCGCCTGTTCGTTGCGCCCTCGCCCACAGCACTCTTCAACATCCTCGGCATGCAGTTGGCGTGGATTGCCGCCCTGGGCCTGCTCGCCATCTTTGCCTACCGGCGCGGCGTGGCTTATCTGACCATTAACGGGGGCTAAGGCGATGACCAAAGAACCGAAATTCTTGCTCGCCCTTTGGAAAACCAACCTGCAATCGGCCATGGAGTACCGGGCGTCTTTTCTTTCGCAGGTGATCGGCATGATGCTCAATAACGGCATCTACTTCCTCATTTGGGTCATCTTCTTCGACCGCTTCAAGGCCGTGCGAGGCTGGGGGCTGGCGGATATGTACGTCACCTTTGGCATTACCGCCGCCGCCTTCGGGCTGGTATCCCTGCTGCTGGGCAATGCCTTTAACCTCGGAGAGATGATTACGCGCGGGCGGCTCGACTACTACCTGTCCTTCCCCCGCCCGGTTCTGTTGCACGCCATTGCCAGCCGCAGTATCGCCAGTGGCATGGGAGATTTCTCCTACGGGGTCTTGAGCTTTATCGCTTCTGGTACGCTCACGCTCGATAGTTTATTGCGCTTCTTCCTGGCAACCCTGCTGGCGGCGGTGGTGTTCACGGCCTTCCTCCTGCTGGTCCAAAGCCTGGCCTTCTGGATTGGCACAACCAGCTATATCTCTGGCCTGGCCCTCAATGCCATGCTCACCTTTGCCATCTACCCCATCACCCTGTTCGACGCCGGAGCCCGCCTGATCCTCTTCACGCTCATCCCCGCCGCCCTCATGGGAGCCGTCCCGGCCAGCTTTGTCCGTTCCTTTGGGTGGGATACCCTGGCCCAGCTAACCCTCGGAGCCGCTATCTTGCTGGGCATCGCCGTCCTGGTGTTTCATACCGGCCTGCGGCGCTATGAGAGCGGCAGCGCCTTGCAGACAGAAGTTTAAAAGAGAGATGCCCCACGCAACCAACGCGGGGCATCTCCAATCGCTTCTTTTGTCTCCGTTTACTTATTCACCAGCACCTGCATAAAGCCCCCCTGCGCAGAGACGCTCGTAATGCGAATGGTCGTGCCAGTGGCCGGTAAAGGCACGCTGGCCCAGCCCAGGTGACCAATAGCAGGGTTCGGAGCCACCCAATAGGCCTGGGTGTCGTCAAACAGTGGGTTGGCGGGCAGCCTGCCGTAGGTCCCCGCCGCGCCGCCAGCGTGCAGGGTGATCTCATCGGTGCGCTGGAGGCTAAAGGTGGAGTCGTAACTCTGGATGCGCGGTCGCCAGACCATGCCGTTGTCGGGGCGGATCAGCAGTTCGGGGTGGGCATCCACGGGCAGCACCAATCCGCCGCAGCGCCCGGCGGCGCAGTGCGCGCCGACGTTGTTGTCGGAGAAGGAAGTATCGTAGTACCACACCAGCAGGCCATCCTGATATGGGAAACGCTCGGCCCAGTCAGTGGTCACAAAGTTATAGGGCCCGGTTTGCAGACCGGCATCGAACCCGCGATATTGGCGGAACTCGGCAAAGTAGGCGTTGAAGAAGGGGACAGTCACCACGCCGGTGGTGCGGATAAAGCCCGCATAGTTCCAACCCGGGTCCGTTTCGGCGTCATCCAGCGGCAGGCCGGTGATGGCAAGATCATCCACCGACAGGCCGGGTTCGACCACCGCCACATCCGTCCAATAGCGGAAGCCCAGCGTCACCGTTTGCCCGGCGTAAGCCGAGAGATCCGCCGTCAGATCAACCCAATTACCGCCGCTCGACCCCGTAATGCCATTGCCGAAGTTCTGGCCGTTGGGATTGGTATTGGTCGAGAGGTTCGTTGCAACGTTACTGCCGTTTACGGTCAGGTAGGCGTAGTCCCAATCCAACTCAATCTCATAGCGCACCTTAGCCGTAAGCGTAACAGCCCCGGCCGGCAGTGTCACCTGGCGGGTCATGGAGTTATCCAGGTTATCGCCCGAACCGGAATGATAGAAGTAAGCGCCAGAATAGGGCGCGCCGAGGTTAAAGTCTACGCTCTTGTCGGGCAGCAGCAGCACCAACTGCTGGGCCTGCTTGGTGTTCGTTTCAGCCGGCCCTAGCTTCACCGAGGCCTGCTGGCGATACCCCACCAATTCGTAATTCGACCAGCCCAGGAAGATTTTCTCGTAAGCGCCAAAATCGCCGGGTTTCGAGCCAATATCCACAGTGCCATCATTAAGGTAAGACCCCGACGACATAATTGTCCAGAAACCGGTGGAGTTTTCCGCGCCGCCCACATTGCCAGAGGTATCGTACAGGTCGGGCAGTCCCAGGTCATGGGCAAACTCATGAGCGAACACGCCCACGCCGCCGTTCTCCGGCTCGATGGTATAGTCGCCAATCCAGTAACTACTGCCGCCCACCTGAACGCCGCCTAAGGGGTTAAAGGCTGGCCCGGCAACGCCGATGAGATTGTAAAAGGCATACCAGCGATGGCTCCAAATCGCATCTGAACCCTGCGCCCCGCCGCCGGTCTCTTCGCCTTCTCCAGCATGTACCGATTGGAAGTGATCAATGTACCCATCCGGCTCATCAAAATTGCCGTCGCCGTCATAATCGTAGCGGTCCCAGACGTCGAACTGGCTCAGGTAAGCATCAATATCTGCTGGCGTTTGCCCGGCGGCGATCTGGTTGTTGTACCAGGCATTGACCGAATCGCGCACGAACAACCAGGTAGTGGCGCATACAATCCCGCCGCAGTAATTCGCGCCGTATCGGGCTTCGTTGTACGGAACCTGCGCCCAATCGGTCACCTCCCCGTTCACGGCATAGCGGTTAGACGACTGCTGAATGTAATAGTTGCGCATCGACACCACGCCCGGACCCTCGCCAAACAGCAAATTCTCATAGTAAGCGCGGTTAAAATCGGGCGCCCAGATAGTCGTATTATCAACGGAACGGTCCGGCTGAGGAATCTGGTTGTGCAGTGGGCCGGGCGTACCGCCATAAGTGGGGTGAATCGCCGTGCCAAACTCGCCCAACACCGTCCAGATTAAATCTTCGCCCTCGCGCGCCAGCTCGACAAACTGCCCCCGCGCCACTTCGTGAACTTTGCCTTTGGCCTTGCCGTTGAGCTTCGCTTCCAGTCCCTTTTTCATGCGCTGGCCCTTTTCTACGCCCAGCGGATGATCGGGATTGTCGGTGTTCGCGCCAATGGTCGGCGCTTCCTCATCTCCGTTGGGCGCCGCGCTGGCTGCAAACTTCACTGGCAGCACAGTCACCAGTACGGCCAGAATTGCAAGTAACGTAACTGCTTTCTTAAGCATCGTTCCTCCACTCTCTTTTTAGCCCAATGATAGGTTGTTTGAAAATAAGCGAAACTGCCGCCCATTTACAAATCCCCCCGCCGATTCCCACAAACGAACTGCCACCCATCCGACCCACGCCCTTCTGGTTTAACCTCCTTTCCCCCAAAAGTTCGAAACGCCATCTTCCAGGGCCTGCGGCGGCCTGGGTTGGCCCATCACAAGTTCTCTGGCTTTTCGACTTACAGAAGCGACGAGAAATAAAAACCGGTAAGAATGGTTAACGAAACCCATTATCACATTAACGATAAATTAAGTCAACAAAAAAAAGAACCACCAGTAATCTCTCGTGCCACAGGGCGTTCCAATCTAAAATATTTTTACAGAAACATACAAAATCTTGATTAAAACTTAACGCCAGATCGGCTTATAATCGAGGTCGCTACCGGTGGGTCAACCCTTCATTATTGTTGAAGTGCAATATGAGATTTTCAAAAACTACAAAGATTACGCTCCTGCCCTTTTACCCCTTCTTACTGGCAATTTACCCGGTCTTGTACCTGTGGAGTTCAAACCGCGCCCAACAGCCCGCCTACGTGATCATTCCCTCGCTGCTGGTCACGCTGGCCGGTGCCGTCATCGTCTACCTGCTGGCGCTGGCCCTCGCGCGCAATGCCCACCGCGCCGCTCTGCTGGCCGCTATTTTGGCCTTCTTTCTGTTAACCTTCGGGCATTTCGCCAACCTGGTTCACCAGATCAGCCCCAACCTTGAACCGGCCAGCCTGCTTCCGGCGGCTTTATTCTTAACTTGCGCGCTTCTGGCCCTGGCGCTCATTCGCAGGCTTGGCAGTCCGGCCCTCACCAAAACCATGAACGTCGTCACTCTGGCCCTGGTGCTGATGCAGGTCATCCCCGCCGCGCCCTACTACCTGGCAATGGCCCGCATGAACAAAGCCAGCGCCCTCGCCAGTCCTCTGCACCGTTCGATCCCCCTCACCAGCCGCATCCCCCGCCGCGACGTTTATTTCATCCTGCTCGATAATTATGGCCGGCAAGATATCCTCCTCGAAGGCTCCGACTTCGATAACAGCCAACTGATCAACGCCCTTAAAGAGCGCGGCTTTGTCTTCCCGGACTGCGCCCAGGGCAATTATATGTGGACGGCTCCGGCCATCACCTCCATCCTCAATATGGATTACCTCGACCAGCTAGGCGTGCCGGAATCGGCTTTCATTAAGCGCGGCGGCTACGAGCAGATGGCCCCGCTGATTCAAGACAGCCTGGTTCTGCAAAAGTTCAAGAACTACGGCTACCACACCGTCACCTTTCGCGGGTTTATGGGTCTGATTGACATTCAAGACGCCGACACCTACATCAACTTCGAAAAAGATACCGATTACACCCAGCGCCTTGAAACCGCCAAATTCCAGGACCTCTACTGGAAAACCACCCTCCTCTCAGCCGCCGACTCCACTTTCCACATCTCGGCCAGAATCATGCCCTCCGAAGGCTCGCCCGATCCCGAAGACCTTCTGCTCAGCGCAAGTGAGGCCCTCGAACCGCAGTTTTACCAGGTGTACCAGCAGAATATCTATGCCTTCGACGCGCTGGAGCGCATCCCCACCGAAATTGGCAGTCCTAAATTCGTCTATGCCCACATCTACTCGGCCCACTGGCCCTTCATGTTCCAGCCCGATGGCTCCCTCCGACTGCCCTTCACCAAAGAACAGACCGTTCCCGGCTACGTAGACGGCGTCCGCTACACCAACAGCCGCATCCTCGATGCAATTGACGCCATCCTCGAACATTCTGACCCCGACCCCATCATCATCCTCCAGGGCGACCATTCCAATGAATGGACGCGCCCGGTCGAATGGTCCGGCCAAGACCGCCTGAAGATCCTCTCGGCCTACTACCTGCCCGATGACGGCGGCGAACTGCTGTATGACCAGATTTCGCCGGTCAACAACTTCCGCCTGATCTTCCGGTACTACTTTGGCGAACCACTCACCCTACTGCCAGATCGGCACTATTACAAAGACCCTCGCACCAAGACCATGCGCCCCGCCCCGGTGACGTGCATGAGCGACCCCGATGAAATCACCCTCCCGCGCAACTAACGCTCGCCCTCATCCCCCTCGTCAGGGGCGGCCCGCTCGCTCTTCTTGCGCCTGGCCAGGTTCTTGATCCTGGCAAAGTACATCTTAACCGCTACCGCCAGCCCCAGGCCGGCCCCCACTAACAACTGAATAAGAAAACTCCCCGAACCCGGGTCCAGGTACAGCACCGGGGCCGCCAACTGAAAAAGACTCCCAAACAGCACCTTACTCCTCCTGAGGTGAATCTGCGCCCCTGTACCATCCGGTACACGCGGCAGTTTTGTCGTAGTATAGCGCGCGCGCCCCTCTTTGGCTTCTGAGGATTCTCCCTACGACAATCGGATGAACCTTCTATTTCTTTGCTATACTTATCTTTAGTCTGGTGAACTGTCAAAGTGTCCGCCATGGAAAAAGCGACGCGCGAGCAAACCAAATTCCACAATACCCGCCTGGTACTCAAAACCATCTACCAGCATGGTGCTATCAGCCGGGCCGAGATTGCCCGCATCACCCACCTCACCCGTACCACCGTCTCAGACATTGTCAGCGACCTGATCGCTTCTGGCCTGCTGGTAGAAACCGGAACTGGCTCTTCCATCGGCGGCAAACCTCCCATCATCTTACAACTGCAAGAAAACGCCCGCCAATTGATCTGCCTGGATTTAAGCGGCGGGCAGTGCTCCGGCGCGCTCCTGAACCTGCGCGGCAAGATCCTCAAACGCGGCCAAGAGACGTTTGACGGGACCAACGGCGAAGGCGCGCTCTCAGCCGTCTGCCGCCTGTTAGACCGCATGGTTCCACAGGTCAGCGCCCCTCTCATCGGCATCGGCGTTGGCGTTCCTGGGTTGACCGATCCCGACCAGGGCATCGTCCGCCAGGCTGTTCACCTCCACTGGACGGATTTACCCCTTAAAAAGATCATCCAGGAGCGGTTTCAGATCCCGGTCTATCTTTGCAACGACAGTCACGCCGCGGCCCAGGCCGAATACACCTTCGGCCAGATGCGCCGCTCTCCCAACCTCATCCTGATTCGCATTGGGCAGGGCATTGGGGCCGGCATTATCCTCTCCGGGCGCATCCACTCCGGTGATAGTCACGGGGCCGGCGAGATCGGCCACCTGACGGTCGTCGAAGGGGGCCGCCTGTGTTCGTGCGGCAACTACGGCTGTCTCGAAACCGTCGCCACTCCCGAAGCCATTGTCCAGCGCCTTCGTGAACTGGTGATGACCGGCCCAGACGCCCACTGGCCCGCTGTAATTGACTGGAATTTCGTCTGCCAGATGTTCGCCGCCGGCGACGAAACCGTCTCTGCCGTAATCCAGGAAGCCGGCCGCTACCTGGGAATTTCTATCGCCAGCCTGGTCAGCGTCTTGAACATCCGCCGCATCGTCATTTCTGGCCGCTATCGAGAGTTTGGGGAAGTTTTTTTAGAGGCCGTGCGCTGCGAGGTACAGCGCCGCGCCCTGCCCGCCACCGCCGCGGAGACGCAGTTGGTTCATTCCAATCTCGACCCAGACATCATCCTGCTGGGCGTCTCGGCCCTGGTGCTCGCCCAAGAAATGGGCCTGCCCTAAACGGAACAACCCATTGGAGAAGTAATCTATGCCCACCATCTCTTTTATGAGCGCAAACTTTGTGGCTCGCCAGCTAGGCTACCAGATGACCGGCGGCTGGGGCCAGGGCGACCGGGCCACCAATGAATTCTTCCGCCCGCTCGAAACCTACGCCCAGCGTTTCGATGACATGCTGGCCGAAATCGAGGCAATGGGCTTTCAGCAGGTAGACCTGTGGCTGGCTCACCTCAACCCGGCCTGGGCCACCGCCCGGCATATCGCCATTGCCCAACAGACTCTGGAAAAGCATCACCTTACAGTCGCCAGTCTGGCCGGTGGTTTTGGCAGCACCGCCGAAGAAGTCGAGCGCACCTGCCGCATCGCCCAGGCATTAGGAACCCGCATCCTGGGCGGCTCCACCGGTCTGCTCAACAGCGACCGCGCCGCTCTCGTGCGCCTGCTGGAGCAGTACGACCTGATGCTGGCAATCGAAAACCACCCCGAAAAGAACCCTGCCGAACTGCTGGCTAAAATCGGCGACGGCGCAGAGGGTCGCATCGGCGCGGCGGTAGATACCGGCTGGTTCGGCACGCAGGGCTACGATGCCGCCAGGGCCCTGCGCGAGTTGGGCCATCACGTACTGCACGTCCACCTCAAAGACGTGAAACACGTTGGCCCGCCCCACGAGACCTGCCGCTTCGGCAGGGGCGTCGTTCCCATTCAGGAATGCGTGCGCGCGCTCCAAGAGATGAACTACCAGGGCGCCATCAGCGTCGAACACGAACCCGAAACCTACGACCCCACCCCCGACGTAATCGCCGACCTCGCCATGCTCAAAAACTGGCTGGCCCAGTAAGGGGCGAGCGTGGAAAAGCCGCGCACTTACGGATGCGCCGACCGCCCCCGCCAGGCAAATTGATAAATATAGGCCACCAGATCGTCCATCTGCTCTTCTGTAAACAGCGGCCCCCAATAGGGCATTCCCGTACCCATCCCGCCGCGCTGAATCTTGCCCTTTAACAGGGCCGGGCTGGCTCCCAACAGCCCGCGTGGATCGGTAAAATCGGGCGGGCGCGTGCGGCCCGACATCCCGCCGGTATGGTCATACGCCGGCAGCCCCGCGACCATCACGCCGTCACCCTGGCCTGTCTCGCCATGACAGGCCGCGCAGTTCTGCGCATACCGCTGCGCGGCGCTTTTCAGGCGCTCTGGTGAAGTCTGGCGCGCCCACAGGTAGGCCACTATATCCCAAAGGGCGGCATCGTCCAGGTCTCGCAGGCCGGGTTCATTCCGCAGACGGGTAAAAAGCTGCGCGGGGCTGTAGGTCTGATACGCTTCCGGTGATTGATACGCCGCCGGAATGCGCTCCGCCAGGGCCGCGCCGCGCTCTGCCGCAGGCGGCGAGGCAGGGATGGCCTCGGCTTCGTGCGGCGCGTCAATGTCAATTCCAAGCCGCACGTACAGCGGCGGCCCGGCGGGCGGCTCTGTTGGGCCAGGACCGCTCACCTCGATGGTTCCGCGCATGCGCCAGTGATTCGCCCCGCACCAGCGCGTGCAGTAGTAGGTATAGCGCCCGGGACGGTCCAAGGTCAGGGTGACTTCTTCCCACTTACCGGGCCGCAGAACCACCTCAGGATGATCCAAAAGACCCACCGCAAACCCGTGCACCACATCGTCTGAAGTCAGGCGCAGCCGCAGCGGTTGGCCTGTGCGTGCCTGAAGGCTCTCCACAGACCAGCCGCCCTGTTCGGGCATCCGCGCGTGGATTTCAATCACCTGTGCCGCAGCATCGCCCCGCCACAGGCCGGGGAGCAGCGCCGCGGCGGTCACGACCAGCACCAGGGCCAGCACGCCGCCTAACACCATCCGGGCGATCCGTTCAGCCATCATCCTTAACCTACCCGACCAACAGCACCAGCAGGCCCAGCGTCACCGCCAGGCCAAACGCCTGAACCGTCAGCGCCCGGCGCGCCGAACCACAGCGTTCCCAGGCCACCTTAGCCGACCACAACAGCCCCCCGCACAGCGCCGCCACCTGCATCCCCGGTGATACAACCGTAACGTCCGGCGACCAGACCACGCTGGCCGTGCCTAGCAGGTTCCAGCCCAGCCCAAACGGGTCCGACAGCACCGGCAGCACGTAAGAGGCTTTGGCAAAGGCAAAAGCGATGGTAAAGGCAACCCATGCCCCCAGGCCCAACGGGATCAACGGGTGAGCCTGCTGCGCCAGCGCTTTTTTAAAGTTCGCGCTCTTACCGCCCAGCCAGACGGCCAGCGCCCACAGTCCTGGCACCACCAACCCCACAAAAACCAGGAATCCCAGGCTGTAAAGCACCCAAGACGGCGAGCCAATGGCATACGCCGCGTTGCGCAGCCAGCCCCACGGTCCCAAAAACACCGCCGAGAACGCCAGCGCGCCGCCCAGCATCACCAAAGCCAGAGCGGTCTCATCCAGGCGCAAGGCCCGCCGCGATTCGGCCAGGTCTTTGCCAAACGCGCGCAGGTTGAAGGTCACGTTATCATGCGGGCAAACCCGCAGGCATTCCATGCACATCCCGCAGGGGTTGTTATCTTGCAGTGCCGCCACGTAAACGCCCCAGGGGCAGTTTTGGTAACAGGTCTTTTCAGCGTGAGCGGCGCAGATGGCCCGGTCACGCGCCCGCACTTCCACCGGCGCCACCTGACTGTACAACCCGCAGAAGCCCCCAATCGGGCAGAGGTGATTGCAGAAAGCGCGCTTCTCGAATACCAGGCTCAACCCGGTCGCCAGCGCCAGCACTCCCAACAGCACCCAACCCGTCAGGCGCGGCTGGGTCAGGGTCATGGCGCTGAACAGCCCGATGAGCAAAAAGGCCGCGCTTTGCAGCCAGCCGCCATCCACGCGGATTTTGCCCAAAGCGCGCGGCCAGCGCCGCCCCAGGCCCCAACCGGATGCGCGGGTCAGAATGCCTCCCTGCGCCAGCCACTCCCCCGGCATGGGCACCGGGCAAACGCCGCACCACGCCCGCCCGCCCAACGGGATCAGCACCAGTTTCAGCACGGTCCACCAGGCGATCCAGACGAAGATAATGGCAAAGTTCTGACTGCCCACCACCGAGCCAAACAGCCCCGTCAGGATGGCAAGGACAAAACCGGCCAGGGTCAGGGCGCGCGCCAGAAAAAGCGGCCAGCGGCTGCGCAGTAAAAAGCTTTCTTTGCCCCAAGCCATGCGCGGCCTGCGCCGCGCCCACCACGCCGCCAGCGGCTTCCAGCCGCCGCCCGGCCTGCCCAGCGCCGCCCCCGCCAGCACTGCCGCCATCGCCAGCCCAGCGCCTTGCAGAAACCGCCAGTTCACGCCCACCTCGAACTTCCCGGTCATCAGCGGGTGCAGTGCGCCGCAGGCCACCGAACAGCGCAGCTTAAAACTGCCCGCTCGCCCCGCCGTGAACGTGGTGCGGGCCGGCTGCCCCGGCTCGGCCCACAGATCCACAGCGTACCCGTCAATCGTCAGCCCATGCGCAACATCCGTAGCCACCAACTCAATCGTCACGCGGTCGCCAGGGGAAACGTGAATCTCTGCCGGGGTAAAGGCGTACCCCCCCGCCTCGATGCGAAAATGGCGCTCTTGTGGAGAATGACCAGCCGCGTTAACCGGGCCGCTCGCCGCCAGAGGGCCTACAACCAGGATCAGGGCCAGCAGTACAAAGGGGATCAATCGCCGCGCGCGCGTCATATAAACAGGTCTAGGGAATGTTGCTGGGGCCGTATTGGCTGTAAGTCTGATCAATATAGGCGCGAATGTCCGCCAATTCCTTGCCCTCGCACATCATCCGCATCGTATCCTGGGTGATATCCACGCAGATAGAGCAGCCCAGGGCATGTTCATCAAACGTAATGACCCCATTGGCATCGTCTTGCACGTAGCAGGAATAGTTCGAGGTATGCCCCATGGCGCCGCACCCGCAGTAACACGGGATTTCCTTTAACACTTCCGGGTTGGCAACCGCAAACTGATAAGCCTCGCGCACGCTGACCGGCGCATTTTTAACCACATCTGGCATACGGCTCATATCCGCCATGTCAATCTCTCCCTGCGGGGCACTCGACCCACAGGCCGCCAGCAACCCAGCCGCCAGCGCGATCAGCAGGATCAAACGGGTATAACGCATAAGCTCTCCACTCGTCTTTCAGGATAAACCACCTTCACTTAGTTTAACCGTCTGAAAAGCATCGAGAAAGAGTGAGATCACTCAACCCCGGTGGGCAATATTGCCTACCGGCCCATTGGGTTGTTTCACTCTTGGGGATGCGCCTGCGCGCCCCTACAATCAAAGCATGAACCGGGGTAAATCTCCTCTCCTGGCCCTCCAACAGGACTGCGACCAGGCCGCCCGGCTGGCGGCTCAGGCCCTGACCAACGGCGGACTGTGCGTCCGGCGCACTTTTGACGCGCAGAGCCTCGGCCCAGGCACGGATCGCATCATCATCTTGCTGGTTTACGGCAGCCAACCGGCTCCCTGGCTCTTAATTTTCGAGGGCAAGGATGCCCACACCAACGTCTATATCGCTACCGATCCCGAAAACCTCGACCGCCCGGTGGATGTGACCCTTACCCAGGCCCTCCTGGGCGCTTTCTTCTCCCATCCGTGATACAATCCCCTGCGTGGAGCTGGCGTATCGCATCTTGATGATCGAAGACGATCCGGGCGTGGCGGTCGCTTTAAACATCTCGTGCTCGCCAGCTCACCTGCCGCTTAGCGGCTGCCCCCACCAGTGAGCGTAGAGCTTCTCCACCCGCCCCTTCAACCCTGCCAGCGCCGCCCCGGCCTGCGCGTCTCCGGCGGCATAGGCCAGCATCAGCCGGCCCTCTTCCAGGCACAGACTGTCGTGCGCGGGGAAGACCTCGCGCAGTAAAAATTGAGTGTAGCGCACCAACCGGAACGGCCCGTAAGCGCGGGCTGTCTCGCCGGGCAGCGCTTCCACCGCCACCGAATAAAGATTTTGGATGTTGGCAATCAGATCTGGCAGTTCCGTCGAGGGCGAGAACGCCACTGTGTAATACCAGCCAAACAGACTGCCGGTTTCACAGCCATGCGCATCGCTGACCCCCACAATCGGAATGCGCTTGCCTTTCGCCCGTTCCTCGTGATAACGCGCTACCTGCAGGGTGTTCGATTCCACCTCAAAGCGGTGATACCCGCCAATTACCTCTAGCGCGTCCCAGGGCTGGCGCTCTAACAGCAAATCCGTCAGGTATACGGGAACGTCATAATGGTTCGTTGAAAACCAGTATGGGTGGCAGAATACCCCCAACCCGCCAGCCTCGCGGATTTTGTCGTAGCACCAGACGCACGAAGCGTAAGCGTAGCGGTCTACCCCGCTGGGAAAATCTTCCAGCCCATCCGCAATGGCCTGCACTTCGGCTCCATAGGCATCGCTGTAGAAAAGCTCATTAATGCTGAAGCGCCCGCCAAAGTTAAGGATGTGAACCGGGTTGTTAGGCGGGTGAACTTCCTCCCCCGGGTAAATGCGCAAATCCGTCTCGACCCCCGCAAATGCCCGCATGGCCTCAAGCGAAGGGCCATATTTGCGGTGATCCGTGATCGCCATAAAATCCAGCCCGATCTTGCGGCACGCCGCGGCGACATAAGCTGGCGACTCTTTGCCGTCCGAGTAGTAAGTGTGCATGTGGAAGTCGCCTTTGTAAGGGCGGCGCTCGAACAGGTCTGCTTCAAGCGCAAACAGCCGGAATTCGGCTATCTTCTTGCCCGCGCGCTCCAGCACGAAAATATACTCCTGCTCCCTCCCGAAAGGATACGCAATGCGCACCTCTCCATTTTGCGGCCTGATAGCAATTTTCGGAACCGCCGTCCAGCCCACCTGCCCTGTTTCGCCCTCAGCGGCGTGCACGGCCAGGGTGTATTCCTGGTCCGCCTGAAAGCGCACGTGGTCAAACAAAGGCCGGATGGTGATGACCGTCTCTCGGCCCGCGCGCACAATGCGTGGGAAAACATCATACTCGTTGCGTTCGTTGCCCAATGTCTCCTCCTTCGTTATGCCAGTCCTACCAACAGCAGCCCCACCAGCACTACCCCAATCCCGGTGATTTTGGGGGCCGGGGCCGGCTCTTTTTGCAGTGTGACGCCCAACATCGCCCCCAGCGGAATGCTCAGCTCGCGGAACGCCGCCAGGTAGCTGACATTGGTAACATATGCCATGGCCGCCAGCACTAACCCATACGTAGCCGTGATGATCAGCCCGGTAACGGCGGCATAGCGCCAGCCATTGCGCCGCACCTCGCGGAAAGCGGCCCGCTCAGAAGCCGAAAACAACAGGTAAACCCCCAGCCACGCCGCCGTCATGGCCGTCTCAAACAGCATAAACAGCACGGCGATTTCAAGATGCGTCATGTTCAGCGCCGGGGTGGCGCGCAGAATGCGCAAAGCTTCGCTGTCAATAATGGTATAACCCGTCGTGCCGCAGGCCGCCAGCAGCGCCAGAGCGCAGCACAGGTTCCAATAGTGGCTGATCCGCAGTCCGCGGAAACCCGGCTGGGGGATGAGCAAACACCCCGCCACCACAATCAAAATACCCGCATACCCCACAGCCGTGATCGGCTTGCCCAGGCCCAGCACCACGCTCGCCAGCGTCACCAGCAGGGCCGGCAGCGCCCGCGCCAGCGGATAGGCCACCGACAGGTCGCCAAAGCGGTAGGCCCCGGCCAGCCCGGCGTAATAGATCGCCTGGCATGCGCCCGTCGCCACCAGCAGAGCCCACACCGGCGCTGGAATGTGCGCAATGGCTCGGTGATATATCACCAACAGGGGAGATAAAAAAACGGTGACGGCCAGCGAGGCCGTCAGAAAAAACGCCGCCGACGGACTGCGCCGCTTTCCCAGGTAGTTCCAAAAGGCATGGGCAAATGTCGAGGCGATGACCAGAATCAGGGCAATGGGTGTCAAAGCAATGGCCCCCAGGCATAAAGATCAACCAGATAGAGCCTCGATTATATCACGCCGGTGGCCCGCCAGACCTTATGCTTGCCCGGATTTCCTCAAGAAAAATCTCTGGTTCAATTCCGTAAATTTCGGCGGCGTCGCGCAGCGTCTCAAAGCAAGCCATGTTGCACCCAACGCACCCCATCCGGTAACGGATAAACACCGCCACCGCCTGAGGATACGCCTCGAAGAGATCGTGAACCGTCATTTGAAAATGCGGTAAAACCATTCTTTCTAACCTGCTTTCGGTCAATTCAACCAGTCTTGCCAGACCGGCCGTTCCTACCCATCGTATATTGGCCTGAGATGGCTGTCTTTGCCCTGGCGCAAAGAAGCCTGATCCGTATTCTTTAAACTGAGAGCCGATGACGTTAAAGATCGGTCCGAAAAGCAGGGCCGCAGTAAGGAGTGTATCTCAATGCCCGTATTGACTCGCTGGATGGTCAAAACATCGCTCATTTACCTGCTCCTGGCATTTATCGCAGGGCTGGCGCAGGCCGCGGCGCGGACCTTCCCCCTGGATGGGCCGCTGGCGGTGCTCTCTCGCCTGGAGCCGGTGCGCGTTCACCTGTTTGTAGTTGGCTGGCTCACACTGTTGATTTTTGGCGTGGTGCACTGGATGTTCCCCAAATACAGCCGTGAACGGCCGCGCGGCCACGATGGGCTGGCGTGGGCCGCCTACTGGCTGCTGAATGTTGGGCTGGCCCTGCGCGCGCTGTTCGAAGGCAGCGCCCAACCCGGCGCGCCTGCCGGCTGGGCGCTGGTGGTTTCGGCTGTTTTGCAGTGGCTGGCGGGTCTGGCGTTTTTGGTCAACACCTGGCCGCGCGTAAAGGAGAAGTAGCCATGCCGCGCCTGAGTGTCTGGGCCGTGCGCGCCTCGCTGATCTACCTGCTGGCCGGTTTTACGCTGGGCGGCCTGCTCCTGGCAAACAAGGGGCTGGGACTCTGGCCGGGAGTCTGGTCGGTACTGCCAGCCCACATTGAATTTCTACTAACCGGCTGGATGGCTCACCTGGCGCTGGGCGTGGCGTTTTGGATCTTGCCGCGCTTCCCCGGCGGCTCGCGGGGTATGGAATGGCCGGCCTGGGCCGCCTTTGTTCTGCTCAATGTCGGCGTGTTCCTCGTTGGGTTCGGCCCTGAGCCGTGGACAGCCGTGTGGGGCCGCCTGGCCCAAGCGCTCGGAGTGGGCCTCTTCCTTCTGCACGCCTGGAAGCGCATCCGTCCGATGATCTTATAGAATAAACTCCGTGCTTTTCGTGTAAAATAGGTCAACGTAGTGAACGTTGGCCTATGGATGATCCAAACCTTGCCCTCCTCGCTGGGAACAGTTTTTTTAAAGGCCTGTCACCCGCAGACCTGGCGGCAGTGCTGGCCGAAAGCCGCGAACAGGTCTTCGAGGAGGGCAGTTTCGTTTTTTACCAGGACGACCCGGCGGAACGCATCTTTGTATTAAAAAGCGGCCGCATTAAGCTGACACAGCTCTCTGAAGACGGGCAGCAGGTGCTGATGCGGGTGATTACGCCGGGCATGATGTTCGCCGCCATCAGCCTGGCGGTGGGGGTCGTTTACCCCGTCTCCGCCGAGGCCGCCGAAACCAGCCGGGTGCTGTACTGGCCGCAATCAACCATGCTCGACCTGATCGCCCGCTACCCGGCCCTAGCCCTCAACGGGATGAAACTGCTGGCCGGCCACGTGCGTGAATTCCAAGACCGCTACCGCGAGCTGGCAACCGAGCGCGTCGAGCGCCGCCTGGCCCGCACCATCTTACGCCTGGCGCGTCAGGTCGGCAGGAAAACCACCGAAGGCGTACTGCTCGATATTCCCCTCACCCGGCAAGATTTAGCTGAAATGTCTGGCATGACGCTCTACACCGTCAGCCGCATCCTCTCGCAGTGGGAAAACCAGGGTCTGGTACAGTCCGGGCGCGAGCGCGTAATCATTCGCTTTCCGCACGGGCTGGTCAGCATCGCCGAAGATCTACCCCCCCGCTCCCCCGGCGAAGAAGCGCCGCGCAGCCCCGCCGGGTAATTTTCTATTGGCGCTTCGCCCGCAGCACCAACCACGCAAAGAGGCCCATGAACAGCACAATTGCCGCTTCGTTGATCGCCCCGCCCCACTTGCGCAGCGCCGCCTGTCCCGCCAGGTCGCCAACCACTCGCGCCGCCAGCGAAGCGTGCAGCAGTGCCAGCGGCAGATACAACTGCGGACGAAAAACCACCATCATCCCCGTCAGCGCCGGCAAAATGATCGGCGCATGACCAAAAATCATCGCAAAGACAAACCCAATAAAAACGGCATGCAAAACCGCGTCATACAGCGGCCCAGCCGACTGCGCCCCATAGCCCAGGCTCAAGGCCCCGCCAACTCCCAACCACAAATAACCGGTAAACAGGCACATAGCAATGAAGCGCGTCAGCGGCAGGGCATGGCGCAGGTTGCGCCGGGCAATATCGTAGCGCAGCAGCCAGGCGCATAGAGCCAGCAGGCCCGCTCCGGCCACCCGCGCCCCCATCTCCGGCCGCCAGACCGTCAACGCCACCCCCACCAGGAACAGACCCGCCGCCAGGCCAAACCATCCAAACTGCCGCCCGCCCAGGCGCAGCACCCGGCTCAATTCCAGGCGTTCCCCGGCAATCGTCAGCACCAAAAAGGCCATCCACCACCATACTACCTGCGGCACGGCCATCCCCGCAGCCCACAGCAGGTTGCCGCCCAGCCAGCCGAGCGCCCCAACTGCCATCGTAATAGTGTAAATCTTCGCTTCCCGCCGCACGATCACCCCCAAAATGCCCGCCGTCACCAGACTGCCCAGGGTGATCAGCGCCGGGCCGAGGATGCTCTCCGGCAGGGCCAGCCCCAACACCCACCCCAGCCCACTGCACAGCGGCGCGCCGAACATCCACTTTTGGCGCAGTGCCGCCACCCGTTCCAGCGAGATCAGCGTCCCCAAAAAGCCAGAGACCATCAGCGGGCCGTGTTCAACCGGCAGATGCGGTAAGATCACCGGCAACTGCCATCCCAGGCGCAGCAGACCGGCCCACAGCCCGCTCAACAAGGCCAGCACCGAGAGCGCCAAAAAAAGAAGAAGAGAACGAAGTGCTTTGCGATTATCTTGGATCATGCCGATGTTATAACCGCAATCAACCCGTAAATCTTTGCGCTTCGTCAAAGAAAAGCATCCATTCATCAGGTAAGATAGAACTGCAATCAGACTGTTTCTTAGGAGAGTTTACAAATGAATCACGCAGAACACATCTGCCTGGTCTGCGAGCAGTCCAGCCAGGAAATCCCCTTACTGGCGGTAGAATACCAGGGTCAATACTACTGGATCTGCCCTCAGCACTTCCCCATCCTCATCCACAAGCCGCAAATGCTGGTCGGCAAGCTCCCCGGCGCCGAAAAACTACAGGGCCACGAACACTAACCCCTGGAACCGTGCATTCGAACCCAACCCTCTCAGGCCGCCGCCATGCTCATGGCAGCGGCCTGAGACGTTAACCCAATTACTAAATCCGCGCCCATGGTTATAGGGCTTTCTCAAAGTCGCTTGACTTTTTGAAAATCACTCGTCTTGTAGGAAGGGTGTGGAGTTTGGCGGCGCGAATGCGCCGCCAAACTCCACGAATCTTTGGTTCCCCGCCCCCTTCGAGGGGGCGGGGCCAGGGGTGGGGGGACTTTGAGAAGGCCCTGCCCATGGTTAAACTCAGGGTTGACTCTCTATTCCATTTTCCGTAAAATGGTTAACATGTTTAACCGTTAAGATACTTAACCATAGGTTCTCCGATATGTCATCTACCCGTTCCAATTCCCCTCCCGTCGAACAGCTCGAATCGGTCATCAACCGCTTTTGGGAGACCTTCCCCCCGGTCTGGAACAGCATCCGCGAGCATATTCGCGGCATCGTGACCGAGAATTTCGACATCAGCGTAGAACAGTTCCACGTTTTGCGCCACATCCGCCAGGGTGTTCACTCCACCAGCGAGCTGGCCGCCGTCAAACATATCAGCCGCCCGGCCATCAGCCAGGCCGTTGATGCGCTGGTGAGCAAGGGCCTCATCAGCCGCAGCCACACCAGCGCCGACCGCCGCTACGTCCAGCTCGAACTGACCGAAAGCGGCCAGAACCTGCTGGACGCCGTGTTTCGCCAGAACCGCCAATGGATGATGGACAGGCTCTCGGCGCTCAACCCCGAAGAACTGGCGGCCATCGCCTCGGCCCTGGAACAACTCCGGCGCGTCTTCGACGAAGGATAAACCGATGAAACACATACAAAAACTCTTTTACCTGTTAAAACCTTATTGGAAAGAATCACTGCTCTCTCTGGTACTGCTCACCACCATTGTATTTCTCGATCTGGCGATCCCCCGCCTGATCCAGCGCATCATTGACCAGGGCATCGCCCGCAACGATACCGGCGTAGTGGTGCAGACCGCCGCCCTGATGTTGGGCGTCTCAGTCTTAAGCGCAGTCTTTGCGATTGGCAACAATTACTTCTCGGTACGCGCCGGTGAGGGCTTTGCCCGCGACCTGCGCGAAGCGATTTTCCTCAAAATTCAAGACCTCTCTTACGGCGACCTCGACCGCTTCACCACCGGGCGGCTGATGGTGCGGCTTTCCAGTGATACCGGGGCCGCACAGCGGTTAGTACAGGTCTCACTGCGCATTGGCACGCGCGCCCCGCTGATGATGATCGGCAGTCTGATCCTCATGTTCAGCACCAACTCCCGCCTCGCCCTCACCATGCTCCCGCTCCTGCTCGTTACGTCAGCGGTGATTGTCTTTTTCAGCCTCAAAATGGAGCCGCTCTTCCGTCTGGTACAACAGAAGCTGGACCGCCTCAACACCGTACTGCAAGAGAACATCGCCGGGGTGCGGCTGGTGAAAGCCTTTGTGCGCGCCGACTACGAAGGCCATCGTTTTGCCGAGGCCAACCAGCAGTTCACCTCCGAGAATATCCGCGTGATGCGCTTTATGTCCTCCATGGGCCCCGTCCTGACCAGTTTCGTCAATCTCGGCGTCGTCGTGGTCATCTGGGCCGGGGGCTTGCAGGCCATCCGCGGCGACCTGACCATCGGGCAGATTGTGGCCTTCACCAACTACATGCTCACCACCATGGGGCCGCTGACGATGATGACCATGCTGGCTAACGTATGGGCGGGCGGCTTTGCTTCGGCCCAGCGCATCAACGAGGTGTTAGATACCATCCCCCAGGTGCAGGACGCTCCCAACGCTTACCCACTGCCAGAACACATCGCTGGGCGCGTGGAGTTTGAAAACGTTCACTTCTATTACAACGACAGCCAGGATGAGCCGGTGCTGGAAGGCATCAACCTCACCGCCGAGCCAGGCGAAACCGTCGCCATCCTGGGAGCCACCGGCGCAGGAAAATCCTCGCTGATTAACCTGATCCCTCGCTTTTACGATGCCAGCGCCGGCCGCGTTCTGATTGATGGGCATGATGTTCGCGCAGTCCAACAGGATTCACTGCACGGCAAAATCGGCATCGTCCCGCAAGAAACAATCCTCTTTTCTGGCTCCGTGCGCGATAACATCCGCTACGGCCGGCCCGATGCCACCGACGAGGAAGTAATCGCCGCCGCCAAAGCCGCGCAGGCCCACGACTTTATCCTCAAACTGCCCAACGGCTATGATACCCACATCGAAGAGCGCGGCGTCAACCTGTCGGGCGGGCAAAAACAGCGCATCGCCATTGCCCGCGCCCTGGCCGCCAACCCCAGCATCCTCATCCTCGATGACAGCACCAGTTCGGTGGACGTGGAGACCGAAACCCGCATCCAGGAAGCCCTCGAAACCATGCTGCGCAGCCGCACCCGCTTCGTAGTGGCCCAGCGCATCAGCACCGTCTTGAACGCCGATAAGATCATCGTCATTGACAAAGGCCGCATCGTTGCCGAGGGGAATCACAGCGAACTGATCCAAACCAGTCCCATCTACCAGGAAATTTTCGACTCACAGCTAGGCAGCGGCGTGCGCGTGGAGGAATAAATAATGGTAACTCGTACAGCTCGTGAAGAAAGAGAAGATTTTCATCTCAACCGCCGGCGCGGCCCTGGCCCCGGCAGAATCGAAAAAGCCCGCGACCCGCGCCGCGCCGTCGCCCGCCTGCTTCCTTACCTCAAACCCTTCCGCGGCGGGCTGGCCGTCGTAATCATCTTTGTCGTCCTCTATACCATCCTGGGGTTGTTCGGTCCTTATCTGATGGGCGTTGCCATTGACCGCTTCATCGCCGGTAAAGACCCGCAGGGCCTGGTGCGCACCGCCCTCTGGATGCTGGCGGTCTACCTGCTCACCAACCTCCTGCACGTCATCGCCAACTGGCTGATGGCCCGCATCTCGCAGCAGGCCCTCCAGCAAATCCGCCAGGATTTATTCCAGCACCTGCAAAAACTGCCGCTCCAGTTTTTCGATACCAACCCTGCCGGCGCGCTGATGAGCCGGTTGACCAACGACATTGACGCCATCAACCAGGCCGTCTCGCAGAACGTCACCGCGCTGGTTGCCAGCGTGCTTTCAATGGGCGGCATTCTGATCGCCATGTTTGTGTTAGATCCCTGGCTGGCCCTGGCAACCCTGCTGGTTGTGCCGATCATGTTCTGGTTCACCGAGTTCGTGGCCCGCTACACCCGCAAAGGCTTCCGTCAGTTACAAAAACAGTTGGGCGAGCTAAACGGCGTGGTCGAAGAAGCCATCAGCGGGCAGAAGGTGGTTAAAGCCTTCCGCCGCAACGAGTCAGTCATCGCCGCCTTCCGCGCGCACAACCAGGCCGTCTATCAGGCCAGTTCCTACGCCAACACCTATGCCCTGCTTCTCATGCCGCTAACAGGCGTGCTGGGCAACTTTTTCGTCATCGTCCTGGCCGGGTTAGGCGGCTGGCTGGCCCTGCAAGGACTGGTCAGCGTGGGGACCATCGCCACCTTTATCAGCTATGGACAGGGGTTTATCAACCCGCTGCGTCAGCTTGCCAATATGTATAACGCCATCCAGGCCGCCCTGGCCGGGTCGGAGCGCGTCTTTGAGATCATGGATACTCCGCCCGAAGTAGATGAGGCCGCCGCCAATGACCTGATCACCCGCCCCCAGGAATGCGTGGCCGGCCACGTGCGCTTTGAAAACGTCCATTTTGGCTACGTTCCCGATCACCCGGTCATCCAAAACATGACCCTCGAAGCCCAGGCCGGGCAAACCGTGGCCCTGGTCGGGCCGACCGGCGCGGGCAAAACCACCATCATCAATCTGTTGACGCGCTTCTACGAAATTCAGGGCGGCAGAATCACCATTGATGGCCGTGATATCCGCTCCATCCCCAAAGCAGACCTGCGCCGCTGCCTGGGCCTGGTTTTGCAAGACACCTTCCTGTTCGCCGACACCGTGCTGGAAAATATCCGCTACGGGCGGCTGGATGCCACCGATGAAGAATGCATCCGCGCAGCGCAGTTGGCCGATGCCGATCATTTCATCCGCCAGTTGCCAGAAGGCTACCATACCATGCTCTCAGAGCGGGCCAGCAACCTCAGCCAGGGCCAGCGCCAGTTGCTCGCCATTGCTCGCGCCATCCTGGCCGACCCGGCCATCCTCATCCTCGATGAAGCCACCAGCAGCGTTGATACCCGCACCGAGGCGCGCATCCAAAAAGCTCTCCTGCGTCTGATGGCCGGGCGCACCAGCTTTGTCATCGCCCACCGCCTCTCTACCATCCGCGATGCCGACAATGTGGTGGTTATCAACAACGGTGAAATTGTCGAGCAGGGCAATCACCATCAACTGCTCGAAAAGCGCGGCTTTTACCATCAGTTATATATGAGTCAGTTCAAAGGACAGGCAATCTAACTATGAAAGCACTGTATTGGTTGTGGATTGTATTGCTTGCGGCGGGATGTGCGCGCGCCGAGGCCACCCCCACCGCCATTGTACAGCCACTGCCGGTCAGCGCCGCCGGGGCCTCGGCCCTGGCTGGCGCGTATGAGCCTGCCGATTGTCCGCCATCTCGCTTCGGGGGCGGTCAGCGGCAGATCGAATGCGGTTGGCTATCCGTTCCACTCGACCGCGCCCAGGTCGAAGGGGAAACGATGAAAATCGCCGTCACCATCATCCGCGCCTCAGCCTCAGCCCGCCAGCCAGACCCGGTGGTATTCGTCTCGTATTCCGGCTCCGGCGCTTATGCCTTCGCCGCCCGTGACCTGCTCCTCGACCGCGACCTGGTCATTGCCGACCTGCGCGGCGCGGGCCGCTCCGAGCCAGCCCTCACCTGCCCAGGCGTGGCGGCGCTCGCCGGGCAGATGCTGTCTCTGCCCCCTTACAGCCCCGAAACGCTCCAGCAAGTGCTGGCCGAACAGCGTACCTGCTATCAGGGCTGGCTGTCGCAGGGTCTCGACCTCCGCTGGTTCTCCAGCGCCGCCGCTGCCGCAGACCTCGAAGATTTACGCCAGGCATTGGGCTATGAGCGTTGGAACGTTTATGCCGCCGGCTACGGCGCGCGCGTGGCCCTGCTGCTCATGCGCGATTTCCCCCAACCGCTTCGCTCTGTAGTGATCGAATCCCCAACCGCGCTCGTGGGCGCAGACCTGGCCGATCTGGGAGCCAACCTCGACCGCGCCCTGAACCTGTTTTTTGACTCTTGTGCCGCCGACGCCGCCTGTAACGAGGCCTTTCCAGAGCTAAAAACGGTGTTTTATGAGGTGGTAGATCACCTCAATGCCCAGCCAATCCCCATGGAAGTGGCCGACCTCAACGCCGGAAAACGCTACCAGGTTCTGCTCGACGGCGACCGTCTGATAGACGTCCTCACCCGCGCGGTGGCCTCTGGCAATGCTGTCATATTGCCTGAAATGCCGCGCGCCATCTATCAGCTAAAAAGCGGCCAGTTCGATACCCTGGCCCGCCTGCTCGGTGGGATGATCTCTGGTTTCGGCTATTCAGCTAATGGAGTACAATGGCAGACCGAGTGCCTGGAACTGCTCCCTCAGACCTCGCGCGAGCGGATTCTGCAAGGCACGGGGGCGCTCCCTCTGGGCCTGCATGATTATCTCACCCGCCAATATGCCCTTGCCTTCAACACCTGTGATCTATTCAAAGACGTGCCGCCCACGCCAGAATTACAGCAAATCGCCCCCAGTTCCGTCCCCACCCTCTTCCTGCTCGGAGACCGCAGCCCATCTTCCGCTCCCCAATGGGCCCATCGCGCCGCCGCCAGCTTAGGCAGCGCCAAAGTCGTCGAAATCTCCGGCAGTGGTTCAATCGGCGGCTTTGACCGCAGCCGCAGCGCCTGCTCGCGCGCCATCGCCGCCGCTTTCTTCGCCGACCCTCTTACCACACCCGATACCACCTGCGCCGCCGAACAGCCCGCCATCCCCTGGATTACACTGCCTTAACTGGCGGGCTGTTTTCAAGGGCGGTGCGCTCATCCACCCAAAGCATCAAGTTCAAGGCGCGGCCCGAATTGGCGGCATAAGGCTAAAACCCCCGCCCCGTGCTCTGGCCCCTAACAGATTCCCCATTCTTCAACCCCGCAGGGGTTTCCACGTCCTGAGCAGGGGCTTCAGCCCCGCATCCGCCGGATCGCCCCGCATCCGCCGGATCGCCCCGCATCCGCCGGATCGCCCCGGATCCGCCGGATCGCCCTATTGAGCGGTTAATTTCTTGAAGCCCCGCCGCGGCTTCCGCTCAACCGCAGATTCGCCACCGCCTCATCCACCCAGGCAATATCCAATTCTTGCAGCTTGCCCCAGGTGGGAACGCCGCTGTCTGGATCCCAACCCATCATGCCGTAATAAAGCGTCAGGGCTTCTTGCAGTTCCGCCTTAGAGACCCCTGGATGGGTCGGCAGGGATTCGGTCATGCGCTCGGGCAGGCAGTCATCATCGCGCGTCAGCCCTTCACGCAGGTTAAAGGCCCGCGCCATGGTGATGATCCGCTCGCTGGTCTTCAGCAGTTCCCATAGGTTGGTCTGCCACCCGGTGATCCCCTGTACCAGTTCGGCCATCTGCTGGCGCGTCCAGTTAATGAACATACAGCTCCCCAGATGGTTGTGCAGCGTCACCCAGTTCGACAGATACACATAAGCGCGTACCTTGTTGGGCCCCAACTCGTGTGCCAGCATTGGCTCGTAAATGCCCAACTCGTACTGCTTTTCTCCAATGCGGTCTCCGGCAAACGAATCGTCCCAGATGTTGTGCATGTGATCTGCCCCGGTCGGAGAGACCGCGTAGCCCAGCGCCTGCCCGTGCCGGGCGCGGCCCTCGTGCATGGGGAAGTATTGGTTCTTCACCGCCATCGAATAGCGCGCCGCCGCCGGGCCGTAGCGGGCCACGACCGCCGCCGGGCCTTCGCCCAACAGCTTGCCCAGTCCTTCGCGCTCGCAAATCTGGCGCGTCATCTCCACCATCGCCTGAGCGTTGCCAAAGCGCAGATCCAGCCCGCCGGTATCTTCCAGGGTGATGATGCCGTTCTCAAAGCATTCCATCGCAAAAGCCACCATGCCGCCGGTGGAGATCGTATCCAGGCTGTAGGCATTGCATAATTCGTTGGCTTTGGCAATGGCTTTCAGATCATCTACGCCGCACAGCGAGCCAAACGACCCAATGGTTTCGTATTCCGGGCCGCCGTAATCGGGGTTCACCTGCATCCCATCCTCGTCCACCTTCACCACGCGCTTGCAGTGAACCGGGCAGGCGAAACAGCCGCCGGTTTCGATCAGGATGGTCTCGGCCATGGCCTCGCCGGAGATTTTCTCGTGGCCCTCAAACTGCCCCTCTCTGAAGTTGCGCGTGGGCAGCACTCCCGCCGCGTTCAGCGAATTGACGCCCCCCGCCGTGCCGTACTTCGCCAGGTTCTGATTGGTATCTTTCCAATGGTCGCTCATCCAGCCCGCCAGCGCCTTCACCTTCTCCGGATCGGCTACTTCGGGCCTGCGCGTGCCGCGCACCGCCACCGCCTTCAGGTTCTTCGATCCCATCACCGCGCCCGTGCCGGTGCGCCCGGCGGAATGCTTCAGGTCGTGCATGACGCAGGCAAACCGCACCAGGTTCTCGCCGCCAGGGCCAATCATAGCGGCGCGCAGGTGTTTATCGCCCAGTTCCTCAATCAGCGCCTCGCGCGTCTCCAAAGTGTTCTTGCCCCACAGATGGCCCGCCGGGCGCAGTTCAACCTCGCCGTCGTGAATCCACAGGTAAACCGGCTCTGCCGCGCGGCCCGCAATGACAACAGCATCAAACCCGGCGTGCTTGAGCTCCGCGCCCCAGAATCCACCCGCCTCGGCCTCGCCAAAGCCCCCACTCAGCGGCGATTTAGCCCCCACCGCGCTCCGCCCCGACCCGGCAAAGGGAATACCCGTGTAAGGGCCGGTGGCGAAGATCAGGCGATTCTCCGGCCCCAGCGGGTCCGCTCCCCGCGGCACTTCTTTCAGCAGGTAATAAGCTACGAACCCCTGCCCCCCCAGGTAGCGGCGGTAGAAACTGGCCGGCGGTTCCTCCACCCAGGTTTTGCCGCTCGTCAGATCAACGTGCAAGACTTGATTGGCATATCCCTTAACCATCGCTCATCCCTCCATCTGATTTTCTTATAACGCCGCTTTAAGCTGGAAGCGCCTGCCCTTAAGCCCATGCACCCCAGCGAAGCGTGCGCGCTGGCCCAATTCGGCTTCAATCTGCAAAAAGCGGTTGCCCGAAGGCCCGGTAGCACTCTCGCGCACCGTCCCACAGCCCAGGCCCACCGCATAATCGGCAATATCGGCCCCCTCGCCCCGGCTGCTGCACGGCATCACCCCATAACCGTGATCGTAAGCCGTGCGCACCATCTCAAACGCCTCGGTGATCGTCCCAATCTGGTTAACTTTCAACAGCACCGTGTTGGCCGCCCCTACCCGCGCTCCTTGCAGCACCCGCTCCGGGTTGGTGGTGAACAGATCATCCCCCACCACCTGAATATCCAGCATCCGCGTCACCTCGGCATGGCCCTCGTAATCGTCTTCGTCCAGCGGGTCTTCCAAAATAATAAAGGGGTACTCCTTCGCCATCAACTGGTAGATCGCCATCAGATCATCTACCGTTTTCTCCCCCTCCGAGAACAGCCCCACGAAGCGGTTGATGTCTTTCTCATAATAGGTCCCCGCGGCCACGTCCACCTGAAGGCCCACCTTACCCTCGTAGCCGGCTCGGTTGATCGTCTCCACCATCAGGTCCCAAATTTCGCGGTCGTGCTTCACCACCCCTGCCGGGATGGCCGCCATATTGGCCAACAGCACCCCCGAAAGGCCCAGCTTCTTCTTCAGCGCCTCAACCCAATAGTTAGCAATATCCCAACAGGCGTAAGAAGCATCAGAAAAGGTGTCGAAGCGGTAAGCCATAAAGGCATAACTGGGCTTGCCGCCCGCGCGCGCGCCCCCGCCGTAGCGGTCTGAACCCACCAGGCAGATCACGCCGGGGACCGGCAGCGTGAAAGCATTAACGCCCCCAATGTGTTGATACAGCGGGATGCCCAGCGCCGCCGCCCCGGCTTTCAGCACTGCCGCCGAGACTGCCGCCGTGGCGTTGCCGCCCACCCGCAGTTTACCGCCCGGCCCGCCCAGGTTCAGCATGGCGTGATCCACTTCTAACTGTCTGGCCGCGTCCATCCCTACCAGGCACGGAGCGATGATCTGATTGACGTTATCCACCGCGCGCTGCACGCCCTTGCCGTTCCACTTCGGGCCGCCATCATACACAAACTGCACTTCGTGCTGTCCTACCGATACCCCGGCAGTGCAAATTGCCACGCCCACCGCCCCGTTGACTGTTTTCACCGTTGCTTCGATGCCCGGATGTCCGCGGTCTGAATAGACCTGCCGGGCTGTTACCGATTGAATGATGGTTCCCGAACCCATAGATACATCTCCTTTAGTCTTGCTTTTGTATTAACATCACATCCAGATCGCCCAGACTGATATTCTGCGAAATATGAACGCCGCAGTTTAGCGCCCATAAGGCCGCAGAGGTGTCGTGATGGCTGAGGGCCGCATGCAGATCAATTCCTGCCGCTTCAGCCTCCAGCGCAGTCTGTCCATCCACCAGGCCGCCGCCCAGGCACGGAACCGCCCGCTCCCCGGCCCAAAACTGCCCGCCGGGGCCGTCGGTCCCGTCGGTGTCTACGGCCCCAACCACAATCCCCGCACTGCCGCGGATGCGCCGCGCCGCGGCCAGGGCAAATTCCTGGTTACGCCCGCCGACGCCGCGCTCGGTTCCCACCGTCACCAGCAGTTCGCCGCTGCTTAACAGCGCGCAGGGCGGCTCGAAGGGCGTGCCATCTCTTTCAACAGTCTTCGCAATATCCGCGATGGTATAGCCGGCCTGACTGGCCTCGGCTTGCAAAAAGCGGCTGAGGATATGAGGAGTATATCCCAATTCCGCCGCTTTCGCCGCGGCCGCGGCCAGCACGCCCAATTCTTTGGGCATCACCCCATAAATGCGGTGATTCCACTGCTCGAACTCCGCGCACTTCACCGTTTCGCGCTCCGGGCCGGCCGTCAGCAGGTAGCGCCGCGCCGCTTCGGGAGTGCGCTCCCACACGCCCCACTTCTTCAACATGGCAACCGCGTCTTGAAACGTGGTAAAGTCTGGCAGGGTGTGCAGCCACAGGTTGCGGTGCATCAGGTGATAATACCCATAGCGTGCGCTCCGGGGGATGTCGCGCGGGTAGATAAAATCGTTGGCGTCAAACATCAAGAGGTGTATGGCCCGCACGTGTCGCAGCCGCCGCGAAATCTGCCCGCCTTTCATCTGATCCAGGTGATTACGCACCGGGTTAAGATCTTCGGTAGGCGCGCCCTTCTCAATCTGCATCATGTAGGTGATCTGGCGCACGTCTTCCAGGCTCACGCCCTCCACCGGCAGCGTCAACAGCGCCGAAACGCCGTTGCCCACAATCGTTATCACCAGGTCTTCTGGCTTCACCGCATCCAAAATTTTCAAAATCTCTTGACAGCCGCGTACACAGCCTTCATCGGGGACCGGATGCGCCCCGTAAGTAACCCCAATGCGCTCCAACAGGGGTTCATCGCCGTGCTTGGCGATCACGTGTCCGCCGCTCAGACGGTCCCCCAATACGTCTTCAATGGCTTTGGCCCCATACTGCACCCCTTTGGCCGCGCCAACCACATAAATCTTCCCCACCCGGTTCAGATCAAAAACCTCTTCGCCGGTGCGCGGCGACCCGCCCGGCTCAAATAACGGATGGCCGATCCTTAAACAACCATCTTCCACCCGCATTAACTTCCGCACGTTATGGTAAGGGTCAGCCGCCTGCAAGCCCGCCTCTAAAATTTCAACCATGTGCTTTCGCCCGGCCACGTTGCCGTGCGAACATAATCCATCCGCATTTAAAATACGCAATGCACGCCTCCTTGGGGATGAAGTAGCTCTACTACGCTCTATGGGTTGGGGTCACAGCATTACGTTCATCCCTGGCAGCCGCCACCCGCTCACCCAAACCCGCCCTTAATCGCACGGCTCTCAGCAGTCAGCTTTCAGAGAATACCCTCTTCAAGCTGACTGCTGATGAAGCCCGTCTTCGAGCGTCCTGCTCACTTTTATTGTAATGCCAGTGGAGATTTTTACCCCTTCACAGACCCAGCCAGCAGACCCTGCATAAAGAACTTGCCCAACAGCAGGTACACCACAATCGTCGGCAGGGCCGCAATCAGCGCCGCCCCCATCTGGACGTTCCAGGCCGTCGTCCAACTACCGGCCAGGTTCTTTACTGCCACGTTCACCGGCGAAAGCGTTGGCCGGCTGAGCACCACCACGCCGATTAAAAAGTCGTTCCAGATGTTGGTGAACTGCCAGATGCCCACCACTGCAAAAGCCGGCCAGGCAATCGGCAGCAGGATGTGCCGGTACAGGCCAAAGAAGCCACAGCCGTCAATCTTGCCCGCATCCATCAGTTCGTTGGGTATTCCGGCAAAGTAGCTGCGGAACATCAGCGCCGTGATCGGAATGCCAAAAATACAGTGGACCAGGATCAGCCCCGCAAGCTGGCCGTACAACTGCAAGGCTTGCAAGGTCTGCACCAGCGGGATCAGGATACCCTGATAAGGCAGGAACATGCCCACCAGGAACAGCAGGAAGATGGTGTTAGAACCCTTGAACTTCCACTTGGCAAAGATGTAGCCGTTAATAGACCCCAGAAAAGAGGACAGGATAGCCGATGGCACGGTGATGATCACGCTGTTGACGAAGTTAGGGGCCACAGCTTTCCAGGCCGCCGCCAGGCCAGAGAGGTCTGGCTGGGTAGGCAGATCCCACATGGTGGCAATATTAATCTGCGCGTAGGGCTTCAGGGCCGTAATCAGCAGCAGATAGATGGGCAAGAGAAAATAGGCCGAAAACAACACCAGCGCCAAATAGATGAAGAACCGCGACCACCGCCACCGGAACGGCTTCTTCGGGACCGCTTGTAGGGTCGTTTCAACCGTTGCCATCACTCCACCTCGCGCTGCATACTTAACAGATAAGGAACCACCAGGAAGGACGACAGGATGATCATGAACGCCGCAATCGTGCCACCCATCGCAAACATGCTCTTCTGGAAGGTTAACTGGAACATATAGAAGGCCATGGTGTCCGTCGTGTAGCCCGCGCCGCTGCCGCTGATGGCCGACACCAGGTCAAAGACGCGGATTGACCCCATGCCCGTCAGCACCAGCGCCGTAAACGTGACGGGCGAAAGCAGCGGGATAATCACGTAGCGGTACAGGTCCCAGGTGTTAGCGCCGTCAATCTGAGCGGCTTCGCGCAGTTCCACCGAAATGCCCCGCAGTCCTGCCAGGTAGAGGGCCATAATATAGCCGGTCATCTGCCAGGCCGCCGCCAGCGAAATGGCAAACGTGCCGTAGTTCGTGTCGGCGTACCATTGATTCTTCAGAAACCCCAGCCCCATGCTGTCAAACAGCAGGTTGAACCCGGCGGAAGGGTACATCAGCCACTTCCAGGCCACCCCGGTCACAATCCCCGACACAGCAAAAGGAAAGATAAAGATCGTGCGGAATACTGCCTCGCCTTTGATCTTTTGATCCAACAGCGAAGCCAGAATAAACCCCACCACGATGCACTGCGTCATGAACGATGCGGCGTAATAGACCAGGTTGCGCAGATCAATCTGGAAGCGCTCATCCTGAAACAGCGTGATCCAGTTTTGCAGCCCTACAAAGGTGTAATCAGGCAGCCAGTTATCCCATTTCACAAAGGAAATGCGGAACGTCCACAAGATAAAGCCGTATACGAAAATCGCCACGGCCAGGATCGAAGGCGAGATGACCAATAGCGCCAGCAGCCGGTCGCCCTTTAACGCCTTCGGCCATTTGATACGGGTGGGTAAAAAGGGAGCGGCAGAGCCGCTCCCCTTCTTCATGAGCGTAGCCATCCTAGACAAATTTCGCAGCGTCTGCGGCCTTCACCAATTGTTCGAGCGTCTCATCAACCGTCTTGACGCCGGCAGCCATCTGGTTGATGATGTTCATATAGTCCGTCATAAAGCTCAGCTTGGCGGCGGCGCCGTGTACAATGCTGGGTACGATCTTGTCTTTGGCCCAATCCGCCATCGCGTCTTTGTGATAGTCGGTATACTTGCTCACGTCAGCGTCAATGCGCGCCGGGATGGAGCCTTTCTTGGGGTTAAAGGCGTCCTGCCCTTCCTTCGAAGCGCAGACCCGCAACCAGTTGAGCGTGTTCTCGCGGTTCTTGGCGTTCTTGGGCAGACCAAACGAGTCAGACAGCATATCGTAAACGCCCCGGTTGCCAGGGGCTGGCGTCCACCCGAAATCATTGAAGCCCTTCGACCACAGCACGCCCGGAGTCCAGTCGCCCATAATCATCATGGCGACTTTGCCGCCGACCATCAGGTCATTCACATCGCCCCAGCCCACGCTCAGGTAATCGGGGTTGGCGTATTCCAGCGTCTTCTTGCTGATCTCCAGCGCTTCCTTCACCCGCGGGTCGTTCCAGGCCGTCTTGCCGTGGAACAGGCCGGTGTAATCTTCTGCGCCGAGCGTGGCAATCAGCATCGTTTCGGTCACGTGCGCGTAAAAGCCCGGAGCGTTCTCCGCCACGGCCAGGGCCGGCAGTGATTTGGCCTTCAACTTTTCGGCGATCGCATAAAAATCATCCCACGTCACCGGCGGCTCGACGCCTATGTCCGCCAGCATTTTCTTGTTGTACCACAGCACGTTGGCGCGGTGAATGTTGACCGGCACGCTGTAGGGCTTGCCCTGATAAGAGGCAATCTCAATTAGCGACTTGGGGAACACGTCGTTCAGCCCTTCAGACGCATAGAACTCATCGAGCGGTTCCATCTGGCCGTTAACCACGTAGGGGTCAAACAGTTCACCGCCCAGGTGCACCTGGAACGAGTCCGGCGGATCGCCGCCCATCATGCGGGTTTGCAGCAGGGCCTTCATATCGCCGCCAGAAGAAGTGCCGCCTGCGATGGCCGCGTTGATGATCTCCACCCCCGGGTACTTGGCCCGATAAATGGCATACAGCGCTTCCAGGGCTTCCACTTCGCCGCCCGAGGTCCACCACGAGAAAATCTCCAGCTTGCCGCTGCCGCCGGCCTTTTGCTCGCCAGACTTTTGCTGGCCGGCTGAGGTTGGAGCGCCTCCAGGGGTGCAGGCCGCCAAAACGCCAGAAGCCGCGCCGACTGCCGCAGCTTTCAAGAAACCGCGCCGGGTAAGAGACTTTACCGTTTTCATTGATTCTTTTCCTCCTCAAATTTTGAACATGATCTTCGTTCATTGAAACTTGCAGGCGAATACAGAGTTTGCATTACGGATGGGTGGTTAACCTGCGGTTGGCTCCTTGGAATCTCTACTCCATACACGCCTCCTGAACTTTATTGTGCGTTTTGCGCCAGAACCCGTCTCTGAACGGACAGCCCGCCGCGATATCGTCAATCCAACCATCCTCAAACGGGTGAATGGCCATAGCGGTCAGGAAACTGCGCCGGCAAAAACCGTCTTAACAGGATCGCTAACCAATCAACACTAACTGTAAACAAAAGGGAAAACGTACCAGTAATGGGAGAGCAGATTACTGCGGTACACAGGCCAGGAAATTAACTCTACACACTATAGCATAATCCCCAAACTGGCACAAGTATTTTAGGGCCAGCTCTTTTTTCGCGGCATCCTGATGGTTTTCGAGTGGACTCACCCGTCTAATCCAGGGATAATATCCAGAGATCATCTAGCCACCCATAAGGAGGAAAACGGATGGCCTCTTTTGCACTCCCTGATACCATGCCCGCGCTGGTTTGGGAAGCGCCCCGCCAGATGACGCTTCGCCGCGTTCCCCGGCCCATCCCCCAACCCGATGAAGTCCTGATTAAAGTGGCCTACGTGGGCATCTGCGGCTCAGAATTGAGCGGCTACCTGGGCCATAACGCCCTGCGCGTCCCCCCGCTGGTAATGGGCCACGAATTTAGCGGTGAAATTGCCGCCCTGGGCGCCAATGCGCAGGCGCTCAACCCGGCCCTGCAACTGGGCCAGCCGGTCACAGTCAACCCAATGGTATTCTGCGGCCAGTGCGAATCCTGCCTTCAGGGGCAGACCCACCTGTGCGCCAACCGCCGATTGATCGGCGCGCACCGCCCCGGAGCTTTTGCCGCCTACGCCGCCGCTCCCGCCTGGATGGTCGTTCCCCTGCCCGCCGCGCTTCCCCTGCGCGCAGGGGCGCTCACCGAGCCGGTGGCCTGCGGCATCCGCGCCTGGCGCTGGGCCGGCGACGTGACCGGCATAAGCGTCCTCGTCGTCGGTGCGGGCACGATTGGTCTGCTGAGTATGCAGGTTTTGCGGCTCAACGGCGCGGCGCAGGTCTTCGTCTCCGACAGCGACCCTCAACGCCTGGCCGCCGCCCGTGAGTTGGGCGCTGTCACCTTCAACCCGCGCCAGGTAGACGTCCCTCAAGCCGTACGCGAGGCTACCGGCGGGCGCGGCGTGCCGGTGGCGGTTGATGCGGTTGGCAAAGCCGTCACCCGTGAGCAGTGCGTCCGCGCCGCCCGTCCCGGTGGGCGCGTAATCTTAAGCGGCCTGCACGAAGAGGTTTCCACCCTGCCCATCGCCGACATCATCCGCCGCGAAATCACCCTGCACGGCAGTTTTTGCTACACCCAGGCCGACTTTCAAGAAGCCGCCCGCCTGCTCACCGCCGGTCAGATCCACCTCGGCCCCTGGATCGTCGAAGCCCCCCTTGCCGAAGGCGGCAGTTGGTTCGAAAAACTGTGCGCCGAAAACCCCGGCCAGGTCGCCAAAGTTTTGCTGGTTCCGTAATCAGAAGAGTTTCAGATGACCAACTCTATTCGCCCCGGCGTGATCGGGGCCGGCGGGTGGGCCGCCGAGGCCCACATCCCCGGCATCCTCGCCCATCCAGACGCCCGCCTCACGCTGGAACGCGCCGAACTCAACGCCGCTATCGTCGTCACGCCCTACACCATCCACTACGAACTGGAGCGCGGCCTGGCCCTAATATAGAGGAACTGTACCCATGAAAATCAAAGAAATCCGTGTCGTCCGCCTCAATCTCCCGCGTCCTCAGCCGGTCACCCAACCCCGGCGCGCATCGTGGAGCAGTCACGCCGAAGTCGCCAACCCCATGTCGCGCTATGAACACGTCAAACGCCACCGCGAGATGTGGCTGCCTAAGTTCGACAGCGCCTACGTGCAGGTGATCGCCGAAAACGGCGCGTGGGGCTTAGGGCCGCTCTGGCCCGCCCAACCGCTGGCCCCGGTGATCGAACACTTCAACTGGCAGTTGGCCGGGCAAGACTGCCTGGCAATCGAGCGCCTGGCCGATATGCTCTTCCGCCTCACCAAGCCCTACGGCACGCCGGGGCTGGCCTCGTATGCCATCAGCGCCGTAGACCTGGCCCTGTGGGATCTCAAAGGCCGGATCCTTCAGCAGCCGGTGTACAGCCTGTTAGGCGGCCCGGCCCGCGACAAAATCTTCTGCTACTGCACCGGCAACGATGTAGACTGGTACAAAGAACTCGGCTTCAAAGCCTTCAAACTCGCCTGCCCCTACGGCCCCGCCGACGGCTGGGATGGCATCCGCAAGAACGAAGAGTTCGTCGCCCAGGCCCGCGAGATCGTCGGCGCGGAGAGCGAGTTGATGCTCGACTGCTGGATGGCTTTCGACGTAGATTACACCGTCCGCCTGGCCGAAGTCCTGCGCCCCTACCGCCTGACATGGATCGAAGAATGCCTGATCCCCGAAGACCTCGACGGCCACGTTCAACTGCGCCAGCGCCTGCCCTGGCAGACCCTGGCAACCGGCGAACACTGGTACACCCACTACACCTTCCAGTGGGCCATCCAGCACAAAGTAGCAGACATCTTACAGCCCGATATCATGTGGTGCGGTGGGGTCAGCACCCTGCAAAAGATCAGCGCCGCCGCCGATAGTTCCGGCGTCAGCGTCATCATCCACGGCGGAGGCACCAACCCCTACGGCCAGCACTTCACCTATGCTTCCACGGCCACCCCCTGGTTAGAGTGCTTCATCGCCGCCCCGCCCGGCGTTCCACTCGCAGAAGCCTGGGGCCTGCCCGGTCAGGCCGCCCCCCAAGACGGCTGGCTGATCCCCTCCGATGCGCCCGGTTTCGGCCTGGATATTCCCACGGACTGCATCCAGCCATATCCATGATCATAGACAGCCACGTTCACGCCTGGGCCGCACGGCCCTATTACCCGCGCCGCTTTACGACCTGCCGCCAGTCCCTCGAAGTACTGCGCACCCACTGCGCCTTCATCCCAGAAGCCAACAAAGCCTGGATCCTCGGCAAAAATTTAGAAAGCCTGATGAAAACCCCCTAAGGACTATCCTCATGCTCGACTCTTCCCGTAACCGCGAAAAAGAACTGGCGAACTTCATCCAGTGGGCCGCCCAGCGGCCCCAGGTGCGCGCCGCCCTGTTAACCAGCACACTGGCCGTCCCCGGTGCGGCCACAGACGCCCTCACCGATTACGACATCATCCTCGTCCTCACCGACGTCCGCCCGTTCCACCAGGACCGCGCCTGGCTGGAAGATTTCGGCCCCGTACTGGCCCTCTACCGCGACCCCCTGGAAACCCACGATGATCTGCCCCTTTCGGGCTACGTCGTCCAATTCGCCGACGGCCTCAAAATAGACTTTACCCTTTGGCCGGTAGAGATGCTCCGCCGCATTGCCGCCGCCCCCACCCTGCCCGACGAACTCGACGCCGGCTACCGCGTCCTGATTGACAAAGATCACCTGACCCACACCCTGAAGCCCCCCACCTACCGCGCCTACATTCCCCAACCGCCCACCCACCAGCAGTATCACGACACCCTCGAAAACTTCTTCCTAGAAGCCATCTACGCCGCCAAATACCTGTGGCGCGACGATCTGATGGCCGCCAAATTCGTGCTGGATCATGAGATGAAACAAGAACAACTGCGCCCCATGCTGGAATGGCTGATCGAAATCGAGCATGGCTGGTCGGTCAGGCCCGGCCCCTTGGGTCGCGGGCTAAAAAAATGGCTCTCCCCCGATCTGTGGGCCGAACTGGAAGCCACCTACGCCGCCGCTGGCCTGCCGGAAAATTGGGAAGCCCTATTCCGTACCATCGCCCTCATGCGCAAAGTAGCCTCACGAGTGGGCGGCCACCTGGGGTTTGAATACCCCGCCGAGATGGACCGCCGCACCGTAGCCATGGCCCAGCAGATTCGCGCCATGCCGCGCTAATCCCCCCCACCACCTGCCCAGATTCGCCGAAGCCCGCTACAATAGATCCACCCTCATCCACTCTCAAGCCACACCTCAGGAGAAGAACATGCTGAACCCCGCCCCCACCGGCTATCACCGCGACATTTTAGACCAACCCCACGCCCTGCGCGCCACGCTGGCCGGCCTTTCCGCCTCGCCAGAACTGCTGGCCGCCGCCGCCCAGGCCCGCGCCGGGCGCTTTCGTCAGATCATCCTCACCGGCATGGGCTCTTCTCTGCACGCCTTTTACCCGCTCTACTACCGCCTGGTGGAACACGGCCTCAGCCCCGTGATGATCGAAACCTCTGAACTGATCCACTACGCCCGCGCCGCCTTGCGCCCCGACACCCTTCTGGTGGCCTGCTCACAGTCGGGCCGCAGCGCCGAAATCGTGCGCCTGTTGGAGATCAAGCCCCCTTCCACCCCGCTCATCGGCGTCACCAACACCCCTGCCAGTCCCCTGGCCGGCCAGTCAACCGCCCTGGTGCTTACCCACGCTGGAAGCGAAACGACCGTCTCTTGCAAAACCTACACCACTGCCCTCGCCGCCCTCGACTGGCTGGGCGACCTGCTCACCCTGGGCGAAGTCGAACCCGGCCAGCCCGCTCGAGATGCCCTGCCAGAGCAGTTCGCCGCCTACCTGGACGGCTGGCGCGAGCACATTGCCTGGTTCCAAAACGCCCTCCGCGGCCTACGTAACCTCTTCCTGGTTGGGCGCGGGCCTTCGCTGGCCGCGGCAGAGACCGGCGGCCTGACCACCAAAGAGTCCACCCACTTCCACGCCGAAGGGATGAGCAGTGCTGCCTTCCGTCACGGCCCGTTAGAAATGGCCGGCCCCGGCACCACCGTCATCCTCTTCGCCGGTCTGCCCCCCACCCGCCAACTCCACCACCGCCTGCGCGATGACATCACCCAGGCTGGCGGGCAGGTGTGCTGGGTCGGTGAAGATTCCCCCTTCCCTGCCCTGCGCCTGCCTCCCGCCCCGCCCCGCGCCCTCCCCCTGCTCGAAATCCTCCCCGTGCAGATGATGACCCTCGCCCTGGCCGCCCTTCAGGGCCGTGTTGCCGGAGAATTCGACCGCGCCACCAAAATCACCGCCGTCGAATAGTTCAACCCACAGCCGCCGGGCGGTAGCGCATCGAGAGGATGAAAAAGTCCCCCCACCCCCGCCAGGGCCAGCGTGGAGCCAGACGGTCATCCAGCCAGCTTAAGACCCGATAAACCCGCGGATGCCGCAAAGCCAGCCGACGGCTGTTGGCCGTTGGCGTAATCACCGACAGCCCTTCCAACGCCAGGCGGTCATAGTCCCTGCCAAACCAGGCCGCCACCCGCCCCGGCGCAAAGTAATACACCATAAAGGTCAACCCCTCCAGGTGAGCGAGCGTCCCGCCGCGCGCCAGCCGCCGCGTGGCAAGCCGTACCTGCCCCCTGAGCGCCAGCCCCAATTCCCACAGGCAGATGGGCGACAGCAGCACCCACGTTACCAGCCCGCCGGGGCGGAGCACCCCCGGCAGCGCACTCACCACCGGCCCCAGGTCCGAGATGCAGTTCAGCCCGCCGAAGTTCGAGAAGACCACGTCATACGGCCCGCCCTCCACCTCTGCCAGATTGGTGAAGGAACACGCCTGCACCGTAATGCGTCCCTCCAGTTGGAAGCGCCGCGCCTTGTCGCGGATGCGCTCCAGCATGGCCGGGGCGATGTCCGTCGCGTGGACACTATAACCCCGCCGGGCCAGTTGCACAGCGTCAATCCCGGTGCCGGCGTTCAGCTCCAGAATCCGCGCGCCGGGCTCCGCCCAGCGGCTCAGGTGCGCATACACCTTATCGCGCAGGCGCGTCAGGTGCGGGTTATTCTCGGCCAGCGCATCATAGCGGGGCGCGGTGCGCGAAAACGCCTCCGCAATAGTCTCGAAAGGGATCTCTGGTCTCATGGCACATCCTGCGGGCTGGGCCGCGCGGCGGCCTCAGGGTCCATGTGCGTTGGTGACGCCGCCGGCCGCCGCGCGCGGGCCGCCAGAGCCAACAGCGCCAGGCGCGCCGCCGGCAGCGTCGCCAGGTGATAGGCCAGCCGCAGCGCCGCTCGCGCCCGCCCGCGCCAGTTCAACGCCGCGCCTGTCTGCCCTCCGCCCTTCAGCGCCCGCCAGGCCTGCCGCGCCCGAAATTCCTTGTGCGTCACGCTGTGCAGCCTGCGGTAAAAAGCCGTCGAGTATGCCCCCTGGAACAGCATCGCCAGGTCCCCCGAATCCTGCCAGTTCTGCTTCTCGCCCAGTTGCGCCCGCACTGCCTGGTAGAACTTTGTCCCCGGCATGGCATAAGAGACTGAAATGCCAATATCCTCCGGACCGCATTCGCGCACCATCTGTAGGGTCTTCTCGATATCCGCCAGCGTTTCGCCCGGGTAGCCAAACTGCAAGAAAAACCCCACCCCCACCCCCGCCGCCTTCAGCCGCCTGCGGGCCTCGTAAATCTGCTCCACCCGCGTCCCCTTTTCCATCGCGTCCAACACCTTCTGCGACCCCGATTCCGCCCCCACCCACACCATCTGCGCCCCCGCCGCCGCCAGTGCCTCCACCTCGCCGGGGCGCAGCAGCAAATCCACCCGGCTCAGGCACTTAAAGGGGATGCGCGCCTCCTGCCCGGCCACGCACCCGGCAAAGCGCGCCAGCCAGCCCGGTTTTAAGCCCAGGATGTCATCCGCAAACCAGATATGATCAGGCTGGTAAGTGGCTTTCAACAGCCGCATCTCAGCGGCCACGTTTTCAGGACTGCGGGAGTTGTAACGCTGCCCCCAAATGGGCTTGGCGCACCAGTTGCAGTGGAATGGACAGCCCCGCGTTGTGACCATGTTCATCGAAAAGTACCCGTGCCTCTTCAGCCAGATATCTCGGTAGCGCTCCATATCCACCAGGTCGCGCGCCGGGAGCGGCAGCGCGTCTAAATTGCGGATGTCTGCCCGGCGCGGGTTGCGCCGGAATTCTCCGTCAGCGCTCAGGTAAGCCAGCCCGCGAATCGCCTCCAGGGGTACGGCGCGCTTGCCTGTCAGCGCGTCCAGCAGTTCGCCCAGGGTTTCTTCCCCCTCGCCCAGCAAGACGAAATCCGCCCCCCGGCCCACATAGTCCTCTGCGTGGTCTGTGGCGTCGGCCCCGCACAGAATCACTGCGCAGCCCCGCTCTCGGGCCAGGTCAATCATGCGAAAAGCCGCCTGGCGCATCCGCAGCAGGCACATTTTGGAGAGATAGTTAAAGTTATCCTCGTAGAGAACGGCAAACGCCGGCCGTTCGCGGTCGAGCGCCCGGCCCCATTCCTCTTCAGAGCCGGCCAGCATGGCGTCGAACAGCGCCACCTCATAGCCGCGTGCGCGCAGGTAGCTGGCCGCGTAGAGCGTCCCCAACGGAGGGTACGGCTGCATGGCCTGCCACAGCTTAGGGTCGAAGCGCAGGTAGTATGACTGCCCCAACAGTACTTCACTCACCGGGCAGCCTCCACCAAACCGGCTCCAGCGCCACAGGCACAGCATTCAGGCGGTTCAGCCGCTCGCGCAAAGCCAGTTCGGTGCGCTGTCCATGGCTGTGTTTATGCCCTTTGCAGTAATCCGCCGCAAAGCGCGACTCGCAACTGCCGGCCTGCTCCTGGGTCAGCCAGCGAATTTTGCGATCCATCTCCCAACGCTCAAACCACGCGCCTGGGGCCGTCCGCAGAGCCCCTTCCAGCACTCTGCGAATCACCGGCTGAGGGTCGCGCCGGTGGCTGTTCAGCCGGGCGCACACCGGGGGCAGGCCGGTGGCATTGGGCAAAAACTGCTCCTTCCAGCGGTTCGCCTGGAGGATCTGGTGATACACCTCCGCTCCGTACAGCGGAACCATCTGGGCGAGTTCATGAGCCGCGTACAGGTTCCGATCTGGGAAGGCCAGGGCATCCTGAGTGATCAGGTAATTGGGGCACAATTCCACGCCTTGCAGGGCAGCCAGCCGCCGCACCGCCAGCGCCATCGCCCGCACCATCCACAGGCGGCCCGGCGCCGTGACGATCAGGTAGTCAATGTCGGGCTGGTCGCCCACATTATCCACCGCCAGAGAGCCAGTCACGGCCACCATCCGCACAAATGGCAGCGCGGCGATCGCCCGGCCATAGCGCAGCGCATAAGCCCACAGGCGGGCGGCCTGCCGCTCGCGCTCGCGGCGCACCTCCACCAGCGTTTCGCGCCCCGGCAGGGTGTAATACCCCTGCCTGCCGCTTAAAAAACCGCCATCGTGTAGAGCTTGCTCCACCGCTTCGCGGGTGGCGCGCACCCCCGGCAGGTAGCGGTGAACCTCAGCGGGCGTGAGCGGGTAATCGAACACATCCGCATACGCGATGGTTTGCACGATAGCGCCCCATAACCTGGTCGAGACCATCTCTTCAATAGCATCCATAGTGACCGAAAGGTGAGACAACTGAGATAAAGAAGATTATATTTATCGTATCATAATATACGGAACTGCATCCGCATCCGATTAAAGGTTTCGCGCAGTTGATGCAGTGTTCTAGGGCGTGCCATGCTCATCGGGCCTCTTTAAACCGTTCTGCTCCGCGCAACGTATATTTCAGCGATATGAACCTCGCCATCGTCAGCCCGTTTCCACCGGCCATTACCGGCATTGGTCAATATGGCTATCATATCAGCCGGATACTGGCGCAGTCCGGGCAGTTCGACCGCGTGACGGTGTTAGCAGGCGCGCATCCGGGTTCGCCCCACGCGAGCACCCCAGAGACCCTGCAAATTCGCTATGCCTGGCGGCCTGGTGCGCTCAGCGCCGGGCCGGCCATTGCGTTGGCACTGCGCCAGATCCGCCCAGATCTGGTCTGGTACAACCTGGGGGCCAGCGTTTTTGGGCGTTCGCCCGCCGCCAACCTGATCGGCTTCCTCAGCATGGCTCATGCCCGCGCCGCCGGTTTGCCCACCGTTGTCACGCTGCACGAACTGGTCGAGCTTGCCGATTTAAAAACCCTGCGCGCCCCCGGCGGCCCGCTGGCCCAACTGGGCGCGCATCTGCTCACCTTCCTGGCAACCCGCGCCGATGTCGTTTGCCTGACCCTGCGCCGCTACGTAGAACACGTAGCGGCGCGCTGCCGCCGCCTGCGCTGTTTTCATATCCCCATTGGCGCCTACGGGCCGCCCGAAGCCCTCCCCGAACCGCCCGGCCCTGAACTGCTGTTCTTTACCACGCTGGCCCCCTATAAAGGTTTAGAAATTCTGCTGGCGGCCTACCGCCGGCTGGCCCCACTGTACCCCAGACTGCGCCTGACCATTGCGGGCGTTGAACACCCACGCTTCCCCGGTTATGCCGGGCGGCTCCGGCGCGAGTGCGCCGCCCTGCCGGGCATCCGCTGGCTCGGCCAGGCCCCTGAAGACCACATCCGCCCCATGTTCGCCCAGGCGCAGATTGTCGTTTTGCCCTACCAGGCTTCAACCGGTTCTTCCAGCGTCATTTACCAGGCCGCGCGCTGGGGACGGGCCCTCATAGCCTCGGATCTGCCGGATACCACCGCGCTGGCCGCCGAAAACGGCCTGGACATCGAATTTTTTAAGAACGGCGACCCAGCCAGCCTGGCCGCCGCCATTCAGACCCTGTTAGGCGCGCCGGAACGCCGCCGCCGCATGGCCCAGGCCAATCTGACCGCCATCGCGCGTAACCGGCCAGAAGATACCTGCCGGCTTTATCTCCAGGCCTTTAACCTGGCTCTCGAAACCCGCCAGAGCGCCAAGCGCCTGAATGCCCATGCCAGCTTCACCCCGGAGTCAGTCTGATGCCGCCCCGTGCGCGCCTGCGTTGGGCTGTGGCACTGGCGCTGGTTCTGCACGGCGCGCTGGTGCTGACCGCCCGCTACCGCCTCAGCTATGACGCCTATACTCACATGCTCCTCGGAGATCACTACCGCCAGGATTGGTGGTCGTTGTGGGAGCCGCGCTGGTATGCCGGGTTCGCTGTCACTTCCTACCCGCCGCTCGTTCATCAGGCCATTGGCTTGCTGGGCCATTTCACCGGCGTGGATGCGGCCTATGCTCTGCTCTTGTGGGCCGTTACTGCCGCCTATCCGCTGGCTGTTTACGCCTTCTGCCGGGTTTTCACCGGGCCAGCCGCCGCTGGATGGGCCGCGTTAGGCGGGGCCCTCTCGCCTGCGGTTTACCTGTCTGCTCACACCTTCGGCCAGCTTCCCACCCTGGCTGGGGGCCTGTTTGCCCTCGCCGGCGCCGCGCCGCTGGCCGGTTTCCTGCGTTCTGGCAACCGCCTGGAAGGCGCGCTGGCCGTTTTGAGCGTCAGCGTCGTGATCGGCGCACACCATGCCACCCTGCTGTTTTTACCCTGGGTTTGGGGGGTCATGTCCCTGCGCCTGTTCCTGGACCGCCAGGTGCAGGGGAGCGTTTTACTGGCCCGGCTGGCGGTATTTGGCATCCTGGCCGCGTTCGGTGGGCTGGCGGTGATCTGGCCCTTCTGGCAGTGGGGCCTGGGGCAAACCATGCAGACCCCTATTGACCATCTTTCCAGGCACAACTTCTTCACAGATCCATCGGCTGCGGGCGTCTTCTTCTGGCCGGTCTACGGCCCGCTGGTGGCCGTCATCCCCTTCGCGCTGTGGCAGGCGCGCGCGCGCCCCTACGCGAGCCTGAGCATAGCCGCCGCGCTGTTATTCCTGTTAGGGTTAGGTGGAACGACGCCCCTGCCTCGCTGGTTATTCGGCCCCTCCTGGGAATGGCTGACCTATGATCGCTTTGGCCTGTGGGCGGCCCTGCTGTTACTGCCATTCCTGGGAATGTTGTGCGCTCAGGCACACAACTGGTTGCGCCGCGCTCTGCTTCTCCTTCTGGCGGGCGCGGCGCTGTTGGCCGGCCTCTACCCTACCCTTTGGCCCACCCAGCCCAGGCCAATAGAGATGCAGCCCATCGTCGCTTTTCTGGCGCAGGCCGACCGCTCGCAGTGGCGCTATCTTACCTTTGGCTTCGGCGACCAGTTTGCCTATTTAAACCGGCTGACCAGAACTGCCACCATTGACGGCAGTTACCATACCGCGCGGCAGTTACCCGAACTACGCGCCAGCGGCATCGGACAGATTGACTCGGCGTTGTGGCTGCCCGGCGGGCTGGCAAAGTTGGGGCCGCTCCTTCAAAACGCCGGAAAGTACGGCGTGCGCTGGGGGTTTGTCAACCACCCGGCCTATCTCCCCACTTTAAAAGAAGCGGGATGGTTTCCAATCGCCACCCTGACCAACGGTGTTGCGGTTTGGGAAAATCCCGCCGCTGTCCTCGTGGAACCTCCCGCCCGCCCTATCGAAGACCCATTGGCCTCTTTTTCTTGGGGCGCGTTCCCCTGGCTGGCGCTGGGGCTGATGGCCGCCCTGTTCGGGCTGTGGCTGTGGCCCGCGCGAACCCAGTCCCTGCTTTATGGAATCCACGCTCTTACGGTGGGACTGCTGCCGGTAGCGCTGGGCTTCTGGTATTTTCGCCGCCTGACGGACATCGAACACTCGCGCGTGTACTTTACTTACGATAACGCCCTCTTCTTCCTGGCCGATGCCCTGGCCGCCCTGGCGGTGATGGCCTGGTCTGCCGCGCGCTGGTTTGGGCCGCCTAACCCGGTGAAGCCGCTGGCCCCTTCCCCGTCCTCGCGCTGGGCCTGGACTGCCGACCTGCGCGCCTGGCTGCTGGCATTCTGCATTCTGGCATCGGCCAGCTTGCTGTGGTCCATTGACCGGCGCGTATCGTTGTACGTCAGCCTGCATCTGTGGCTGGGGTTGGGGCTGTTTCTGTCACTGCGGGCCCGGCCCGCCGCCTGGCGCTGTGTGGCATTGGGAGCGTGCGCCGTGCTGGCAATCCAGGCGGCGGTTGGGATTGCGCAGTATGCCCTCCAATCAACCCATTTCCTCGAGCCGCTCCGCTTGAACTGGCCCGGCTCGCTCGAACCGTCCATCCGCGGCGCCAGCGTGGTGCAACTGCCCACCGGCGCGCGCTGGCTGCGGGTGTATGGGACACTGCCGCATCCCAACATCCTGGGGGCTATGATTGTGGCACTGCTGGCCGGCCCGGCGGCTCTTGTGATGACCGGACGTTCACGGTGGGCTTGGGCGGCTCTGGCTGTATTCGCCGGGGCGATGGCCGTATTGGTGTTAACGTTTTCGCGCGGGGCCTGGGTAGGGCTGGCCGCCGCCGCCATCATCCTTTTCCTCAAGTTTCGCTGCCTCAATCCGCGGCGGCTGGCCGTTCTGGCCTGCGTGGGCGCGCTCAGCCTGGCCGCCGCCGCCTGGCCCACCCGCGAGCTGATCTTTACGCGCATGGGAGATCCCTCCGCCACCCCCACCGAAGATTTTTCGATCAAGGGACGGGCCTGGTTGGGTGGGCAGGCGGTCAGTGCTTTTGAACGCCATCCGATCGTGGGAGTCGGCATCGGCGGTTTTATACTGGACCTCGCCCAGCGCGCTGGCCCAGGCTACATCATCGAGCCGGCCCACAGCCTGCCGCTGTTGGCCGCCGCCGAGTTGGGCCTGGCCGGTCTGCTGGCGCTGGCAGGCCTGACGGCGGCCGTCACGCGCGGCGTATATCAGGCGCGCCGCCCCGCCGCAGTGGTGTGGAGCGCGGCGCTGGTCGGTCTGGCCGCCGCCAGCCTGTTTGACCACTCACTTTGGAGCCTGGCCCCCGGCAGGTTGTTCCTCTTCCTTATCCTCGGCGTATGGGCCGGGCAGCAAGAATAAGCGTCATCCGTTATACTCTGGGTATTCGATTCTTCAACCACGCTCGATCCGATGAGGAAATGGGATGGACATTCGTAAAGCGATTGATTTTGTTGAAAACCGGGGGTCGCCCTTTGAGAAAGCGCGGCTTTACAACATCTTGCGCGGCGAAATCCCCGACAGCGCCCTGATGCGCCCACTGCTGGAGACGCAGAGCAAAGACGGCGGGTTCCCTTCGCGGCCCCGTCCAGGCAATATCAGTTCCGTTGACAGCACCCTGACGGCCCTCTGGAAGCTGGATGAAGTGGGCTTGTTTCATTCTTCTGCCGCCCAGCGCGCCCTCCAGTTTTTGATGAGCGTCCAGCGCTCCGATGGCAGTTGGGATGAAAACCCCGCCCTCCCCGCCTTTGACCTGGCCCCCTGGATCATCCCCGGCAACCCGGCCACCCGCCTGTACCTGACGGCCTACTCCGCCTACTACCTGGGCCTGAGCGAATACCGCGCGGAACCGGCATTTGAAAAAGCCGCCCGCTACCTGGCCGCCGCCCAGGAAGAGACCGGCAAAGTCCCCGGCTACCAGCATAATAGCTGGATCGGCGCCGCCGCGTTCTTCCTGGCAGGCGCAGACTATCAGAAGCAGGCCCGGCTGGCGCTGGATTACCTGGCCGGCCGCCCGGCGGAAGACTGGGAAGATTCGCAAATCGCCTGGGCGCTCGACTGTCTGGGGCGGGCCGGCCTCTTGCCAGATGAACCTTTTATCGCCGCCGGGCTGGACCTGCTGCGCAGCCGCCAGGACGAAGATGGTAGTTGGGCCTCGGAAGACGGCGTGAACTTCATCATCACCGCCACCCTGCAAGCCATCCGCGTATTTGCGCGCTACGAGATCGAGGCCTGAATCATTCAAGGCAGCAATCAGTCCCTGATACGAATGTGAGGAAACCAGGGCCCAATTGGGTACAGTGCAGGGCCGTCCCGTCGTTTGCCCAAACCTGCCGCGCGGATATCAGGCATTCTGCCGGATGATTTCAGCCAGGTACTGTAAATCTTCTCCTTTAGGGATGAACACGGTTGCTCCAGCTTGTTTGACAAATTTCCCTGCAAAATCATAGAACTCACGGACCGGGCTAAACTGCCTTTTTTCAGAGATGATTTTTTCCTCCTCCTGATCAATTGAAAGACCTGCCATTTTGTCATAAATAGCGCCGTTTGCGCGGATAAAATCGTCTAGCCAATCGGGATCGAGGCGATAGTACATAGCGATGAGGAATATAACCCAAAACGGCGAGGATAAACCCAGACGGTTATACAAATGATGGTATTTTGAATCAGAGGATTGAAGCTTTCCCCAAACCTGAGCAAACTTAGAGATGATCTTGAGCATAGTACGCGGCGTCTTGAGCGTGCGGAGTTGGAGAAGCGTGTCAACATATTGCATTCCAGGAAAAGAACCTAACCCTTTGATCGCCCCACTCCCATTGCAAATGAGTTCACTCAATTTTTTGCAATTCTGGTTATCGCCAAACACTTCGTGGATCGCCATCTTCTCGACTTCTGGCGCATACCCCAATTCGAATTCCATGTCGACCAATTTTTCGAGATAACGCAAGCCGTATTCCAAATCAGTATGCTCTTCCAAATATTCTTTATAGCGCCCTACAATCGCACGGGCGGCAGCGATGTGATCCAGCCCCAGCACATAAGTGCAGTGTTGAGCACGAAGGTGTACTTTGAGCCATTCAAACATATGCACCATATTCTCAGGACAGCAGCGATCCAGATCATCAATAAAGATCACCAGCCGCACCTTTGAACTAGAGCGGTTCTCCTCCGTAACCCCCAAAATAGAATTGACCAGCTCTTGCATTTTTTGGGCCAGCAAATCGTGTGGGTCTCGGTCAAGCGCGCTTAGCTCTTCCAGCTTTTTCCGATAGTCGTGAAGATTATCCACACCAAGCTTGATCAGTTGAGCGCCAGCGCTGACTCCAGCACCAAGCGGCCCAAACGCAGGTCCAACCAGGGGAAGTAATTTAAGGATAAAATCGGCGATACATTCTGGCGCTCCTTTATCAAAAATCGCTCTCTTTTCAGGTTCAAGGGGTTTGAGCACCGTTATCAACCCAGCAGCTAGATCGCTGGACATTTCGTACTGCCAGGCTTTGAACAGGCAGTAAACAATCTTAATCCCTTCCTGCGCGCGATTTTCCTGTTCTCGTTCCAGGTGCGCCATCACCTGGTGCATGAGGTGACTTTTCCCAGAACCCCACCATCCATAAATACCAAAGATCCGTGGACGAGGATCACTGATCTCGTTGATAATCTTGCTGGCAATCTCCTGAGCCATACTGGAGCGTTCCAGGCCATCCTTAACCGGTTTGAGTCTACCTCTTTGCTGTCCCGTTCCCGGCTCAAACTCGATCTCATGGGAATAGTCGATAATGCTCATGGCTTTCCCTGCTGTTCCCTTTGAATTCGGATCGCCGCAGTGAAGAGAGCTTCCCTCACTTGAGGTTTATCCATCGCAATCTTATAAAGACTGTCTGCATCCGTTAGGATCGCTGTGAGCTTTTGGCTACATTCTTCTATACTAATCTTCTCCTGGCCTTCACTACGATCAGGCTCCGCATCATCTTGAAGCTGCTGTCCGGTCATAATGGCAGCATAACGGAGCATCGTTTGCATCGAAGGATCACGATCAATGACTCCCCTGGGAACACTTTGCAACAGATTGTAGACTTCATGATATTGTTTCTGAGCCGCATACAAACGAGCCCTCATCAAGTAGATATCCCACAAGGGATGATTGGAGTTGTTTGTATACAGCCTCTCAGCCAGATCCAAAAAAATCAACGCTTTGTCCAACAGTTCATCTGAGAGCTTTTGCTGATTTTGATGACTGAGATATTCTGCCGAACGTTCCTGATACAGCCGTGCTAAGGAAACAGCCAACACGTACCCATTTTCGATCCCCAACTCCAGACCCGTTTTATATCTTTGCTCCAACACCTCTAGGATTTCCTTCTGATATGCATGTACCTTTTCTGGCGAGTCAAGAACTTCCTTGGGGCCAAAGTCCACAAGAATGCGGCGGTAGTTATTAAAGATATTCATCAACCCATCTCGGTTGACGTAACGCAACCCTTCATCCAATAGTTCGACAGCCCTTTGGGTATCGCCCAAAACTTTGGCATAGTACTGTGCGCCGAAAACCCAGTAGCGCCAGTAAACGCCGGTTTTGCGCTTGTCCATTGCCTCTAAAGCGCACCAAATCTTCTTTGCATCCTCAAGATCGAAGGCGGTAGTAAAACGCAACTGGAGCAGGTCGCATAAGAGATCTATATCATCCGGCCATTGACGCAGCCCGGCTTCAATAATTGCCAGTTCAGCCTGATGGTGGTTGATGCGCGCCGCGCCCATCGCCAGGTTGTGCCAGACATCTGCTATTCCATCGTATTCGTCCAGTTGATTAATCCATTCGTCCAGTAGCCGGATTCCGGTAGAGTTATAAGCAGATTCATATTTGCTCAATTCAGCCTGTAGCCTCCATAATTGGCGCGTACGTTTTTTGCCTGGCTGTTTAAGGACATTCAGGTCGCCATCATTCGAAGATGCAAACATATGATCTATTTCCTTATTTATCTACAAAAGGGATAAGTGAAGAAATTAATTTTCTTCGATTTGTAATTTAAAACATGTTATCTCAAAAAGATCAAATGATTTTAGGGTACGTTTTTCTTTCTCCGCAACCTCCGCGTCCCGTAGTTTGCTTTTGAGCTGTCAGCCGCCACGCACCAGGAATTGGTTTTGACCCTATAATCCAAGCAAGAGAGGAGCGATACCTATGCAGCGATCCGCAGTCTTAAACCAGGTGACAGACCCCCTCAGCTTTCCATTTTGGATTCCAGTCATTACCCACTACCGCGCCGATGGCTCGGTGGATGCCGGGCGTATGCGTCTGCACGCCGCAGAACTGCGGCCCCACACGCGCTTCTGGATGGTGGCCGGCACCACCGGCGACGGCTGGGAGCTATCGGATACTCAGTACAGCCAGATATTAGATTATGCTCTCAGCTATGCCGCCCCTCCCGATCCCCATCCGGTTTCAGAGCGCCCCTGGATCATCGTGGGAGCACTGCGTCCCACCACTGCTGAAGTGCTGGCGCGGGTGAAACTGCTGAAAGAGAAGCTTGGAATTGCGCCCCAGGCCCGGCTGGAAGACAATCTGGCCGTTCTGCGGCGCGCGGGCATTACCGGGGTGACGGTCTGTCCCCCGGCAGGCCCAGACGTAACGCAGGAACAGATGGCCGGGCATATCGCCGCAGTCTGCGAGGAAGCCCGCCTGCCGGTAATCGTCTACCAGCTTCCGCAGATCACCCGCAACCTGATCCTGCCCGGCACGCTGCAAAAACTGGCCGAGCGCTACCCCCAGATCATTATGTTCAAAGATTCGGGCGGCGGAGATGAAGTAGCCGCCTCTGGGTTGTTGAGAGATGGGCCGGTGCTGGTGCGCGGGGCCGAAGGGCGCTACCTCGAAGCGTTAAAAATGGCCGGCGGTTGGTATGACGGCTGGCTTCTCAGCACCGGCAATGCCTTTGCCCCCCAACTGGTTGAAATTTACGCGCTCTTCCGCGCCGGAGAGCGCGAGCGCGCCGCGGCCCTTTCCAGGCGGCTGACCAGCATGGTGGAGCGCATCTTTGCCCTGGCCCAATCCGTGCCGGGCAGCGCCTTCAGCAATGCCAACCGCGCCGCCGACCACCTGCGGGCTTACGGCCCGGCCTGGCGCGACTACCCCCTGCCGCTGCTGCGCGACGGCACGCGCCTGCCGGCCGAATTCATCGCCGGGGTAGAAGCCATTTTATCCCCCTCGGAGCGCGGCTATGCCCTCTGAACCCTGGTTTGATCGCCCTATGCGTTGGGCGCAGTTAACGCTTGTTGAAAATGACCCCGGCAGTTACGACCCGCAGTTCTGGCTGGATTACTTCGCCCGCACGCAGTCGCAGGGCGTGTGCCTTTCTGCCGGGGGGTGCGTGGCCTATTATCCCACCCAGATCCCCCTGCACTACCGCAGCGCGTGGCTGGGCGACAGCGACCCGTTTGGCGAGCTGGTGTCTGGCTGCCGCGCGCTGGGCATGGTGGTATTGGCGCGCACCGACCCGCATGCCGTACGCCGCGCCATGCTAGACGCTCACCCCGATTGGATCGCAGAAGACCCGGCAGGCAACAAACGCCGTCACTGGGCCGACCCCGACTACTGGTTAAGCTGCCCGCTTGGCCCGCACCGCTTTGAGTTCATGACGGAAGTTCACCGTGAGATTATGCGCCTGTATGCGGTGGATGGCATCTTCGGCAACCGCTGGTCAGGCGAGGGGGTGTGCTACTGTCCGCGCTGCCGTCAGCAGTTCCGGACTGCAACAGGGCTGGAGATCCCCGCCGCGCATGACCCGCGCGACCCGGCCTGGCGCGCTTACCACGCCTGGCGGCAGGAACGCCTGTTGGAATTGTGGGCGCGGTGGGATGCGGAAATCCGCGCGATTAACCCCCAGGCCCGCTTCATCCCCAATGCCGGTGGGGGCGCGTTGAGCGAACTGGATATGAAGCGCGTTGGCGCGCGCGCCGATATTTTGTTCTCAGACCGCCAGGCGCGCAGTGGATCACTGCCGCCCTGGGCCAACGGCAAGACGGCCAAAGAATACCGCGCCGTGATGGGCCGCAAGCCCATTGGCGGCATCTTCAGCGTGGGCATCGAAGAACCCTACCGCTGGAAGGACTCGGTGCAGAGCGCCGCCGAAACCCACATTTGGGCTGTAGAGGGCATCGCCAATGGGATGCGCCCCTGGTTTACCAAGTTTTCGGGCGTGCTGTATGACCGGCGCTGGCTGCCGGTGGTCGAAGAACTCTACCGCTGGCATGCCCAGGCCGAACCCTATCTCCGCAACGAGGAATCGCTGGCCGAAGTCGGACTGGTTTATTCCCAACAGACCGCGGCGAACTACGGCTTTGAACAGGCTTTTGAAAAGGTAGAAGCGCCCATTCTGGGAGCCTATCAGGCCCTGGTGGAAGCGCGCATCCCGTTTGAAATGGTTCACGATGGCCTGTTAGATGCCCCTCACCTGGGCCGGTTGAAAGTCCTGGTGCTGCCCAATATCGCCTGTCTTTCAGATGAGCAGTGCGCGCAGGTGCGCGCTTTTGCCGCGCGGGGTGGGGGCGTAGTGGCTTCGTTAGAAACCGCGCGTTACGATGAGCAGGGCCGTCTGCGCGCCGATTTCGGGCTGGCCGACCTCTTTCAGGCCAGCGCCAGCGGACCCGTGCAAGGGCCGGTGCGCAACGCCTACTTGCAGGTTGAAACGGGAACCGGCCAGCCCGAATTAATCGCCGGAATCGCAGACGCCGGGCGTATCATTCACGGCGTCTTTCACCAGCCTGTGCGCCCGCTCGCCCCTTTGCCCAATCCACCGCTCACGGTCATTCCTGCCTATCCAGACCTGCCCATGGAACAGGTTTATCCGCGCGTCCCTCACACCGATGAGCCGGGAGTGTTCCTTTCTCAGTACGGCAGCGGTCGGGCCGTCTACTTCCCCTGGGATGTTGACCGGGTATTTTGGGAGGTGCTGAACCCCGATCACGGGCGCCTGCTGGCGAATGCCGTGCGTTGGGCCGCCAACTGCCCGCCGCCGGTGAACGTAGAAGGGCCGGGGCTTCTGGACGTCACATTCTGGCGGCAGGCCCATTCGCTGACGCTCTTCCTGGTGAACCTGACCAATCCGATGACAATGCGCCGCCCTTTCCGCGAGTTTGTACCGGTTGGCGCACAGCGCGTGCGGGTGCGCCTGCCGCAGGACGTGCGGGTGAGCCGCGTCTTCTCGCTGAAGTCGGGCCGGTTGGAAGACATAGTCATCGCAGACGGCCAGGTCTCTTTTACCGTTCCAGCCATCCGCGATTTTGAAATGATCGTAATGGAGTGATTTACCTCAGATTATTGTAGATCGTATCCACCAGCGTCCCCTGGTCGTCGTCACCGCTGATTTCCCAAAACATCACGCCGCCCATGCCGTTTGCTTTCACGTAGCGGGCCTTTTGCGCTATCGATTCGGGGTCATCGAAGGTGTAAAAAATGCCCTCCGATTCGTTATACAGCCAGGGGGCCTGGGCAGAGTCGTCCCAAAAGCGCCGGTAGCCGTGCCGCATCTTGACCAGCAGGTCGCGGTAGTTATTCCCGCCCAGGTGCGCCGGCTTGCCGCTCTGAAACAGCCCGTTGTTCGCCGGGGGCACTTCCCGCCAGGCGCGTCCATAAAATGCCGCGCCGATCAACAGCTTGTGGGCCGGCACGCCAAAGCGGTCGCGGTAGAGGCGCAGGGTTCCATCGGCGGAAAGGCGCTGTTCAGGTGGGGCGGGGTCAAAATCTGACGCAAACAGGTTGGTATGGTGTCCGGTGATGGGGCTCCAGTCGCCGCGCAGGTCATAAGTCATCACCGCCACCAGGTCGAGAAGCGAGTGCGCCTCTTCCATGCGGTACTGCCCGGCCTGAGCCGGGCCTGGTACGGCCGCCGTCAGCAGCAGGTCGGGGCGGCCAATGGCCTGGTACTGCCGCCGGAACTCTTGCAGCAGCAGAACAAAGTTCTTGTCGTCATCGGGGTGGTAATGGTTGCCTTCTAGCCCGCTGGCGATGGGATACTCCCAGTCAATATCAATCCCGTCAAAGACGCCCGCGCCTGCCCCGCGCCCGCCGGCCCCATCCTGTTCGGGCAGGTTGCCGTGAATGTACAGGTCAATGCACGAGGCCGCGAACTTTTCGCGCGCCTGCGGGGTGCGGGCCGCGTCTGAAAACCACACCGAGTCCGTCCAGCCGCCCAGCGAGACGACCACCTTAAGGTGCGGGTATTTGGCCTTAAGCTTGCGCAACTGGTTGAAATGCCCGCGCAGGGGCTGATCGGGCGCATCGCCAACGCCATCCACGCTCATTTCTGCCGTATAGATCTGCCGGTAAGCCGCATGGGCATCGCGCATCTGGCAGACGATCTCGCCGGTCGCCGGGTCTGGGCCGGGAAAACCAAAAGCATAGTTAATCAGCGTGATCTTCGCGGCAGAGCCGACTGCGTCCATATGACGGACATAATACGGGCGGCGCACTTCCCATTCGGGGAAATATGCGGCGATCTGGTATGGGGTCATCGCTATTGCTCCTGTTTTTAATGGTAATCAACGCCGGTGAAGAAGGCCGGCAGGGGAAAGAGCGCCGGAACGACCTCGGCCAGCGCTCCGGGCAGGCGGGGCAGTGCGCTTCCTTCCGAGTCGCCCACAACCAGGCGGGTCAGATCAGCGCCATCCAGCTCCAGGCGGTCCGCTCCGCGCGCAATAACACAGCGGTCTTCGCCTCCGGCGGCCAACAGCGGGCCAGACTGCTCAAAGCGCAGTCCACGCCGTAGGGTGGGGCTCAGGCGCGCCCGGACGTACGCCTTCAGATCGGCCATCAGGCCGGGGAAGTTAATCACCCGGATGGTGTGGTCGGGCAGAGAAGTGACCCCGGGCCTTCCGCAGGATTGCGCCAGCAGGTAGATCAAGTCGCCGTCTTGCCATGGGATGGGAGCCTGCACCTCGCGGATGCCCGGCTGCCTTGCGGCTTGGGCCAGCGCCCCGGCCAGGGCCAGGCGGCTGCCCGCGTACTCAAAGATACAACGCACCGGCATCCCCGGCTCATCCATGTGATCCCAGGGGACGTTCAACAGCAGGTAAGCAGCGGCCTGACCCTCCCACTCCACAATCCAATCCTCGGCGTGAAAGCCAATGGCATGGGGCTGGAAGCGCCGGGCAAACGCCAGCGGCGAGCGCCTGAAATGCACCGGCTCAGCGGCGTACAGGCGGCCGCACAGCGCAGCGTCGGCGGGGCCAGCAGGCCTCAGCCGGACGTTGGCCGTCAGCCCAGGCCCGCCGCCCCCAGGCAGAGCAAAGGCGGCAAATCGGCCCATCGGCACGTTGCCCAGCCGCCGGTACAGCCCGCGCCCGCCAGAGATGACCATCAGCCGCGCGCCGCCCTGCGCCAGCCGCGCCGTGCAGTACTCCATTAACCGCGAGGCCAGCCCATGCCCACGATACTGAGGATGGGTGCAGACTCCGCCAATACTGCCTACCCGCACGGTAGCATTGTAGATTTGCAGGGGGGTAAAGAAAATGCTGATTTGCGAAACCAGCCGGCCATCCGCGGCGATTACGTAGGTTTCGCCGGGTGTAGGGCGGGGCGGGCCAGCCGGCTCATCGCCCAGTTCGTCTTGGTCGCTAAAACAGACCGCCGCCAGGCGGTGCGATTCACGCCACTCGTCGGGCCGCGCCCGGCGCGGGCCATCGAAGATGAAAGAAGGGGTCAAAGCGGCCTCCATGCCAGATGATGTTGCTTCTACTATTATGGCGCAATTTCGCTTAAAAAAGCTTGCCGATTTAGGTGGGAGAACCTATAATGAAGACAGGAAAATTGTAAGCGCTTACGCAGAGACCCATGCGACCAACCATTTATACCATTGCAGAAAAGGCCGGCGTTTCCATTGCCACCGTTTCGCGCGCCCTCAATAACAGCCCGCGCGTTAGTGAAGCCACCCGCGCCCGCATCCTCCAAATTATGGAAGAGATGGGCTACCAGCCCAACGCCGCGGCTCGCGGGCTGGCCCTGAACACCACCGAAACGCTGGCCATCGTTCTGCCGCAGATCTCCGGCCCGTTCTTTTCGGAACTGATTCGCGGAGCCGAGAGCGTTTCGCGCCAGAACCATTATCACCTGCTGGTGTATAACCACGAAGAAGCCGGTGACTCCGACCCTCTGCTGAAGATCCTCTCGGCCCGCGCCGATGGGTTGATCCTCTCCGCCGGGTGTGTCAGCGAAGAATACCTCCGCGCCCTGCTGCGCCGGGGCTTTCCTTTCGTCCTGTTAGGCAGTGCCCTGCCGGGTCTGAGCGCCAACTCCATCCAGCCCGAAAACGAGTCGGGGGCTTATCAATTGACGCGCCACCTGGTGCGTGACCATGCTTACCGCCGCGTGGCTTATATCAACGGGCCGCGCGACCGCTCGCACAGTGATGAGCGCCTGCGCGGGTACCGCCGCGCCCTCGCAGAGGCCAACCTGCCCTGGCGCGCCGACCTGGTGATGGATGGCGATTTTGACGAAGCCGGAGGCTACAGCGCCATGCTCCGCCTGCTTGATCTGCCCGAACGGCCAGAGGCCGTCTTTGCCTCCAACGATCAGATGGCAATCGGCGCTTTAGCCGCCGTCAATGAGCGCGGCCTGCGCGTTCCCGAAGACATCGCCATCGCCGGGTTTGACGACATCCCCACCGCCCGCTACTTACAGCCCGCCCTCACCACCGTCAACCAGGCCATCTTCCGGCAGGGCGTGTTAGCCGTTGAACTACTGCTGGCCCACCTGGCCGACCCCGCTACGCCGCCGCGCGAAATTCTCATTCCCACCACGCTGGTCATCCGCCGCTCGTGCGGCTGCAATTTCTGATCCAAGGAGCCATGCCATGACCAACCCTTCTGCCTCAGATTTAATGGTCGCCGTCATCATTGGCGGGCATAATTTTGAAGTGCCAGAGTTCACCCGCCTGTTCCGCGCCATGCCGGGCCTCGACTGCTACCCCCAAACGCTGGAAAATTTCGCGGCAGACCTTTCTGGCGTGCGCGAGCAGTACGACGCCCTGGTCTTCTACAATATGCACGCCGAACCGCCTACTGCTCAGGCCAAAGCGGTTCTCGAAGCCCTCGGCGAGCGCCCGCAGGGGCTGGTTTTCTTACATCACGGCCTGCTGGCTTACCGCAACTGGGGGCTGTTAAATGAGATTTTGGACCTGCCGGACCGTTCCTTCAAATATTCGCCAGGGTATTCAGACAACGAAACCATCTACGTGGAAATCGCCGACCCCAACCACCCCATTACCCAAGGCTTACAGCCCTTCACCCTGGTTGATGAAACCTACGGGCTTGCGCCCGCTGGCCCCAACAGCCGCATTCTGCTGACCACCCATCACCCCAAGAGCATGCCAACCCTTGCCTGGGCGCGTACCTATAAAAACGCGCGCGTCTTCGCCCTGGCTTTGGGACATGGCAAAACTGCCTACCAGAATCCCAATTTTCAAACCGTCCTCCAGCGCGGTATCGCCTGGGCGGCGGGCAAAATCTAAAGCGGAGCACACCCATGAACATTCTTGTACTATGTGATGACCGCTGGCATCCCGCCCAAACGGTGCGCGGCGGCCTGACCCCCTTGGAAGGCGCGGGCTATCACCTCGATTGGATCGAGAATGCCGCCGATTGGTCATCTGAGCGCATGGCCGCTTACCCGGTGGTAATCTTGAGCAAATCCAACAACGTCGCCGCCAACGATGAACGCCCCTGGATGTCTGTGGAGGTCGAGCAGGCCTTTGTCAATTACGTGCACTCCGGCAACGGCCTGCTGGTGATCCACTCTGGCACGGCCGGATATCAGGATGCGCCCACCCTGCGCGCCCTTCTCGGCGGCGTGTTCGAGCGCCACCCCGAACAGTGCCAAGTGACGGTGACGCCCGTCGCAGGCCACCCATTGGCCGCTGCGGGCCGGGCATTTACCTGCAAAGATGAGCATTATTTTATGAAGATGGACGACCCGACCGTAGAGGTGTTCTTAAAATCGGTTTCACAGCACGGCGAACAGCCCGCCGGTTGGACGCGCGCCGCCGGCCAGGGCCGGGTGTGCGTGCTGACGCCCGGCCATAACCTCGAAGTCTGGTTAGACCCGGCCTATCAGGCGTTCATCCGCGCGAGCATCGAGTGGTGCGCTGGCGCAAAGGAAGAACAGCGATGAATGCACCTATTGCCTTTGTCACCGGGGCCGACCGCGGCCTGGGGCTGGCTCTGACCGCCGGCCTGCTGGAACGCGGCTGTCAGGTCTACGCTGGTCAGTACATGCCCGCTTGGCCCGAACTGAGCGAACTGGCGGCCCGCTATCCGGGAAAGTTAACCCTGGTCCCGCTGGATGTAGCTTCAACAGAATCAGTGCGCGCCGCCGCCCGGCGCGTGGCCGAAACTGCCCCCTGCGTGGATGTTCTCGTCAACAATGCTGGCGTCACCTCGCCCAAAAATGGGCCCATCCGCGAAGAGCAAGATTATGCCGAAATGCACCGTCTGTACGATGTCAATGCGCTTGGCCCACTGCGCGTGGTAGAGGCGTTCTTGCCCCTGACCGATCAATCCGCCATCAAGCGCTTGTGCTTTGTCTCTTCCGAGGCGGGCAGTGTGGAGCGGTGCAGGCGCACCGGATGGTTCGGCTACTGCATGTCGAAAAGCGCCCTGAACATGGCCGTTAAAATCCTGTTCAACGATCTGCGCCCGCAGGGGTACACCTTCCGCATTTACCATCCCGGCTGGGTACGCTCGTACATGTCGGGCAAAAAGAATATGGAAGCCACCCTCGAACCCGAAGAAGCCGCCGTTCCGGCGCTCAACTACTTCCTCTCCGGCCTGCCCGGCGGCGGAGAACCCATTGACGAAGACCGCCTGGTTCTGCGCGACTACCAGAACCAGGAATGGCCGTGGTAGCGGCCCGCTTTTAACTTTTTTAGAAAAGAGACCCTCATCCCATGTCCGCCCATTACCAGAATTTTGAAGTAGCAATTTACACCCGTGTCTACGAAGTCTTGCAGATGGCCGATCTCAACTGGCTGCGCGAGAAATTCAACGTGATGAGCCGTTCCATCAAGGTCAACAAGGTTTACCTGGAAACCCATCGCGACATGGTCGTCGCCCCAGAAGCCACAGTGCGCGGCGCAATACAGTTTTTCGCGGAACGCGGCATCCGCACGTCGGGCGGCATCACCATCACCGTCAACGAGCGCAACCGCTTCGAGACCTACTGCTACACCAACCCCGAACACCGCCGCAAACTGAAAGAGGTAGTGGAATATACCGCCCGCCTGTTCGATGAGGTGATCCTCGACGATTTCTTCTTCACCAACTGCAAGTGCGAATCCTGCATACGCGCCAAAGGCGCAAAAAGCTGGACGGCCTTCCGCCTGGAACTGATGGAAGAAGCCGCCCGCTCCCTCGTGATTGAGCCGGCCCGCGCCGTGAACCCCAAAGTGGAGCTGGTAATCAAGTACCCCAACTGGTATGAGCATTTCCAGGGATTAGGCTTTCACCTGGAGGCAGAACCCAAAATCTTCGACCGCCTGTATACCGGCACTGAAACCCGCGACCCCATCCGCGGCAACCAGCACCTACAGCCCTATCACGGCTATTCGATCTTCCGCTACTTTGAGAACATCAAACCCGGCTGCAACGGCGGCGGTTGGGTGGATACCGGCGGCATGTTCACTGCCGACCGCTACGCCGAACAGCTCTGGTTGACGCTCTTCGCCAAAGCGCCGGAGATCACCCTGTTTGATTTTCGTCAGATGCAGCGCCCGCTGACCCTGGCCGACCGCGCCCCCTGGCAGGGCAGCGGCGCCAGTTTTGACTTCGACGAGGCCACCCGCAGCGTCCGTCAGCCCGATGGCTCGCTGGCAAAAGATGCCACCGTGGCATTGGCCGCCGGCTTTACCTTCGACCAGGTAGACCGCTTCTTGGGCCAGTTGGGCAGACCCTATGGGCTAAAAAGCTACCGCCCCGCTCACTCCACCAGCGGCGAGGACTTCTTGCACAGCTACCTCGGCATGATTGGCATTCCCATGGATCTGCAGCCCGCGTTCCCCGCCGATGCCCCCGTGCTCCTGCTGACCGAAGCGGCTAAGTTTGACGCCAGCATCGTAGAAAAAATCAAGCGCCAGCTCGTAGACGGCAAAACCGTCATCATCACCTCTGGACTGCTGAAGGCCCTGAACGGCAAAGGCATTGAAGAGATTGTCGAACTGCATACTACCGACCGCAAAGCCCTGGTGCGTGAGTTCCAGGTGGGCTGGTTTGGGCTGTACAGAGCCGAGAAAGACATTCTCCTCCCTCAGATTCACTACCTGACCAACGATTCTTGGGAAGAAATATCGGGCCAGGGGCCGTACACCGGCTACCCGCTCCTGCATTCGGCCAGATATGCCAACAGCACCCTCTACATCCTGGTAATCCCCGACAATATCAGCGACCTCTACGCTCTGCCGGCAGGCGTACTGCGGCGCATCCGCGAAACGCTGTGCGCCGGGCAGAAGGTAATGCTCGATGCCCCCGCTCAGGTAGCGCTCTTCCTGTACGACAATGACACCTGTATTGTCGAATCCTTTCTGCCAGAAGCAGTGGAAGTGCAGTTGATCACCGCGCCGGGCGTGCAGGCGGTAACAAACCTGTTAACGGGCGAGCCATTATCTGGCTCGCCGGTGCTGGACTGGCGCGGCCAGAGCGACGGGCGCACCGCCTTCAAGGTAAACCTGCCGCCCCATGCCTACCAGGTGTACCGGCTTTCGTAGCGTCAATGGGCCTGCCTTCTACTGGCAATCAGAATGGATCAGGGCAGGCCCATCCTCTTGAACTTTATCCATTCTTATCTTAGCTGTGGAGCTTGCGAACGGACCTATGGAAACGATGAATATCGGTACAACCGTAACCCTGAATAATGGCGTAGAAATGCCCGTGCTGGGATTGGGAACGTTCCAATCCAGTCAGGGCGACGAGACGCGCAACGCGGTGCTGTGGGCCTTAGAGGCCGGCTACCGTCATATAGACACTGCCGCCGCCTACGGCAACGAAGCGGACGTAGGCCGCGCCATCCGTGAGAGCGGCGTGCCGCGCGAAGAGATTTTCGTCACCACCAAACTGTGGAACAACGATCAGACCAACGCCCTGCGCGCTTTTGACGAAAGCTTGAAACGCCTGGGCATGGATTATGTAGATTTATACCTCATCCACTGGCCCATTCGTGCTACCCGCCTGCAAGCCTGGCAGGATGTGGTAAAGATCTACGAATCAGGGCGCGCGCGGGCCGTGGGCGTCAGCAATTACACGCCCCGGCACATCGAAGAAGCCCGCACCGTCTCCCCATTGACGCCGGCCGTCAACCAGTTCGAAATCAGCCCCTTCCTGACGCGCCAGATGGTGGTAGACTATTGTATCCGTCATCAAATCCAGGTCGAAAGCTACAGCCCCCTGGCGCGCGGCAAACGCTGGGGTGATCCTGTCATTGCTGGCCTGGCACAGCGTTACGGCAAGACCCCGGCCCAAATCATGATCCGCTGGGCGCTGGAAAAAGGCTTTGTGGTGATCCCTAAGTCCGTCAGGCGCGAGCGGATTATCGAAAACGCGAACGTGTTTGATTTTGCACTCTCACCTGAAGACATGCGGCGTTTAGACGGCCTGAACCAGAACGCGCGCACCATTAACCCACCGTGGATGAACGGCGAATGGGAGTAAAACCATGAAATTCACCGAAGGCTACTGGCAGTTCCGCAAGGGCGTAACGCCCTACTTTCCGGCCCACGTTCATGAAGTTGACGTAGAGCAAGATGGTCTCACCGTCTACGGGCCAACCAAACGGCTGAACCACCGCGGCGACACGCTCAACCTGCCGCTCCTGACTGTGCGGTTTTCTTCGCCGCTCGAAAACGTGATTCGCGTACAGATGTATCACCACAAAGGCGGCGTTAAACGTCCGCCCGAATTTGCCCTGAACCTGCCAGGGGCCGCGGTGAAGATTGAGGATAACGCCGAGGCCGCCATCCTGCACAGCGGCAGGTTAGCAGTGCGCGTGGAAAAAGCCAAAGACTGGCGCATTGACTACCTGGGTGATGGCAGGCCCCTCACGGCCAGCACCTGGCGCGGCATGGGGTTTGTTGATACCCCTGAGGGGCGCTTCATTCACGAGCAGTTGAACCTGGCCGTGGGTGAGTATGTCTACGGCCTGGGCGAGCGTTTCACCGCATTCGTCAAAAATGGGCAGGTGGTGGACCTCTGGAACGAAGACGGCGGCACGGCCAGCCAGATTGCTTACAAGAATATCCCCTTTTACCTCACCAACCGGGGCTACGGAGTGTTTGTAAACCACCCCGAGCAGGTCTCTTATGAAGTAGCCTCTGAGAAGGTCGAGCGTGTGCAGTTCAGCGTGCCGGGCGAAAAGCTGGAATATTTCCTCATCTACGGCCCCAGCCCCAAAGAAATCCTCGAACGCTACACAGCCCTCACCGGGCGTCCGGCCCTGCCGCCCGCCTGGTCGTTTGGGCTATGGCTGACGACTTCCTTTACCACCAACTACGATGAGGCCACTGTCACCAGCTTTATTCAGGGCATGGCAGACCGCGATATCCCCCTGCACGTCTTTCACTTCGACTGCTTCTGGATGAAAGAGTTCCACTGGTGCAACTTCGAATGGGACAGCCGCTGCTTCCCCGACCCGCCCGCCATGTTAGCCCGCCTGAAAGAGCGCGGCCTGCGCATCTGCGTGTGGATCAACCCCTACATTGCTCAACGTTCTGCCCTCTTCGACGAGGGCATGGAGAAGGGCTACCTGGTCAAGCGCCCCGATGGTTCCGTCTGGCAGTGGGATATGTGGCAGGCCGGCATGGGTTTGGTAGATTTTACCAACCCGGCGGCTGTGCGCTGGTTCCAAGAGAAACTCTCGGTTCTCATTGACCAGGGCGTGGATACCTTCAAGACCGATTTTGGCGAGCGCATCCCCACCGATGTGGTCTGGTACGACGGCTCGGACCCGCTCAAGATGCACAATTATTACACCCTGCTGTACAACCGGGCCGTTTTTGAACTGCTTGAAGCCCGCCTGGGCAAAGGCCAGGCGGCGGTATTTGCCCGCTCCGCCACCGCTGGGGGTCAGCAGTACCCCGTCCATTGGGGCGGCGACTCGACCGCCACCTTTGAATCGATGGCCGAAAGCCTGCGTGGGGGGCTTTCGTTGGGCCTGTCGGGCTTTGGCTTCTGGAGTCATGACATCGGCGGCTTTGAGCAAACCGCCTCGGCGGACGTGTACAAACGCTGGTGCGCCTTTGGGCTGTTATCATCGCACAGCCGCCTGCACGGCTCCAGTTCGTACCGCGTGCCGTGGCTGTTCGACGAAGACCCCGCTTCTGGCGAAGATGCCGTGCAGGTACTGCGCCACTTCACCAAACTCAAGTGCCGCCTCATGCCCTACCTGTTCGGCGCCGCCCTGCAAGCTCACCGCCAGGGAACGCCCATGCTGCGCGCCATGCTGGTGGAATTCCCCGACGACCCCGGCTGCGACACGCTCGACCGTCAGTACATGTTAGGCGACTCGCTCCTGGTCGCGCCGGTTTTTTCGTCTGACGGCTGGGTCAGCTACTACCTCCCCGCCGGGCGCTGGACCAACTTCTTCACCGGCGCAGTGGTCGAGGGCGGGCGTTGGGTGAAAGAACGTCACGGCTTTTTAAGCCTGCCGCTGATGGTGCGCCCCAACACGGTACTGCCGGTAGGGGCTAACGATCAGAAGCCCGATTACGACTACGCCGACGGGGTGACGTTCCACGTCTTTGAACTCCAAGATGGGGCCGACCTCACCTGCCGCGTTCCAGACGTAACCGGCGCAGAAAGCATGTCTCTGCGCGTTCGCCGCACCGGAAACCGGCTGAGTTTTGAGGCGAATACCTCCAAACCCTGGCGGGCACTGCTGCGCGGCGTAAAAACCCTGCCCACCGTCACCGGCGGCGCGGCGGAAATTCAACCCCTGGGCTGCCTGCTCACGCCAGAGGCGGCCTCTGCCGCAGTGATTGTAGCGTTAAACTAACCAGCCTTGATCCCTCTGGTCCCCACGCAGAGTGCGGGGACCAGAGGGATCTCTCTCCCCGGAGCCGCCCACATGGTCATTGACGTTGAACGCCTCTCCAAGTCTTTCGACTACTACAAGAAAGAACTGGGGCTGAAGAACTCCTTTAGAAACCTGTTTTTCCGCGAGCGGCTGACCAAAGAAGCCGTCCGCGGCATCTCCTTCCAGATTGAGGCCGGTGAAATGGTTGGCTTTCTGGGTCCGAATGGAGCCGGCAAGACCACCACCCTAAAAATGCTCTCCGGCATTCTGCATCCTACCAGCGGGCGCGCCACCGTCTTAGGTTTTACCCCCTGGGAGCGGCGCAAAGCCTTCAAAATGCAGTTCGCTATCGTCATGGGGCAGAAAAATCAACTGTGGTGGGATCTGCCCGCCAACGAGTCGCTCTACCTCAATAAGTGCATCTATGAGGTGGATGACCGCGCTTACCAGGCCACTCTGGCCGAACTGACCGAACTGTTGGACGTAAAAGACCTGTTGAACGTACAGGTCCGGCGGTTGTCTTTAGGCGAGCGCATGAAAATGGAACTGATCGCCGCCCTCATCCACCGCCCCCGGCTGGTCTTTTTGGATGAGCCGACCATCGGGCTGGATATCATCTCTCAAAAGAAAATCCGCGAGTTCTTCAAGTATTACAACCAGGAAAACAAGGCCACGGTCATCCTCACCAGTCACTACATGCAGGATGTAGAAGACCTGTGCCGGCGCGTCATCATTATCAACCAGGGTCAGCTTGTATATGACGGCGACCTGCACCGCGTTAATGAGGTCTTCGCCCAATCCAAGCTCATCAAGCTCCAGCTTTCCGAGCCGGTCAGCGCAGCAGACCTGGCGCTTTTTGGCAAAATCAAAGAACATGGCCCCTTTTCGGCCACCCTCGAAATTCCACGCGCCGAGGTCAAAGAATGTTCCAAAGCCATCCTCGACCGCCTGCCGGTGGTGGATTTTAACATCGAGGATGTTCCAGTAGAAGAGGGCATTGCCCTGCTGTACCGCCAGAGCGAGGCAAACCATGCTCGCGCGTAGTCTGCCCTGGTTCCATAAATACGGCAAAGCATTTGAGTTAGGCTTTCAGACGGCCCTCGAATACCGCGCCAACTTCCTCATCTCCCTCATCAGCGCCGCCTACCCCATTATGATCCAGACCTTCCTGTGGACGGCCATCTACCAGGCTTCCGGCGAGACGGTCGTCTACGGCTACACCTACCGCCAGATGATCGCCTATACCTTCCTGGCCGGGTTGATCACCCGTATCGTGCGTACCGGCTTTGAATACGAGATTATGGACGATGTCAAAAGCGGCAAGTTCAGCAAGTTCCTGGTACAGCCGCTCGGTTACTTCCCCTACCGCCTGTGCAGTTACTACGGCCAAAAGCTTCCCAACCTGACGATCATCCTGTCCATCCTGATAGCCGTGCTGATCTTGCTGAGCGTCTTTTGGGGTGTGGCGTTGGGGCCGCTTCAGATCGCGGCCTTCCTCATCACCCTGTCCCTCGCGGTGACGCTGAACTTCTTAATCTTCTACGCTTTCAGCTCCATTTCCTTCTGGATCGTCGAGATTGGCTTCCTCTTCGAAGGGGTACGGATTATCACGATCCTGCTCAGCGGCGGCATCTTCCCGCTGGAAGTATTTGGCGAGCGTTTTGTACAGGTGATGAACCTGCTGCCGTTCAAATACACCGTCAACTACCCCATCAACGTGCTGAACGGCAAAATCGCCCCGGCCGACATCTGGCAGGGGCTGGTAGTGCAGGTGATCTGGATTGGCGCGTTTATTCTCATTGCCAACCTGTTATGGAAGGTGGGCCGCCGGCGCTACGTGGCGGTGGGAGGCTGACATGCGCGCAGTTCTACGCGAGATTAAAAAGCACCTGCTCATCTACCGCCTGTTCCTCAAGAACAGTCTGATGGCCCAGATGGAATACCGCTTTAACTTCATCGGCAATATGTGCATGGAAAGCGGCTACCTGCTGGTCAAGCTCTCTTACGTGGTCGTGGTTTACCGCTCAGGGGTCAAGATCAACGGCCTGTCGCCCGATGAAATCCTGCTCTTTATCGGCACGTTTGTACTGCTCACAGCCGTATACGCCGGTCTGTTCATGATTAATAACTTCGGCCTGCGCGGCAAGATTAAAGACGGCGACCTCGACCTTCTGCTGACCAAACCCGTCTCGGTGCAGTTTATGGCAACACTGCGCCAGGCCGACCTCACCCTCTTCAGCGTGGACGCCCTCGCCGGCGGCGTGATGGTCGCCATTGCCTGGGCGCGCCTGGGCATTCCGCTCACGTTCTACACCCTGGGCGGCTACCTGGGCTTTATCGTCATCAGTTCGCTGGTCAGCTACAGCCTGTTCCTGCTCCCACAAATTTTGTCGTTCTGGTGGATGAATACCAGCGCCATCGCCGAGATCACCGATTCGTTTTGGGATTTTAACAACATGCCGATGGAGATTTACAACCGCTGGATCAAGCAAATCGGGGTATTCGTGCTGCCGATCTTTGTCATCACCAATTTCCCGCCCATGTTCCTGCTGAACAAAATGCCCCCCATTTACGCGGCTTGGGCCGTGCTGATCCCCATCCTCCTCCTGCTGGTGGTGCGCGCCGCCTGGTCGGTAGGCCTGCGTAACTACAGCAGTGCCAGCAGTTAAGCCTAAGCCAGGCCTGACGGTCAGCCCAATGTTACGGGTACTGCTTCAGCAAAGACGCCGCTGAAGCAGCACCCGTTGGGATAGTACTTCACACTTTAGTAAACGCCCCCGTTAAATTACTCTGGCCCAAACGGATAGCAGGTGATCTCTTTTTCCACGGCGCGCAGCAGGGTGGTGATCTCTCGCTTGTCGCCATCGTCCAGCGCGTCGGGGCCGGGCAGGGCGCGCTCGACCGTAGAGGTAAACACCCCCCGGCGCTTGAGCATATAGCGCATAAAGGGGTACGTCTCGCGGATAATCAGCGGCAGCAGGCGGCAGTGCAGTTCGCGGGCGCGTTCTTGTTCCCCCGCCCACCACAATTCCATCACCTTTGCCAGCAGGTCGGCGATCTCACAGGCCGGCATGCACCCATTGGCCCCGCGCGTCAGTTCGTCCGGCATGAACCGCCCGGCAAACCCGCCGAAAATGGTTTTTACCCGGTTGCCCACCAGCTTGTAGACCTCAGCAATGTGCCGCGGCCCCGGCGCGCGTTCCTCTTTGATATATTGAATCTGCGGGATTTCATCCACCAGTTGGGCAATCTGCTCGCTGGAGAGCGGCGCGTAGCTGGAAGCGTTCTGCACCACAATCGGACCGCTGAACACCTCGGCCATGCGGCGGAACATGTTCATGGCAATGGCCGCGTCGGTGCGGGCCGGCGGCATGGCGATGATGGCATCGGGCCCGGCCTTTTCGGCAGCGCGCGCGAATAACAACACCTGCGGCACCGACAGCCCCGAACAGCCAAAGATCACCGGCAGCCGCCCATTCACCGCTTCCAGCACAGCGTCGAGGTTGCGAATGCGCTCTTCCTCGCCCAGCAGGAAGAACTCGCCCACCATCACCGGCCAGACGATGCCGTGTTGCCCGCTTTCACAGCAAAAATTGGCGGCCGCCTTCAGATCAGAGGTCAGGATTTCAAAATCCTCACGGTAGGGGGTGGGCAGTAGCCCAAACACCCCTTTCAGATGGTCAAAACGGGCCATCGTTGCCTGTTCCTTTCTACGTTATTTATCCCAACGGCGATCGGGCTGCCAGAAGCCCAGTTTGGGGTTATTCCATTCGTCCGTCGGCTCAAACAGGCCGGGCCAGCGCAAATTCTCGCGGATGCCTTCCAGGTTAAGATCCACGCCCAGGCCGGGCTTTTCAGGCACGGCCACGTAGCCGCCTTCCAGGTAGCCCTTCGGCAGCCCCGTCACCAGGTTTTCCCAGAAGGGCAGGTCCAGGCCGTGATGTTCGAGGGCCACAAAGCTCGAAATCGCCGCCGCCGTGTGCAGGTTCGCCATAAAGGCAATCGGCGACCCGGCAAAGTGCAGCGCCGTAGGAATGCCGTAACGCTCGGCGTAGTCCGCGATGCGCTTGGTTTCGGCCATGCCGCCAGAAGTCAGCAGGTCGGGGTGGATGATATCCACCGCGCGCTTCTCAATCATCTCGCGGAAGCCATCCCACAGATACAGTTCTTCGCCGGCGGCCGTGGGGACGTTGATAGCGTCGGTAATTTGCTTGTGAGCGTCAATATCCCACCACGGAGCGGGGTCTTCCATCCAGGCCAGACCGTAAGGCTCCAAGGCCTTCCCCAGCCTGATCACTTCCTTCACCGTCATCATGCCGTGACCAAAATGGTCAATGCACAGCGAAGTCTCCCAACCGACCTTCTCGCGCACCGTCGCCACGATCTCGGCCAGCCGGGCAATGCCCTTATCGGTGATCCTCACCACCGGGCCGGTTCCGGGAGCGCGTTTGCCCCAGCCGCGGCGGTTTTCATATAAAGTGGGCGTGCCGATGGTCGTCCCTTCAATCCCTTCCAGGCAGTGCAGACCCAGGTCGAACTTAATAAAAGTCAACCCCTGCTGTTTGCGGCCCAGCACCCGCTCGGCATAGCCCTCAGGACTGGTATCGGTGGGTGCAGGGGTATCGGCATAGATGCGAACCTTATCGCGGTATTTGCCGCCCAGGAACTGATAGCACGGCACGCCGTAGACTTTGCCCACCAGGTCCCACAGGGCCAGTTCGATGCCCGAAACGCCCCCGCCCTCGCGGCCCCAATTGCCAAAATTCTTAATGGTGTGGAAGATAAAATCCACATTGCAGGGATTCTGGCCGAGCAGCATGCTCTTAAACTGCAAGGCGTTTTCTTTATGCCCCGCGTCGCGCACCTCGCCGATGCCGTAGATGCCCTGGTTGGTGTCAATACGGATAATAGGGTAATCGTAATTACTGCATACCACCGCCACGCGCATATCGGTGATTTTCAAATCCGATGGGCGCGAATAAGTGTTGACGGCATCTTCAACCCGCCCAATGGCGCGCTCTTGCTCTTGCTTTTGCTGCTTCTCATCCATAAGAATCGCCTCCAAAAAGATTGTGTTCCAACGGCGTCTGTCCGCCGGAACTTGGCGAACAGCCCCTCTCGCGCAAGCTCACAGGTAATCTTCAGCCCGGTCTTGCGGCTCATATCCAAGCACGTCACGCGCGTGCTGAATATCAACAAAGTTTTGGTCGTTATTGGATTGTACAAAGAAAATATCGAAGCGCAAATCTTCCGGCGCCCAAATACTGCGCTCAACCATCTGCACGCAGTCACGCTGACTGCACCAAATTGTGCGTGCCGAGGGGTGCGGAGGGCGGTCTTCGGCCACCACCCAGCCAATCCGCAGGCAAATGCAGGAAATTCCATGCACGCTTGCGTACATAGATGCCAGGGCTTCGCCAAAAACCTTACTGCATGCGTAATAAGTGGTGGGGCGGGTAGGCATGGTATGGTGAATAGGCGTATACTGCACCGGCGGCGCACCTGCCCTGGGCGGCCATGAGCTCAACTGCCGGTAGGGTTCGTCTTTAAAGTAACCAAACACCACCATATTAGAAGAAGCGTAAATGATACGCTTCACCCCGGCCAGCCGGGCCGCCTCGAACACGTGTTGAGTTCCGATAATATTGTTGTTCAAAATGCTTTCCCAGCCAGAACGCCCGTCTGGATCGGCGGCCAGGTGTACCACGGTATCCACGCCCTCTACCGCCCGCTGCACAGCGGCCATATCCGTCAGATCGGCCAGCCTCAGCCGCTCAGCCGGGATGTGAACGAAGCCAGGGTGCGTAGCGCGCGCCGAGGGCCGCGCCTGTCGCGCCATGGCGAAAGGCTCGTAGCGCTCTGGCTGGGCCGCCAGGCGCGCGTAGACCAGATTCCCGATTAATCCATAGGCCCCGGTTACCAGAACGCGTTGTTTAAGGTTCGATTCAGGCATAGTATTACCTTATCTTCATGGTTGGAAACACCTCATATTTTATTATATCGGTAGAATCAAGATACCCAACCCAACACCCCCGATTTTTTTGCCGAGGAAAAACCTATGGAACAGACCTGGTCTTTAAGCGAACTGCACCCCCCCTTGCCTTCAGACTGGAGCAACTATCACTACCTGGTGATGGAATTAAAAGCCTCTTCGCCGCAGTATTTTGAACTGGCGCTGATAACCCCCACCGCAGTGCGCAGCGTGCGCATTCACCCCTTCCAGGGAGCCTGGATTCGCGCCTCCATCCCGCTCAGCCACTTCCGCGAAGCCCAGCGCGGCGGCCACGACCTGGCCTCGTTGGGGAATAAGCCCCGCAAGACCTTTATGATTAACTTTCACCGCAACCAGGGGCCGCTGGACCGGGTAGAAAGCATTTCGATTCGCATTCCGCGCCCGGTGGGCAGCCCAACCCTAGAGGTGCGCTCCATTCGCCTGGCAGTGGAAGACCCCGGAGACGCCGTCCTCAGCGGCGCGCCGCTGGTAGACGCCTTTGGTCAGTGGAGGCTGGAAGATTGGCCCGGCAAGGCCCATACGCTTGAAGAACTGCGCGCCGCCTGGGCCGAAGAAGACGCCGCCCTGGCCGCCGAGACGGTTCCCTATGCTCGCTTTGGCGGCTTTTTACAGGCCCGCGTGCAGGGTTCTGGCTTCTTCCGCGTGGAGCAGATCAACGGGCGCTGGTGGTTTGTGGACCCAGAGGGCTACCTGTTCTTTTCCGCTGGCGTAGACTGCGTAACCCCGCGCAACAGCACGCCCATCACCGGGCGCGAAGAAATCTTTGCCGAAATCCCGCCCGCCGGGTTCTGCTCGCGCTCGCGCAGTGGGGCAACCGAGGCTTCATTTGCCGCCTGGAACCTGGCGCGGCGCTTCGGCGAGGATTGGCAGGCCCAATGGATGGATTATGCCATCCGGCGGATGGAAGCCTGGGGGCTGAATACCATCGGCAACTGGTCCGATCCGCGTTTTGGAGAGGCCCCGCGCAAGCCCTACGTCGTCACCATGCACGGATGGGGAATCGAAGAAGGGGTCATGGGCCTGCCCGACATTTACGCCGATGGCTACGCAGAACGGATTGACCGCGCCGCCGCGGAGCAGTGCGCCGCTCGCAAAAATGACCCCTGGCTGTTGGGCTATTTCGTCGCGAACGAACCCGCCTGGCCGGAGCGCGAAGCGCTGACCGCCGAAACCATCCTGGCCGGGCCGCCCACTCCCCTCCAGCGCGCCCTGAAAACCTTCCTGGCCGAAGAAGACACCCCCCAGCGCCGCCGGGAATTTGTCTTTCAGACCTTTGAGAAGTTTCTCGCCCTGGTGTGCGCCGCCATCCGCCGGCACGACCCCAACCACCTTAACCTGGGCATCCGCTTCGGCGGCACCGCCCCCGAAGCCGTCATCCGCATGGCCCGCATCTTTGACGTGTACAGCCACAACATCTACGATTACGTCCCCTCGGCGCGCCTTTTAGACCGCATCTATGCCCTCACCGGGCGGCCCATGCTCATCGGCGAGTTCCACTTCGGCACGCCGGGCCGCGGCATGGACGCGGGCCTGTGCCAGACGCTCAACCAGGAAGAGACCGGGGCGGCTTACCGTTATTATGTAGAAAACGCCGCCGCCCATCCCGCTCTGATCGGCACGCACTGGTTTCAGTGGTGGGACCAGCCTAACACCGGGCGGATGGACGGCGAAAATTACAACATCGGTCTGGTGGATATCACCGACCGGCCTTACCCGCAACTGGTCGCGGCCATGCAGGCCACCCACCGGCGGCTGTACGCCGTCCACTCTGGCGCCGAGCCGCCGGTAAACCGCCCACCCGCCGGAATGGGCGAGGCCATTCGCTACGAATGAGAGCCTCCCTAGCGGCAGGCCCCTACGTAATCGCCATGCCCTAAATGGCCGCCGAGCGCGGCGCGGCTGATCGTCATGGTTTTGCCGCCGCCTTTCTTGCCCGGTTTATGGCAGATGGTCACGCGCGCCCCATCGTCCTCCGGAATCTCAATCTCTACCTCGCCGGGGATGAGGATGATGATATAGCGGACTTCGATGATCCTGGCCGTAGTAAAGCACAGCCGCAAGCGCACCACGCTGTGAGGGGTCAGGTCTCCTTCCACCTGCGCGCCTTCGGCCAGGGTCAGGGCCGGCCAGTTTAACATCTGAATCTGGTTGCCGCTGACGCCGGTAATGGTCGCGACAATATCCATGCATCCGGGGAACCAACCTACCCGCTCCAGCGCCTGGATGCTGAGCACCTGCCAGGTTCCATCAGGGGCTAACTGAATATGCACGCGCACCAGCGTCCCAGGGCTAATCTGGCCGATAATCCGCGTTGCATCGGTGACGACCAGAGGAATGCCGCTGATCACCCAGGGGTCAACGCTGATCACCGTGCCCACCAGGATGAGGGTGGGCAGGTCTTCCGGGCCAATCCGCTCGACTTTACCCGCCACCCAGACGCCCTCCGGGGTGATCTCGCCTTCCACGCGCACGAGCATCCCCACTTTCAGGCCTTCATCCACCAGCGTCCAATCGCGCACCTCAAAGGCGATTCCCGCGGCCACCCAGGGGTCAATCTGCTCCAGCACTCCGGTAAAAGCAAAACCTCGGCTGCTGTCGGCGGCGCGGACAATCCGGGCGGCCTGCCAGCGGCCATCTTCCCGAATCCAGCCGCTGACGCGCACCACCATGCCGGCGGCCAGGCCGTCTTCCACATGAGCACCTTCATCCACCAGAATCGTTATTCCCGAAATGACCCAGGTGTTCTCGCCGCGCTCCTCAAGGACGCCCATAAAGCTGAACGGCATCCCTTCGGGCGGGCTAACCCGCGTGATGGACGCGGCCTGAAGCTGGCCGTCTTCCAGAATCACGCCTTCGACCCGCACCAGGTCGCCCACCTGCGTTTTCTCATCCCACTCGGTACGCTCCCCAATCAAAATCGTCTGGCCGTTGACCGTCCACTGCTCTTCACCCATTGCCTCGACCACCCCCGTGATCGAGAAGCGGTTGGCCGGAGAAGCGTACAGCAGGATAATCCAATCAGCTATTTTCGCGCCGTCT
>Ga0101944_10000642_pt1 | contig 96519 bp, 76 predicted proteins | sample DewCreD2012metaG_FD_75245 | JGI IMG/M metagenome (GOLD analysis project Ga0101944, IMG submission 75245) | Hot spring sediment bacterial and archeal communities from British Columbia, Canada, to study Microbial Dark Matter (Phase II) - Dewar... ... | reverse complement strand
GCCTCCGCGATTGCTCCCTTGGGAGCTCCTCCGCCGGAGGGGGACATGCTGTTCCAGTAGAAGGTGTGGTTCCACACCTGTGCCGCGTTGTTGAACAGCGGTCCCTGAGACTCCCGGATGATCTCTTCGAGCGGATGGCCTGCCAGCGGCGTGCCCTCCAGCAGCCTGTTCAGGTTCGCCACATATGTGGCGTGGTGCTTCCCGTAGTGGTACTCGATGGTCTCCTCAGAGATGTAGGGCGCGAGGGCTCCTTTCCTCCACGGAAGGGCCGGAAGTTCGAACTGCATGGCTTGACCTCCTCTCTTGATTCACTGCCGCGATCATCAGCCGGAGCACATCTGCGCGCGAATCATAATCAATTTTATCGCGACGATTCGCTTCCGGTCGCTTTGTGTCATCTATCATACCCGTTCCGGAGCCGCCATTCACTCCTTTCCAGGCGCACCCCAGCCTTGCAGGAAGCCGCTTTGCGTCTGGCGGTGCTATACTCACGTCCCGGAATCCGGGAGGGGTACCCTTCGGGAGGATGCGAGTGAACATCGAAGTGCGCGAAGGCCGGTTGGAGGACGCGGAATTCCTGGCGGAGGGCAACATCGCTATGGCGCGGGAGACGGAAGGCCTGTCTCTGGATCGCCACACTGTCCTGGACGGCGTGCGGGCGGTCCTGGAGGATGCCGGGAAGGGGACGTACTTCATTGCGGAAGCCGATGGCCGTCCCTGCGGACAGCTGCTGATCACCCACGAGTGGAGCGACTGGCGCAACGGAGACGTCTGGTGGATCCAGAGCGTCTATGTGCTTCCTGAAATGCGCCGCGCCGGGGTTTTCCGGCAACTGCACTCGGAGGTGCGCCGGATGGCCATGGAGGCCGGGGCAGTGGGCTTGCGTCTGTATGTGGAGCGTCACAACGAGACCGCCCAGAACACTTACACGCGGCTCGGCATGAGCCTCACCGGCTATGTGGTCATGGAGGAGATGTTCCCAGTTCAGCTCCGGACCGCCTGACGCTGCGCGGCGCGACCGGTAAGAAATGGGGGAGACCGGCCGCGGCCAGTCTCCCCTGACTTCTGTCCGTCTGAGGGTTACAGTTTGCGGACCCAGACGTTGCGGTAGCGGATCAGGTTGCCGTGGTCCTGCAGCAGCAGGGGACCCGGCTTGCTGAACTCGTGGTCAATCTCCCCGCCGGTGGGCTCGTGGACCTCCAGGTCGTGGTGGATCCATATGCCGTTATGCAGCACGGAGATTCGAGCCGGCTCCACCTTCACTCCTTTGTGGTTGAACCGGGGGGCGCGGAAGAAGATGTCGTAAGTCTGCCAGTGCTCGGGCGGGCGGCAGGCGTTCACCATCGGCGCCGCGGTGCGGTAGATCCCTCCGCAGTCGTCATCCAGGCTGTCCAGCCCGTAGGAGTCCAACACCTGCACCTCATAACGCCCCTGCAGATAGACGCCGCTGTTCGCGCGTGCCTGACCCGTGCAGTCGGCCATTAGCGGCAGCCAGAACTCCACGTGCACCTGGCAATCGTAGAACAGCTCCTTTGAACAGATGTCGCCCGTTCCGGGAACGACCTCCATATAGCCGTTCTCCACCTTCCATCCGGCCGGCTCGTCGGAGCCGCGCTTATGCCACGCGTCCAGAGAGGTTCCATCGAACAGGACGATGGCGTCCGCCGGAATGCTTTCGTCACCCGTAAATAGCGGTTTGGACACAGTCTCACCTCGTCAGAGTGATCGCCGGTCCCGGTGAGCAGCCCTGAGGGCCGCGCCCGCAGGCTTCCGGCACCGGGCGTCGTTTCCGTCTGGGGGTTCTTCTTCCCGGCGGCAACAACCTGCGCTCCGGTGGCGGTGGGATGCATTTCTTTTCGAACGGGGCAGGGTGAGGCGTTTGACAGGTAGAAAAGGACTCCGCCGCCGGGTGTCCAATCTGCCGCGGCTGGAGGATCATTCAGACGTGATCAAGGGCTATCTCATCCACCTGAGCTACAACATGTGGGCGGATGTTGCCGACCCCGGTGTGGGAGGCAAGTCCCGCTTCATCGGCTGCCGTCCGTATCTCCGGTGCGACCGTCCACTGTGGGACGACATCATCGCCGCGCTGGCCGGCGCGGGCGGGAGTACGGTCCTGATAGATCTCGGGGACGGCGTCCGATACCGCAGCCGTCCGGAGATCGCCGTGGAGGGGGCCTGGAGCGTTGACGAACTTAAAGGAGCCATCGCCCGCATCCGCGACCTGGGGATGGAGGCGCTCCCCAAATTGAACTTTTCGACGACGCACGACACGTGGCTGGGAGAGTATCACCGTTGCGTGTCCACACCCACGTATTACGCGATATGCGCCGATCTCATCGCTGAAACCATCGAGCTTTTCGACGGGCCGCCGCTCTTTCACCTCGGGATGGACGAGGAGGATCTTCCCAATCAGCGTTTCAACGAGCACGTCACCATCCGGCAGGGTGATCTCTGGTGGCGGGATCTGGAGTTTCTGGCCGGCGAAGTGGAGAAAGGTGGGGCGAGGCCCTGGGTCTGGTCGGACTATTACTGGTCCAACCCTGAGAGCTTCCGTGACAGGATGCCCCGCAGCATCGTCCAGAGCAACTGGTATTACTCCACAGAGTTCAGCGAAGAAAAGACGCCCGTCCGGACATATTTGGAGCTGGACAGGCTGGGCTATGATCAGATCCCCACGGGCAGCAACTGGGAGTCTCCGGAGAATTTCCCACAGACGGTCCGTTTCTGCCAGGAAAGGCTGGATGCCGGGCGCGTTCTGGGATTCTTGCAGACGGTCTGGCAGCCCACTCTTGAGGAGTGCCGCAGGGAGCACATGGAAGCCGTCGCGGCGCTTGCCGAGGCATTCTCTTGACGGGACTGTGAAATTCTCAATCCCGCGGGCGCAGAAAGTGATATAATGCAGGGTACGGGGCGATGGGGCCCCGCGTCCGCTGAGACGGGAAAGGTGGTGAATGGGCCATGCTCAAGTGGACTGTTCGCAGTATTCTTCTTCTTGTCGCTGTTGCGGCGTTTTCTCTGCCTGCCGCCGCTCAGGACACCGGGGATTATGCGCTGCTCCCCGATGCGTACGTGAGGGGCTTCGGAAGCTATCCCGTTCCCGCTGACAATGCCTCCACCATCGCGAAGCCGGACACGGTCTTCTTCCACATCAACGTGACGGACTTCCGGGGGCTGTTGTACGGCGGGATGAACTACCGCCGGGTCACGCCGGACGGGAAGCTGAAGAGTTACATGTTCTCCACACGCATCGAAGCGCTGGAGATCAAGGGCAACTTCGCGACCATCCGCGCGCAGGCGGTCTACAACGGAAAGCCGGCCTGCATGTTCGTCGAAGTCCTGGATGATACTCCCTCCGGTGACTGGGCGCACTTCCAGGCGAACGGCTGCATGCTGACCGTGATCTATGAGGACACCGCCGGAGGTCTGAACAGCGGCGACGTCAAGGTCTGGACGAAGCCCGTTCCCAGAGCGGTGGCGATGGGAGCCGGGGCGATCGCCCTGCCGGGGCCCATCGTGGACAAGCAGAGGCTAGGGGTGTTCCAGTTCAAGGCCGAGACAACGCCCGCAGGTCCGGTCGGCTCGCTGAACTACACCGACTCGCCTTACAACGCCGCCACTTTCGGCAACAGCATCTTCGTCCCCCGCTGGGAGAAGTTCGGAGCTGCCGGTAACAGGGCGGAGATGGCTGGCCGGGGTTACTGGAACGGCCGCCCCGCCATGGTGGTGGTCAAGGTGCAGGACAATGTAGACCCACGGCTGCAGTATCTCGTCGCGCCCCCGCCGGACTTCTTCGAGGTCCAGGCGAAGCTCCTGAATGCGGATCCCCGGCTGGGTGCGCCGGAATATGTTGCTGGAGGTCCTGTTATCCGGGGCGACATCATCGTGAAGACGGAGCGGGCGGTCACAGACTGATCCATCCGGGTCAGCCGCTCCAGATGAGCTTTTCAGCCGGCCCGCGAGGGCCGGCTTTTTCCGTTGTTTCCGCGCCTATCCAGTGCATCTACGTGATAGAATGACGGCAGCCATGAGGACGGGAGTCGCCAGTCTGCCGCTGCACGGGGGAAAAGCGCCGCGATGGCTCTTTTCGCGGATGTGCCGTCTCGCCGGGCTAATGACGGAGATGATCGTCGCGGAGTACGGCCCGGAGAAGATGCTGGAGCGGCTGAGCGATCCCCGCTGGTTTCAGGCGTTCGGATGCGTGCTGGGGTTCGACTGGCATTCCTCCGGCGTTACCACCACCGCCTGCGGAGCGGTGAAGGAGGGCATCCGCGGGCGGGAGGTGGATCTGGGCTTCTTTGCCGCCGGGGGCAAGGGAGCGGCGTCCCGCAAGACCCCTGAGGAGATCATCCGGCAGGCGGACGCGGCCGCTCTGCCGGTGGACGCCGCATCGCTGGTGCGCGCCAGCCGGCTGGCCGCCAAGGTGGACAACACCGCCCTGCAGGACGGCTATCAGCTCTACCATCATGCGTTTTTCTTCACCCGTTCCGGAGCCTGGTCCGTCGTGCAGCAGGGGATGAATGAGGCGGCCCGCTATGCGCGGCGCTACCACTGGCATTCGCCAACGATGCCCTGCTTCGTCAACGAGCCGCACTCGGGGATCGCTGCGGAGCAGAAGGCGAGCCGGGTGCTGAATATGGTCGCCTCGGAGTCCGCCCCTGCCAGGGATGCGGTGGTGGACCTGCTGGGGCAGGGCCCGGCGGCCGTTGCGCGCGAACTCGCCCTGGTCGAGCGGCTGGATCTGCCCGCCCGGCACTGGATCGCCCCGGAGGACATCCGTCCCCGCGGATTCGAGCGGGTTCTGATCTCAGCATATGAACACGCCCCCCGGAGCTTCGAGGACGTGCTGGAGGTCCGGGGTCTGGGTCCGAAGGCGCTCCGGGCGCTGGTGATGGTGGCGGAGCTGGCCTACGGGACCGCCCCCAGCTGGCGGGATCCGGCTGTGTATTCGTTCGCTCACGGAGGAAAGGACGGCATTCCCTATCCGGTGGACCGCCCGGTCTACGATGGCACCGTCGCTCTGCTCAAGCGGGCCATTCAGGAATCGGAGATGGGACGCAGCGAGAAGCTGGCAGCGGTGCGGCGTCTGGCGTCTTTCTGGCCGGAGGGTGTCTAGTGTGAGGGCCGGGAACAGCATCCGGCACGCCGGAGTGGACGGGACCTGATGCCTCCTCTGAAGAACAAACTGGCCTGGTCCTTCTCGCGCATGCGGACGTTCGATTCCTGCCGCCGCAGATACTATTACCAGCATTACCTGAAGTGGGGTGGGTGGGATGAGCGGGCGCCGGAGGAGCGGCGGCTTGCCTATCGCCTCAGCCGGATGACCTCCGCGGACCAGCTGGCCGGCGAACTGGTGCATCAGGGGATCGAGGATGCGCTGCGCCGCTTCCGCTCCAACAGGTTGGTGGTGGGGGCGGATGAACTCGTGGCCACTGCGCTTGTCAAATGGGACCGCAAGCTCGCCGAATCACAGTCCGGCCGATGGAAGTATGACCCGAAGCGGGTGACCTGTCTGGTAGAGGATTATTACAGCCTACCGGACCGCGACGCGCGTCTGGCGCGCGGGAAGGAGCGGGTGGAGGTGTGTCTCCGGAGCTTCTGCGCGTCCCGCACATGGGAGGAGCTCCGCCGCGGCCGCGTCGCGAACTGGATGGCCACGGACGGCGATTCCTTCGAGACAGTCGAGGTTATGGGCATCTCTACCTACGGCCGTCCCGACCTGGCCTACGACGCATCGCCCCCCGACGAGCCGAAGTCCAGGCTTCGAGTGTTCGACTGGAAGACCGGATCCCCGCGGGATTCCGATGTACTGCAGGTCCGCTTTTATGCGCTGCTGGCCGAGAGCCGGTGGAACTTCCCGCCGGAATCCGTCCGGGCCCGGCTGGTCTACCTTTATCCCTCGCCGGTGGAGCAAACGGTGGAGGTGACGCCGGAGGGGATCGAGGACGGCAAGCGGGTTCTGCTGGAGTCCTGGGAGTTGATGAAATCGGTGCTGGCGGATGTGGATGAGAACATCCCCCTGGGCATCGAGCATTTCCCGGTCACCCGGCGCCCGGAGCTTTGCCTCCGCTGTCCGTTTCAGGAGATTTGCAATGACCGGCCCGGATTGCCGCCTGCCACGGACGCCGCGGCAGAGGAGGATGATTTCGATCCCTTTGCCTGACGCCCGCCCTCAGCCGTGTAGCGTCCTTACCGCATAGAACGCGGCGAAAAGCAGTGGCTGATGCAGGAGATAGATCATCAGGCTTCGCCTGCCCGCCCAGGCAAGGAGTTGAGCCGCGGGCGAGCGGCTCTCCCACCGCCGCAGCGATTGCAGCCGGTCCGAGAGAAACAGCTGATTGCCGGCCCACATCCCCGTCAGGAACACCCCGGTCCAGGGGAAGAGCGGCACATAGTCTTCCGTCACGGGTTTGAACGTCATCATACCGATCCACCGGAGGACGGGAGCATCCAGCGCCGGGAAGCGGAAGATGTGCCCCGCCAAGATGAGCGCAACACCGGTCCCTAGCGCAAGCCACGGCCTTCGGGTGAACGCCAGGCCGATGATGCGGGAGGCGGCGATGCAGTGGAGCACGCCGAAGAAGATCCAGCTCCGCGGGAATACCAGCCAGCTTGCAATGGAGACGAGTACTGCCGCTCCCGCCACTTCACCCAGCCCTTTCAAGAACCGGTGTGGGTTCAGACCTCGCGCTGCGCTGATGCCGAGGCTGGCTCCCGCGGTCAGAAGGAAGCTGGAAAGGATGATTGCCCGGAAGCTCAGCCAGCGCCAGTCGTAGTTGAAATCCGCCCGGATGTGCCCGAAGTAAGCCAGGTCGAAGCAGAAGTGGTAGACCACCATCAGCACGATGGCGCAGCCACGGAAGACATCGAGAATCTGCAGACGAGCGGCGCCAGGAGAGCCCATCTCAGGCCGCCTCTTATTGCATCCACCCTGCTTTCCCTTCCCTGACGGCCAGGAAACACAAGGCCGGCGGAAGGTGCTCCTCCCGCCGGCCCTTATGCGAGATACAGGACACGCCTATGCCCGGTTGCGGTGGCTCTTCAGCAAAACCGGTAGCCGCAGTCCGGCAAGTCCCGCCAGGCCGCCTGCCAGCCCCAGAAGGCTGATGGGCTCAGGGACGATCGTTACCGAGGCCACCAGCGCCGCGGATGCGCTGGCATTCTCGAAGACGAAGAACTCGTCAATGAAGTCAAAGCCGCTCTGAGCAGGTACAGCAAAACCGAGGATCTGCAACGTGTACTCCAGACCGCCGGAGTTGAAGACCCTTGGAGCGAACGTGGTTGGCAACTTCACGTAGTCGGCGCTGGCAACCGGATCGTCAGTATTCAGCGTGCCGATCAGCTCCAGCGAGTATTGGAAGTTTTCCGAAATCCCGGCCGGGTCGGTGAACGCCAGGCTGATCTGGAGATCCACGAAGTCCGCATGCGTGCCCGGCACGATGCTGCCGTTATAGTAATCTAGGGTAGTACCTACGACGAACGGGACTCCACTGGCTGCAATGAAAGTCTGGCCGGTGAATGTCAGATTGTTCGGATTCGGTGTGGTATCGGGTGTTCCCCAGGTGAAGCTGTTAGTTCCCACACCCGTTACAACCATGCCGGATGGGCCAATGGGGCTCACGAAGATGCCGGACGCTGCCCCGGTTACCTGCTGAGCGCTGGCACTGGAGAACAGCAGAAGTACAGTCATGGTGGCGAAAGCCAGGCACCTAAGAGGCCGTTTCATGTCAGTCTCTCTCCTTCCTCGTTTCCTAGATGGGGGAGGCGTTGCCGTCTTCCCCATCTGAGTGCGATTCGCAAAAGCAACCGCCAGCATTGTATCACGTGATATTCCCGGTACCGACGGCCGGACTCCAAATAGCAAAATCAGGTATTTTTGCGGGGGATGGCGGACGGCTTACGCTCAGCAGGAGCGCGCTGCGGTCTCGTGGAACTCATCGGTCGTGACTCCAGTCTTCGCCATCACGAATGCCCGCGTCGTCTTGCCGGACCGCATCGAGCTCGGCTGGACTGTGCTGTGCCGGGACGGACGCATCCTGAATGCCGGCCCTGCCGCCGGCGTGCCGCTGCCGGGAGATGCCCTCATGGAGGATGCCCGGGGAGCTCTGCTTGCTCCTGGTTTTGTGGATCTGCACATCCACGGCTGCGGCGAGCATCTTGTGGACGACGGCCCGGCGGCGCTGGAAGCATTGAGCTCCCTTCTGCCGCGCTACGGCGTCACAACGTTTCTTCCCGCAGTCCTTCCCCGCATGGCCGGGGCGGATGCTTCGTTCGTTGCTGAACTCGCATCTGCCCGCCCGCAGGGCGCGCGGGTCGCCGGGTTGCTTCTCGAAGGACCTTTTCTGTGCATCACGGGAGCTTTGCCGCAGGAGGCGCTCGGCGCGCCTGATCTGCGGCGGGTTCGCCAGCTGAAGGAGGCTGCGGCTCCGCTCCCGGCGGTGTTCGCTGTCTCTCCCGAGTTTCCCGGACTGCGCGACCTGCTCCCGGAAATGACCGGAGGCGGGATTCCGGCGTTCATCACCCACACCCGCGCAGGCGTCGAAGATACACAGACCGCAATAGAGCTCGGAGCAAGACACGCCACGCACTTCTATGATGTGTTCTACGCCCCGCCTGAGACCGATCCCGGCGTCCGGCCGGCCGGTGCAGTGGAGGCGATTCTGGCCGATGAGCGGGTCTCCGTGGATTTCATTCTGGACGGGGAGCACGTGCATCCAGTGGCGGTGGAGATGGCTCTGCGCTGCAAGGGGCCCGGCCGGGTGTGCCTGATTACGGATGCCAACCGGGGAGCGGGCCTGCCTCCAGGAAAGTACGATTTCGGCGGGCGGACGGTGGAGTTCGCGCATCCGGGCGCTCCGGCGCGCTTCACGGCCGATCATCCGGAGCTGGCCGGAGGCCTGGCGGGCAGCGGTCTGACGATGGACAGGGCGATCAGGAATGCCGTCCGCCTGCTGGGGGTGGATGCGACGCAGGCAATCCGGATGGCGTCCACCAACCCTGCCGCCGTGTTGGGTCTGCAGACCGAGACCGGTCGCATCGAGCCCGGCCTGCGTGCGGATCTCGTTCTGCTGGACGATGACCTGACGCCCCTGAAGACGTGGGTGGCTGGCAAGCTTGTCTATGATAAGGATAGAGACTTAGACAGTATGTGACAGAAAGGCTGGATACAGTGAGCGATTTCCGGTTCAACCCCGCACCGTTCATCCCGTTTCTGGATATGGAGGCGGTGGAGCGCGCCCGCCGCATCCGGCGGGAGGATATCACGAAGCATCCGAATCCCGATTACCGCATTCAGGTGTTCCCGGACAGCGAGATCGAGTTCCGCTGGCTGACGGACATGTTCCACCGGATCAAGACCAGCGCCGATGAGGGCCGCACGTGCGTTCTCATCACGCCGCAGCCGTATCGGCGCTACAGCCTGCTGGCTCATCTCATCAATCTGTTCAGGGTGAATTGCCGCCACCTGCACACTTTCAATATGGACGAGTATGCCAGCGACGACGGGAGGATCGCTCCGGAAGACTGGCCGTGGGCGTTCCATTACACGATGCTGAACTTCTTCTGGGCCCGGATAGACCCGGAGCTTCGCCCGCCCAGAGAGCAGATCCACGGACTCTCGAACGAAAACCTGGCCGACTACGGGAAGATGCTGGAGGACCTGGGCGGGGCGGACTGCTGCTACAGCGGGCCGGGATGGACGGGGCATCTTGCGTTCATCGAACCGGACGCGCCCGAGTTCGACGCGGACCTAGAGGAGTGGAAAACGATGGGCCCCCGCATCGTCACGCTCAGCCCGTTCACCATCGCCCAGAACTCGCTGCACGGGAGTGTGGGGATGAGCGGAGACCTCTGGGCGGTGCCGCCGAAGGCGGCTACTATCGGACCTGCCCAGGTCATCGCCGCAAAGCACCGCATAGATGTTCACAGCATCACGATAGACGGGTCGCAGGCGTCCTGGCAGCGGCTCATCACGCGTCTTTGCCTCCACGGGCCGGTGACGCCGAAGGTGCCGACATCGCTTCTTCAGACGCTGCGCACGGACGTGTGGGTGTCCGAGAGCATCGCCCGCGACATCGAGCCGATGTGGGACAAATGCTACTGACCTGCCGGAAAGCATAAGCCTCTCATGCAATGAGGGAAAAAGCTGTTGCGCCTGTGTATGCAGGGATTGCAGTTAGAAGTGGCAGGTGCCCAATGGCCTGAGAGCGTAAAAGCCCTCTCGCCTTGTGGGGGCGGGTTGGGGTGAGGGGGGTGACCTGTCCTGCGCGCGACTGAAGTCCATCCGCCCCGTGAGTTCCGCGAACTTGCTCCCGGAACACGCCCACTACGGTGGTTGAGCCGTCCGGCGTAGCCGGACGAGTCGAAACCCCAGGTGGAGAGAAGGTCTCGATACGCGCGGCTGACGCCGCGCTACTCGACCAGCGTGGGCGTGGGTAACAACGCCCGCCGCCGTGACCGGCTTGCCTGGAGAACATTCGCCCTCATCCAGACCCTCTCCCGTTCTCAGGGAGTGGGTTTTCTGCGCCGCGTCTTGAGAGGATTGCGGCCATAAATCGAGGGTGCTTAGCAGGACGAGGGCACGATAAAGCCTTCTCCCCTGGTGGGAGAAGGTTTGGATGAGGGGGGAGGAACTGTCCCGCGAACCTTGTTCCCAGAACACACTCCCTACGGTGGTTGAGCCGCCCGGCGAAGCCGGGCGAGTCGAAACCACATCCTGCAGTGTGTGGTCCAGATATGCGCGCCTGCGGCGCGCTACTCGACCGCCGTAGAGGGGCGTGAGCGGAGGTGTCAGCGTGGTCCCTCGCAAGAGGTCGGTCCGCGGTATGTGTCCGGGCGGATTCGTGCGGGTACTGAGCACACCTTGACTAGATGCGGCCCTCTTCCTGCCCCTTCCCGTTTCCGTCGGGAAGTGGTAGGATGAGAAGTGATGGACGACAGGCACGTGCCCAGGAACAAGCGGGCGGCATTCCTGAGGCTACTGCGATATCTGCGGCCGCACAGCGCCGCGCTGGCGCTGGGAATCTCTTCCAATATCGGGCTGGGGCTCGTGGCGCTGGTCCCGCCTCTCATCTACGGACGCATCACCGACCACGTCATCCTGGCCGCCGGCGAGGCCGGGCCTCGCATCCGCCTGCTGATCTTCCTTGCGCTTCTCCTGGCGGGGATCTACGCCTTGAACAGCCTGCTTTCGTTCGCACGCGGCTACATCATGCACGTGCTGGGCGAAAAGCTCATCCTGACCCTCCGCAAGGACGTCTACCGCCACCTGCAGCAACTCTCGGTGAGCTTCTTCGATTCCCGCCAGACCGGCGAGATCATGAGCCGGGTGACCAGCGATACGCAGGTGGTGGAGGAGTTCGTCAACCACGCCGCGGATACGCTGGTCTCCGACGTCATCAAGATGGTGGCGATGTGTGTGGTGATGTTCCTCATTTCGCCTCTCCTCTCCATCATCGCCCTTGTGCCCGTGCCCATCCTGTTCTACGCCGGATTCCGGTTCGCCCGGCGCATCAAGAGCATCTACCGGGCCGTCCGGGAGCGCCTCGGCGAGATCAACGCCGGCATCCAGGAGCGCATCAGCGGCGTGCGAGTGGTGAAGGCCTTCGCCCGCGAGGACTACGAGTTCGAGAACTTCCGCCGCGACGCGGAGAACTATTACGACGAGCGCGTCCGTGCGGTGCGGATGTGGACCAGCTTCTTCCCGTCCGTGGATATGCTGGTCCGGCTGGGACACATCGCAGTCTGGGTGGTGGGGCCGTTGCTCATCCTGCGCGGAGAGGCCACGATGGGCACCCTCGTGGTCTTCACCAGCTACCTGGGGATGCTTTATCAGCCTGTGGGGAGCCTGGCACGCATCAACGACACCATCCAGCGCTCGCTTGCCGCCGCTGAGCGCATCTTCGAGATCATTGACGAGGAGCCGGCCATCAAGGACCCGCCGGACCCGATGCCGCTCGGCCGCATCCGGGGCGAGGTGGAGTTCGACCATGTCTGGTTCCGCTACGAGGACGGCGAGGAGGTTCTGAAGGATATCTGTCTGCGGGCGCGCCCCGGGCAGATCGTTGCCCTGGTGGGCCGCAGCGGCGCAGGCAAGACCAGCCTTGTGAACCTTATTCCGCGTTTCTATGACCCCGTGCAGGGCAGGGTGCTGATAGACGGCATGGACGTCCGCACTGTCCGGCAGTCCGAGCTGCGCAGCCAGATCGCCATGGTCCTGCAGGATACCTTCCTGTTCAACGGAACGGTGAAGGAGAACATCCGCTACGGCAAGTTGGACGCCACGGATGAGGAGATCGAGCAGGCGGCGAAGGCGGCAAATGCCCACGACTTCATCATGGAGATGCCGAACGGTTATGACACTCAGATCGGCGAGCGGGGCGTCAAGCTCTCGGGTGGTCAGAAGCAGCGGGTTGCCATCGCGCGCGCCATTCTGGCTGACCCCCGGATCCTGATCCTGGACGAGGCCACCAGCAGCGTGGACTCCGAAAGCGAATACCTCATACACCGCGCCATGGACCGTCTCATGGAGGGACGCACCACATTCGTCATTGCCCATCGCCTGTCCACGGTGAAGCATGCGGATCAGATCGTGGCGCTGGAACACGGCCGCATCGTGGAGATCGGCGACCACCACACCCTGCTATCGGCCGATGGCGTCTACTCCCAGATGTATGCCATGCAGTTCCGGCTGGACGAGGATGTCCCTCCACGGACCGGAGCCTGACCCGGGCGGGAACGCTGTTCTCTTCCGGCGGATGGCTTCGTAGGACTGGTCTGTTCGACCGGCGGCGCCATCTCCAGCCGGTAGACCTTCCCGGACTCAAGGACGATAGCCTCCGACCTGCCGAGGAGCGTTTTTCCGTCTTCAGCATAAAGCAGAATCCGTCCACGGATCCTGTCCGCGATGGGAATGAGTTGCCGGTCCGGACCGAGCGCGCGGGTCCCGCCGGTCCGCTCCCCGCATTCCGTCACGAAGACTGCCTTCTTCTGCAGCCACCGCGCGAATATGCGGTTCCGGTCCAGGCTGGACGCCGCTCCGGCGCCGTACAGATAACCCAGCAGGCGTCTGCCCGATTTTTCCTGATCGCCGGAGACCACCCAGCCGTGCGCCACGATGTAGCGGTCCTCGCGCGACAGATTCCTGCCGAGCTCCTTTGCCGCCTCGAAGGTCATTCCGTCGCGGGAGAGCGAGTACCAGAGCCGGTCCTGATTCCAGTGCAGACCCATCAGATACCAGGTGCGCCCGTCCCGTGTGCGGAACTTCTTTACGTCGTTCACGGCGAACGGCCCGTCCAGGCTTTTCCCGTCCAGGACGAAGTGGCGTCCGTCGCTGCTTGTGGCCCGCCACGTCTTACCGAAGTCCTTGAAGTCTCCGAACCAGAGCCGATACTTACCATCCTCGTAGAGCAGGACGTTCATCCCGTTGAAGTCGCCGCCCTCAAAGCCGGGATACCCCTCCATAGATATCAGATCTTCCGCGCAAGCCGGGTGGGGCGCCGGATTGCCGTTCCACTTACGCCCGTCGGGGCTGAAGAACACGGCAGTCTTGTTGGTGTTGTTCCCCACAGGATACGCCGTGCAGGCCATCGCGAAGCTCCCCTCCGGCAGGCGGATGGCGTTCACATTGCACACATGCACAAAGCTGCCGTGTTCGATGACTGTATGGCGGTCCGAAAAGGTCAGGAAGTCCTTCGTCTGCACGCTGTAGATGCGGTCGTTGGGAGTCTCCACCCCGTCCCATGCTCCGTAAAAGACCCTCCATCCGCCCGGTGTTTCCACGGCGGACGGCGCGTAGATGTTGCGGAAGCGGCCCGGCAGGGGTTCGATGAGCGGAAACCGAGCGTCCGGCAGGAGATGCGGCGGTCCGTCGCTCCAGATGGCCGGATCGAACGGCCCGGCGGCCACCCCTCGGACCTCGGCGAAGCCGGGCCGGCCTCTTTCGGGAAGCATCCGCACGGTCAGGCTGGCGGCGAAGGTTTCCACGCTCACCAGGAGACAAGCAGCGCTCAACAAAGCGGTTGTCAGGGTCATCTCAAGAGTGTTCCCCAGCGACAGGCCCTTCGTGCCGGGGCCCGTTTGCCGCAAGGTTACCTCCTTCCGGCCCTTTCCGCCACTCCTGGATGCACAAAAAGAGGGGAAAGCCTTTTGGCGAGGCTTCCCCCTTTGATTCAGGTGTGTCGTGTTACCGGTTTAGAAGACTGTCACGTCGGCGGAGCTCCTGGCCCGGATGACCGGTCTGACGGCCGGTCCCTCCAGGACGCATCCCAGGTTCCCGGTCACCTGCACTGTGGCTCCCAGAGCGGGAAGGGCGCCGGCCTGACTCATATCCACCAGAACGCCACCGCCCGGCAGGTTGGAGCCGTCGTCAATGCGGATGGTCGCCCCGATGGTGTCACGGGCCGCCACTTTGCCCCACGTGCGCACCAGCAGTCCGATGTTGTGCAGTCCGCGGCCGTCCGTGACGCCAGGGATGTATTCACCCCACGGCCCGCCGCCCAGTTCACGGTTCATCAGACCCACCGGGATGGGAGCCGGTCCGGCACTTCCCAGCGTGAAGCTGGTCAGGTAAAGCTCGGGCTCCTGATTGGAATCCAGCTGAATGACTCCTTCGAAGCTTCCGAACTGACCGATCGCCGGCGACGGCGACAGCGTGCCCATGTTCACCTTGATGCCGGCGGAGCGGTTGGCCTCCTGGATGTAGAGCATCTTCTTAGCCGCGAATACACCGCTGACCCGCTTATCCGTCAGCGACACCGCCACCGGGTGCGGACCCAGCAGCTTCGCCTCGCCGATGGGCGTGGACGCGGGCGGAATGTATTCGATGGAGTCCGAGTACTCCGGCGAAATGTTCCCGAGTGCATCCTGATACTGGACGAAGACGGTCTTCGTGCCGCCGCCGTCCGTCAGTACCCAGGCCTTCGTTGCCGTAAAGGCCAGCCACGCTCCGAACCCTTCGCCGGAGTTGCGGACGCGCATCAGCGTCACACCGGCTCCATCCGACGCGCTCAGCGTCAGCGTCACGTTCTTGGATGTGGTGAACGTGGCGCCTCCGTTGATCAGCACGGAGCCCGAAGGTCCGGCGTTGTCCACATTGATCTGTGTGGTGGTCGCCGTCTCCGTCTTGCCCATCAGGTCTCGGGCGCGATAGGCCACATTCCTCAGCCCCGCCGCAGCGATAGAGAATGTCTGGCCATCGGCATAAGCACCTCCATCAATGCTGCGCTGATAGACGTCAACGCCCACGTGGTCGAACGAACGGATCTGCAGCGACGTGGAAGGCGTGATGTAGAGGTTGGCGTTCTCCCTCACCGAGACGTCGTCCACGAACAGTGTGGGATAGCCCGAGAGCGATGAGCTTGCGTTGAAGTGCAACCGGACTGTCTTTCCGCGGAAGCGGGTGATGTCCCAGACCACCTGCGTCCAGTCGTTGATGCTGCTGGACGACCCGGAGATGCCGGCATCCAGCGTCTGGCCTGTGTCCGGGTCCACGATAGAGGCACTGTAAGATGCGAACAGACCGCTGCCGCCGATCGCCCGCACCCAGGCCGAGGCGATGGCCCGGCTGGCCGAGGCACTGATCGCGACGTCGCGGCTCAGCGTGCCAGAGGCGCTGCCCCCCACCATCGCCGCGCGGCTCCCGGAGCGCACCGGGTTCGTGACGGTCGTCACGGTGCCTGAGACGTCCCACCCCGTCAACAGGGACTCAAAGCCCGCGTTCGTGAGCTTCTCCGTGCCTGAGGAGAAGACCCTGGGCGTCCCCACCCGCAGCACACTGGCCGGCGGTTGGGAATCCAGGTTCACTGTGGTCGAGATGGTCGGCTCCGTGTTGTTGCTGTTATCCACGGAGTAGTAGTTGACGGAGTTGGAGCCCTCCTGCGCCAGAGTGAACGGCGAGGAGTAAACGAGCCACGACCCGCCGGCCACTTGGTAGCTGCTGAAGTCTACTCCGGCCGCGTCGTCGGCGCTGCGAAGCGTCATCGTGGCGGCCGCGTCGTCCACCCAGACCGTCTCGCCCTCTTTTATGGAGACATCATCCACCCACATTGTGGAGTCGCCTAAGATGCCGCCGCTGGAAGCGAAGCGGACCTGAACGGTCTGGCCCTTGAAGCGGGAGACATCAACCGTCACGCTCCTCCACGTCGTCTGGGAACCGGTGGTGGAGAACGCCGTCACCAGGAAGTTGCCCGATCCGTCGCGGACGGTGCAGCTCACGCCGGTCAGAAAACCGGCGCTGGATCTGTAACTGAAGCTCAGAAACGCCCGTGAAGCCGAGTTGCTGATGCTCAGCGTCTGGCTGGCCGTGCCGGAACCGGGGCCCAGCTTCGCGCTGCGGGTGCCGCTGGCCGCCGATCCTGTCTCGATCGCCACAGTCCCGGAGGTCACCCAGCCGGCCCAGTTGGACTCGAAGCCGCCGTTCGAGATGAGCTCGACGCCGCCGGTCCGGTATCCCACGCTGCCGATCTGCAACGTGCTGTAGGGGGCCACGTTGTCGGCCGGTCCGGGGTTGATGGTGAAAGACGATGCAGACACCGGCCAGGTGATTCCGAAGGCGTCACACGATCCCGTGACGTTGACGGTCTTCGTGCCGGAAGTTGTTGCCCGCAGCCATACCTCCACGGTGTCCGTCTGCCCGCCCGCCGGAGCGGATCCGGCGTTGGTCGTCAGTGAGCCGGAGACCAGCTGCACCCCGGCCGGCAGCGAGATGGTGATGTTGCAGCCCGGGGCGTTGATGTCGCCCGAGTTCGTTACCCGCAGCAGCACACGGAACTTGGCGTTCAGCGGTGGAGAGTAGCTGCTGCTGGTAGCTCCCGCTGCCAGGGTCGGACCGTTCACAGTCACCGTCCCTGGCGGAACGGCCAGACCGTAGACCTCACTGGAGACGCCGCCCGCAAAGCTGGTGGACCAGGAATAGGCACGGATGATGAGCGGCTGAGTGGTGTTAGCGATCACCTGCTCCACGTTGTCGATCCCGCTCAGCGACGAGGCGTGAGCCGCACCGTTGGATTCCACGTAGTAGCGCAGGTTCAGGTCGCTCAAGGCGTGCCAGGTGGTGGGGAAGCTGGCGCCGTTCCAGTTCACCCGGCGGTTCCACACCATGGTGGTCTTGTCTCCGACAGCCGGGTTCGGCACGCGGTACAGGCGGTACTCGCCGCTGGTGTTCCGCGGTGTCACCGCGTGCAAAAACCAGTTGGACCTCCGCAGGTAGGCGCGGTCCAGGTTTATATACCCCCACCCGGCGCTGTTGTTCCAGGTGGTCTGGCCGCTCAGGAAATCCGCCGTGTTGATCAGCACCGCCTTGACCAGACGGGGATCCGTGATGCCCACGTCGTGGAGCAGGGTGGCCGCTCCGCCCGCGTGCGGGGCCGCCATGCTGGTCCCGGTCTTGTTCACAAAGTCGGGAGCGGTCCCTTCCCAGTTGTTGTTGGGAGCATTGATGGTGGTCCCCGGCGCGGCGAGGTCCGGTTTCTTCCGGTCGTTCGGGGTGGGGCCGCGGCTGCTGCCAGCATTGATGATGTCATCCGTCCGGGTGAGGGTCCCGCGATCGTCCAGGTTGGCCACCACGATGCCGTTGTAGGTGCCGGCCGGGGAGGTCAGCGTCTCGCTTGTCCCGCCTTCATTGCCGGCCGACTTGGTGAACACGATGTTCTGAGTATGGACCAGGGCGTCCCAGAACCGGGTGTAGTCGTCGTCGTCCGCCGTCATCGGATCGGATGCCCCGAAGCTCAGGTTGACCACGTCAATCGTGGCGTTCGAGAGCCCCCAGTTCATCGCGGACATGGCGTCCGACTGGTACATGGAGCCGCGGCCGTCGGAGGTCCGCCAGCCGGCCTTGAGGTTCGTGCTCCGGGTGGAACCGAATGCCACACCCCTCCACGTCGCGTGATTACTGTTCATGATCCCGGCCACGTGAGTGCCGTGGCCCTGAAGGTCGTCCGTGCTGGAGGAGTTGTCGTTGTAGTTCGGGTCCCCGGCGGCCGTGGTGTGCCGGACCACCTGCCACCAGCCACCGGTGCGTCCCATATTCGGGTGGCCGGTGTCCACGCCGGTGTCCATCGTGGCGTTGTACCAGACTCCGCCGGTCTCTCCGGCGTTCCAGAATGTCTGCACGCCCATTGCAGGCGCGCTGATGTCGAGATGGGCCTCCGTTTTCTGGTCCTCCACCACGTATCGCACCAGAGGGTGGTTGGCCAGCGCGGAGATCGCCCTGCCCGGCACGCGGGCGGCCACGGTGTTCTCGAAGTCGTAAGTGTAGGTGACCGTGCCGCCAAGACCCCGGACAAACGAAGCAACCTCGCTCTGCTCGGCCGCGACCGCTTCGCGGGTGCGCTGCAGGATGCGAGAGCGCATCTGATCCTTCAGCTGCTTCAGCTCCGTGACGATCTTCTGGAGTTTGGCGCGGTCGGCCTTGGTATAAAGCGACGCTTCGTGCGCGGCGAGCGCCATAGCCTCCTCGGCGGTTGCTGCCCTGGCGCCGGTGCTGTATTTCCGGTGGATCGCCAGTGCCTCGGCTTCCCTTTCACGCAAAGCATCGGAAAAAGCCGCCTGCTCCTCCTCGGCGATCTCCGTGGATGGCTGATGAACCAGCGAGATGATCACCGGGATGCTCTCGTTGCTGCTCAACCTCGGCACGAGAGACTGCCCGATGCGCACCCGGCTGAGCGCGACCTCAGCCGAGGACTGTTCGAGAGATGGATATGGCGTTCCGTCTTCTGCAAGCTCCTGGGCGCAGGCAGTTGAAGCCGCAAGAGCCACGCAGGCGAACGCCAGCATTAAGATGCGGGCAAAGCTTCCCATGAGGGATGGTCTCCTTTCCGTCAACCCTCCTCCTCGCGACCCGTACAAGCTCCAGGGGCCTCGTGCAGTCGCAAACCATTTGCAGTATACCAGCCGGATTCTTTCCGGTCAAGCGCCTTTTTCAGACCGGGTCGCACTCACCCGGTCCCGGCAGGCGGGACCGGGTGGGCTGCCAGACTCGGTGTCAGAAAACCACCACGTCCTCCGGGCTCCTTGGCCTGAGCACAGGCCTCACCTCGGAGCCGCTCAACACACATCCCAGATTGCCGGTCACCTGCACCATCGAGCCGGTCACGGGTATGGAGCCGCCCTGCGTCATATCCACCATCACGCCGCCGGAGGGGGCGGAGCCGTCATCGATCCAGATGCGGGGCGGCGATATGCTCCAGCTCACCACCTTGCCCCACGTCCGGACCAGCAGCCCGATGTTATGCAGACCCCGTCCGCCGGTGATGCCGGGGATATAGTTCCCCCATGGTCCGCCGCCCAGCTCGCGGTTCATCAGCGCCACCGGCGCGGGCACGGGGCCGGCGCTTCCCAGACTGAAGGCGGTCAGATAGAGCTGCGGCTCCTGGTTGGAGTCCAGCTGGATCACCCCCTCGAACGTCCCGGACTGGCCGGGCGAAGCGCTGACCGCCAGCGAGCCGTAATACACTTTGATGCCGCTCGACCGGTCGGACTCCTGGATGTAGAACATCTTGCGGGAGGAGAAGACGCCGCTGATGCGCTTGTCCTTCAGTGTCACGGCGACAGGATGGGGGCCAAGCAGCTTCACGTCCCCAATCCGCGGATGCGCAGGAGGGACATACTCGATCGAGTCCGATGTCTCCGGCGAGATGTTGCCCAGGCCGTCCTGATACTGTACGACGACGGTCTTCCTGCCGCCGCCCTCGGACAAAGTCCACTGGCGCGAGCTGGAGAATGCCTCCCAGCCGCCATATGCGCCATCGGAGTTGCGGATGCGCATCCGCGGGACACCCGCCACATCCGAAGCGGTCAGGCTGAGGGTCACCAGCCGCGACGTGGTGTATTCCGCGCCGCTATTGATCTGCACATACCCCAGCGGGCCGTCCGTATCCACGAACACCCTGGTGGCAATGTCCGGCTCCGTATGGCCGATCCGGTCACGGGCCCGGTAGGTGAGATTCCGGGTCCCCTGCGAAGCGATCGTAAAAAGGTCTCCGTCTACATAGCTCCCGCCGTCCACGCTTCTCTGGTAGGACTCCACACCAACCCGGTCGAACGAGCGGATCTGTAGCTGCGTTGACGGGAGGATGCTCAGGATACAGTCTTCCCTCAGGGATACGTCGTCCACAAAGAGGGTCGGCACCTGCCCTGAAAGCGACCCCGCGCCGAAGAGCAGCCGGACCGTCCTGCCGCGGAAGCGGCTGACATCCCAGACTATCTGCACCCAGTCGAGCAGAGTCATTGTGCTGCCCTGAATGCCGTAGTCCACTGCCATTCCGGTCTCCGGGTCCACCACGGCGGCGCTGTAGACGCCAAGGGTGTTTCCGGTCCCCACGGCGGTCACCCAGGCGGACAGGAAGGCGCACCCGGCGTTCGCGCTGACTGCCACATCGCGCGAAATGGTTCCCGACCCGGCGCTTCCGCCCACTTTCCCGGCGGCGGAGCCGGAGTGCACGGTTGCGCTTGTCGTGGTCGCGCTTCCGGTGGCATCCCAGCCGATCAGACCGTTCTCGAACCCCGGATTCAACAGCAGCCTTTCCCACCCGCCGGCGATGACTCTTGGCGAACCGATGGACAGCACGCTGACGGGGGGACGGGTGTCTTTATGGACCACAGTGGAGATGACCGGCTCGGTGTTCCCGCTGTTGTCGGTGGAGTAATAGCTGAGGGAGTTGCTGCCTTCTTGCGGCAGCAGGAACGGTTCGGTATATGGCAACCATCCACCGGGCGGGAAACGGTAGAAGGTCTGATCTATCCCCGCCGCGTTGTCGGTGGCGATCGAAGCCAGAGGAGTCGCGTCGGAGGATACCCAGACGGTCTCGCCTTCTTTGACCGATACGTCGTCCACCCACAGAGTGGAGTTGCCCAGCAAGCTCCCCGAGGAGTAGAAGCGCACCTGGATGGTCTGTCCCTTGAAACGCGAGATGTCGAATGTGACCGCTTGCCATCCACTGACCTTGCCCAGCACACTGAACGGGGTGATGTACGCGTTGCCCGAGCTGTCGCAGATCCGGCACCCGGCCGGCTTCAGCAGTCCGGCATCTGCGCGATAGCTGAAGCTCAGGAACGCCCGGCTGGCGGAAGCGTTGATGTAGACGTTCTGGTATAGCGTTGCCGACCCCGGTCCCAGCTTCGCGCACCTGAGGCCGCTGGCTGCAGAACCGAACTCGGCGGCCACAGTGCCCGTTGTGCTCCAGGTGGAAAGGTTGGACTCGAAGCCCCCGTTGGAAATAAGCTCATTCCCCCCTGACCGGTAGCCGATGGACGGTAGAGACATCACCGTATACGGCGCGGCGGTGTCCGGCGGCCCGGGCTCCACTGTGATGGTCCCCTGGTCCAACCACTGTCGGCCGAACGCCCAGGTATAGCATTCGAAGTCTATCTCCTTCGTGCCCGGAGCAGTAGCTTTGAACCAGATCTCCACAGTTTTCTGTTCCCCGGCGGGTACGGAGCCGATGTCTGTCTCCAGCAGACCTGACACCACCCAGAGATCCGGGCCCGGCCAGATCTGCACCTTGCAGGCAGGAGCATTGGTGTCTCCATTGTTCGATATCGTCAGCAGCAGGCGGAACTTGGCGTTCAGGGGCGGAGACGCGGTGGAGAGAGAGGCTGCGATGGAGAGCGATGGCCCGTTGGCTTCCACAGTGCCGGGAGGCACCGCGATTGCATAGGTGGCTGCGGAGGCTCCGCCGGGGAAAGAAGTTGTGGCGGCCTCCACCCGGATGATGGCCGGTCCTGTAAAGGTGGAGTAGACCTGCTCCACGTTATCGTGCGGGTTCGCGGACTTCATTACCTCTACCCCGTCGGCCTCCCGGTAAAGACAGAGGTCCAGATCAGGGGGGTCATAGTAGGTGGAGGGATACGAGGCTCCGTTCCAGTTCACCCTCCGGTTCCACACCAGCGTGGCTTTATCGTCGGGAAGCGCTAGCGGAACGCGATAGAGCCTGTAGCTGCCCAGACTGCCGTCGGGACTCACGTTATCCATATACCAGTGGTGCCGCAGGACAAAAGCCCTGTCCAGGTTAACCTCGCCCCAACCCATTCCGCGGGTCCACGACATCCAATAGCCCGTCGTGTTGATGAGCACTGCCTTTACAGCGCGGGGATCGTCAACGCCGACATCGTGGAGAAGCGTCGCCGCGCCGGCTACGTGGGGCGCGGCCATGCTGGTTCCCCATTTCTCGACGAAATCGGGTCCTTCTTCCCAGTTGTAGTTGGGCGCATTGATCCGGCATCCCGGAGCAGCCAAATCTGGCTTCTTGCGGGCCGGAGTCGGGGTGGGGCCCCTGCTGCTGCTGGAGGCGAGTGCATCGTCCGAGCGGTCCGTGGTTCCGCGATCGTCAACGTTCGCGATGCAGATCCCGTTGTAGGCGATGCCGGGGGTTGACAGTCCGTCGGTTCCATCATTACCAGCGGAGACGGTGAACACGATCCCCCATGCGTGCACCAGGGCATCGTAGAAACGGGCGTAATCATCGTCACCGGCCGTGGCCAGCGAGCCGAAGCTCAGGTTCAGGACGTCTATCGTGCCGTTGGAGATGCCCCACTGCACGGCAGCCATCGCGTCCGAGTCGTACATCGCAGCACGCCCGTCATAGTGGCGCCATCCCGCTTTCAGGTTGACGCTTCGCCAGGAGCCGAAGGCCACTCCCCGGAAGGTCTCGTGGTTACTGTTCATGATTCCGGCCACGTGCGTGCCGTGGCCGAAAAGGTCGTCCGGGGTGTTCGGGTCGTCCCGGTAGAAGTCGTTCCACCTGGCGGTGTCGTGCTTCACCACCTGCCACCAGCCGCCCGGTTTCCCCATATTCGGGTGACCGGTATCCACGCCCGTGTCCAGCGTCGCGTTGTACCATACGCCGCCTGCCTCACCGGCGCTCCAGAACGTTGGAGCGCCAATCGTGGGGACACTGACATCCAGACAGGCTTCCCTGAGACCGTCCTCCACCACCCGGCGCACCAGCGGATGGGCGGCCACCGCTGAGATCGCCCGGCCGGGCAGCCTGGCCGCGATAGCGTTCTGCACAAAGAACCTGTAAGTCACGCTGCCGCCCAGGCCGTGCACGAAGGACTCCACTTCCATCTGTCCGGCCTCCACAGCCTGCCGCATCCGCTGCGCGATGCGTGCCCGCGCACGGTCCTTGAGCGCTTTCATCCCCGCCACGGTCTCGCGGAGGCGGGCGAGATCGGCCTTCGAATAGCGGGAAGCTTCCAGCGCGGCAAGACGCGCAGCATCTTCGGCCGTGGACGCGCGCGATCCGGTGGAGTAACGGCGGTGGATGGCGCGCGCTTCCTCCCGCCGGGCCCGCATCTCCGGTTCGATCCGCCCGAACTCCTCTTCGCTGATCTCTCCCAGCGGATCATCCGCGAGCAGGATGATGACCGGAACCGTCTCGCCGGAACCCAGCCATGGCTCCAGCGACCGACCGATCCGTGGCTCTTCGGGTTCAAGCGGATGGGGACTTGCCAGAGCGGAGGTGGACGTCAGGCTGTCCTCGGGACAGGCGGCGCCCGCCATAAAGAGGATGAGAAGAACAAAAGCGGCTACGACCCGCGCCATCGGATACCCCTCCTTTCCCGGCCCATCTGGCGCACCGCCGCTGCATCTCTGAAAGAGCCGAAATTGCAGTCAATCTCACCATATCATGTCGGGACGCACGCGTCAAGGATTCTCGAAACTTTTGGCGTTGCGTGGCCTGACGGAAGGTCTGATCCGGCGCTCCACAGAAGCTTTTTCAAGTTGCCAGACCAGGGTGGGGAAGGGGACCGGGCAATGAAGGCTGTCGAGATCTACGAGCATTTTAAGTCTGTCGGAACCTGGGTGGACTGGGAACACTCCTGTGACGCCTTCAAGGCGGGCGACCCGGAGACCGAGGTGCGCAGGGTGGCGGTGGCGTGGCAGGCCACGCTGCCTGCTCTCCGCGACGCAGTGGCCGGAGGGGCTGATCTATTCATCACGCACGAGCCCACGTTCTATGTGCACATGGATGATGAACCGCGCGTTTTCGAGCACGCTTTCGCGCGGGAGAAGAAACGTTTTATCGAGCACTCCGGCCTGGTCATCTATCGCTGCCACGACGTCTGGGACCGGATGCCGGAGATCGGCATTCTGGACTCGTGGGCGCGGCAACTGGGGTTCAGCGGCCCGCCAGCAGCCTCTGCCACGTTCCACGCCGCCTATCCGTTCCGGGGGACCCTGAGCGACCTGGCGGAGCGCGTGCGGCAGCGCACGGAGCCGCTGGGCCAGCAGCGTGTCTGGATTCTGGGAGAACCCGATGTTCCGGTCAGCCGCGTCGCGCTCGGGACCGGGGCCATCACGGACTTTGGCACGATGCTGTCGCTCGGAGCCGATGCCATGGTGGTCACGGATGACGGCATCGCCTTCTGGAGCGCCGGGTGCCAGGCGGCCGACAGCGGCGTCCCGCTGGTCATTGTGAACCACGCCACCGCGGAAGAACCCGGGATGCGCAACCTGGCCCGGTATCTGCAGAGCGTCTTTCCCGCTCTCGAAGTGCGGCACATCCCGATGGGCTGCCTCTATTCGGCAGTCTGAATGAGGCTGGAATCCTCAGCGGAGGGGCTGCAGCAACTCGAAATCAATCAGCGCGTAGACCATCTGACCATGCCGCTCGATCGGCCGGCCTGTGCGTGCATCCGGCCGCAGCACGAAGTGCTTCGGTTTGTTGTCCAGCACCCGGAACCCCTTTTCCGCCAGCTCGTGCGCCACGCGGACGGTCAGGTCATAAAGATCGTCTGCCGTCAGCACGTCCGCCAGGAACAACTGCTCGGCGGTCAGCCCCTTCACCCATCCGAACACCGTCAGATACTTCCGTCCGGGGTTCAACTCCACGGGAGCCGGTCCGCCGTTTGCTTTCTGATCGACCTCGTGGGCAGCCTGGTAGGGACGCAGCTTCCACTCCTCCCTCCCCAGACGCCAGAGCGGACGTTCCCCGGGCGGACTGTAAATGGCCAGGGCGCGCTTCGTCAAGATGCGGGAACCCTTCGGAGTGCTCCTGAGCGTCTGAAGGTGGCCGAACTCCTCGAACGGGCTGTTGAACCGCGCATTCAGCTCTGCGTCCGCCTGCATCTGAAAAGGAAAGGCCGGAGATGCCTGGATCGGCACGTGCTGGGCGAACCGGCTCACCTTGATCACAAGATCGGCCATCCGGCCCCGGTGATCCGGCGAACTGACACGGTGCACCGAGCCCGTCGCTCCCTCCAGCATCTGCCCCTCCTCCGCATATTCGCCGTCGCGATACCACTTCTCGGGAAGCAGATGCTCGCGAAGAGCCCAACCGCATCGGGTGACGTAAAGGATGCCCCCGTCCTCTTCATCGAAACGGGCATAATCCACGCCAAAGGCCCGCGCCTGCAGATAATCCGGCAGCGCCTCGAAGCAAGGCTCGTCGAGATGCGAAGCCAGATTGCGGGCCAGCGTCCCCGTGCCGTTCACCCTAATTCCCTCGAAGTCTCCAGCAGCTCCAGGCCCGGGTTCTTTTCCTGCATGTAGTTCAAATACCAGTCACCGTTGAAAAGGGCTGCCGGGTTGCCTTCCGCGTCCTCCACGTGCTTGCTGCCCGTTGTCCAGAGGATGTTGTGACCGTCATCCGGCGGCACCCGGAGCCAGCGCGCAAGCCGGAAGGGGGTGTCTTCCATAGCGGTTTCCACCCCGTATTCCGTCTCCAGGCGGTAGCGGACCACATCGAACTGCAGCCGTCCCACCACACCCACGATGGGTTCCCGTCTGGCGGCGTCCCGCTCATAGAAAAGCTGGATGACCCCCTCCTCGCTCAGCTGCTGGATGCCTTTCAGGAACTGTTTGTAGCGGTCCACCCGGGTGTTGCGCAGAACGGCAAAATGCTCAGGCGGGAAGTGCGGAAACTCCCGGAACCGCACGGGCTGTCCGGTGCATACGGTGTCGCCGATGGTGAAAACGCCCGGGTTCGTCAGACCGATGATGTCGCCGGGATAACCCTCCTCAGCCACCTCGCGCTCCTGTCCGAAAAGTTTCTGCGGACGCGTCAGGCGCACCGTCCGGCCCAGGCGGGGATGGAAGACGGCCATGTCCCGTTCGAATTTCCCCGAGACGATCCTCAGGAATGCCATACGGTCCCGGTGCCTGGGATCCATGTTCGCCTGCACCTTGAAGATGAAACCCCGGAACTCCTCGTCCTCAGGCCGGACCAGGCCTGAATCGGACATCCGCGGCGCCGGTGGCGGCGCCATCTCGATGAACGATCGCAGGAACAGCTCCACTCCGAAGTTCGTCAGGGCGCTGCCGAAGTAGACAGGGGTCAGGTCCCCGCGGCTGACGCGGTCCCGGTCCAGGCGTTCGCCTGCGGCTTCCAGGAGCTCGATCTCCTCCCGCAACTGGTCATGCTGACTGCGTCCGATCAGCTCACCCAGCGCCGGGTCCGCCAGGTCCGTTACCTTCACCCCGGCTCTGCGCGAGCCGTGTTCGGCCCGCTCGAACAGATGGACTTCCCGGCTTGCCAGGTCATAGATGCCGCGGAAGTCCGGGCCGTCGCCGATCGGCCAGTTCATAGCTGTGGAGTGGATGCCGAGCGCGTCTTCCAGTTCCGCCATCAGGTCCAGCGGGTCGCGGCCCGGCCGGTCCAGCTTGTTGATGAACGTGAAGATGGGTATCCCGCGCCGCCGGCAGACGTGGAACAGCTTGCGCGTCTGCTCCTCCACGCCTTTCGCCTTGTCAATGAGCATCACCGCGCTGTCGGCGGCCATCAGAGTCCGGAAGGTGTCCTCGCTGAAATCCTGGTGGCCGGGGGTGTCCAGAAGATTCAGCACGTAGCCCTCGAACTCGAACTGGAGCACGGTGGATGTGATGGAGATCCCTCGTTGCCGCTCCAGCTCCATCCAGTCGGACGTGGCCTGCCGCTGGCTGCGGCGGGCGCGGACGGAACCGGCCATCTGGATGGCGCCTCCGTAGAGCAGCAGCTTCTCGGTAAGGGTGGTCTTTCCCGCGTCGGGGTGGGAGATTATGGCAAAGGTCCGCCGCCGGCGGATCTGCGATGAGTATTCCTGCATATCCGTTTGCATTGTCCACCATTCCCCCGCATGGCGCAAGCATGCCGCACGCGCCGGCAAGTCCGCGCCCTGCGTGACGGCCGGGGTGGGGGATGCTGGTGATGGCGGCCTTCTCAGGGGGCGTCTTGCCGAGAAAAAGGGCCGGGGCGTCGCGCCCCGGCCCTCATCTTCTTTCGGCCCGGGACCGTCAGATCCCGGATGACCGGTTCACTCTCAGTACATTCCGCCCATACCACCGGGGCCGCCTGCGCCCGCGCCGGCGGGCTCCTTCTTCTCGGGCTTCTCAGCCACGAGCGCCTCGGTGGTCAGCAGCATCCCCGCGATGGAGGCCGCATTCTGCAGCGCGCTGCGGGTGACCTTGGCCGGATCCACGATGCCGGCCTCAGCCAGGTTCTCGTACTTGCCCGTGGCCGCGTTCAGGCCGATGCCCGGAGCCTCGCCCTTGATCCGCTCCACGACGACCGAACCCTCCAGCCCTGCGTTGTAGGCGATGCAGCGCGTGGGCTCCTCCAGAGCGCGCTTAACGATCTGCGCACCGATCGCCTCGTCATCCTTCAGCTTCAGCTTCTCGATGGCCGAGGCCGCATGGATCAGCGTGATGCCGCCGCCCGGGACGATGCCCTCCTCCACGGCCGCGCGGGTCGCCGAAAGAGCATCTTCGATGCGGTGCTTTTTCTCTTTCAGCTCGGTCTCGGTCGCCGCGCCCACCTGGATGACTGCCACGCCGCCGGACAGCTTGGCCAGCCGCTCCTGCAGCTTCTCGCGGTCATAGTCGGAGTCGGTCTCCTCGATCTCGCGCTTGATCTGGGCGATGCGGCCCTGAATGGCCTTCAGGTCGCCGGCGCCCTCGATGATGGTGGTGTCCTCTTTGGTGACCACCACCTTCTTCGCGCGGCCCAGGTCGGAGAGCTCAACGTTCTCCAGCTTGACGCCCAGATCCTCGGTGATGAAGCGGCCGGCGGTCAGGACGGCGATATCGCCCATCATGGCCTTCCGGCGGTCACCGAAGCCAGGAGCCTTCACCGCCACCACGTTCAGCGTGCCGCGCAGCTTGTTCACCACCAGCGTGGCCAGCGCCTCGCCCTCAACGTCCTCGGCGATGATCACGAGCGGCTTGCCCGCCCGGACCACCTTCTCCAGCAGCGGGATCAGATCCTGGACGTTGGAGATCTTCTTCTCGTACAGCAGGATGTAGGGCTCCTCCAGAACCGCCTCCATCCGCTCGGCGTCCGTCACCATGTAGGGCGAGATGTAGCCCTTGTCGAACTGCATCCCCTCCACCAGCTCCAGGCTGGTCTGGGTGCCCTTGGACTCCTCCACGGTGATGACGCCGTCCTTGCCCACCTTCTCCATCGCCTCGGCGATAAGGTCACCGATGGTGGGGTCGTTGGCGGAGATGGTCGCCACCTGAGCGATGGCGGAGCGATCCTTCACGGGAGTGGCCACCTTGGAGATGTGGGCCACGGCGGCCTCGACGGCCTTCTCAATACCGCGCTTGACAGCTTGCGGGTTAGCACCGGCGGCCACGTTCTTCAGTCCCTCGCGGACGATCGCCTGGGCCAGCACGGTGGCGGTGGTGGTTCCGTCGCCCGCCACGTCGTTGGTCTTGGACGCGACCTCACGCACGAGCTGCGCGCCCATGTTCTCAAACGGGTCCTCGACCTCGATCTCCTTGGCGATGGTCACGCCGTCGTTGATGACGGTGGGAGAACCGAACTTCTTCTCGATGACCACGTTGCGGCCGCGCGGCCCAAGGGTGACCTTGACGGCGTCGGCCAGGATGTCCACACCCCGCTCAAGGGCGCGGCGCGCCTCTTCGTTGAACCTAAGATCCTTGGCAGCCAAGGTTACTTACCCCCTTTTCCTTTGCTGACGATCGCGAGGACGTCGTCCTGGCGGAGGATGACATACTCCTCCCCGTCCACCTTGACTTCCGTCCCGCCGTACTTGGAATAGATGATGGTGTCGCCGACCTTCACCTCGATCGGCACCAGCTTGCCGGAGTCGAGCAGTTTGCCCGGCCCCACGGCGACCACCTCACCCTCCTGCGGCTTCTCTTTAGCCGTGTCGGGGAGGATGATGCCGCCCTGGCTGACTTCCTCAGCACTCTTCGTCTTGACGACGATCCGGTCGCTGAGCGGTTTGATCACCGGATTCACCTCCGTTGAGTCAGGTTTGATTAGGGAAACCGTTGGACGGTTAGCACTCGCGATATCCGAGTGCTAATCCATCGGGAGTATACCCACCTCCTCGCCCTCCTGCAACAGGGCCTGGATCGCCGATAACGCATTCTATAGACTCTTGGACACTGTCCTGAGTCTTTAGCTCATCAGAATAGAGATTGAAGAAAAATTACTTCGAATTACGTGATTTATCGGCTCGATTTATGTTCCCTCCATCCGCGGGCTGCAGATCTCCATCGGCCGGCGGCACAGGTGCCGGGATGTCCCCTCAGCTCTGGCAATGCTCACTAATCGCAGAAAAAAACCTTTGACTTCTGACGGATGGAGTGCTACTATGGAAGTGGTCGATCCGGCGTGGGAGAGGCTCCGGTTGCCAACACCCCTGTTCTTGTTGTCCGCTCCCCGGGGTCCGCGGGCGGTTGTCTCTCTTGTGCGGGAAGCCGCCCTGAAGGGTGCGGCCTAAATCTCCGGCGTCGGTTCGCATCTGAGACAGGGAAAGAAGGGAGACAGTTATGAAGCTGACTTCTATGCTGGCCGCGGCGCTCCTCCTGACAGCAGGCGCCGCGTTCGCGGGTCCCTATACGGGTCCGTGGACATTTGAATGGGACTTCAACACTTCGCCCCAGGGATGGACGGTCACTGGCAACGGTTACTGGACCGATCCCGGATGGGTGCCGGCGGCGGGCCCGACTCTGCCGGATGGCGCTCCCTCTGGTGGGGGGAACGGCAACTTCTATCTGCCGGATGGCAGCTACGCCCGCTTGGATGTCCGCAGCCTGAACCTGGGCGCCGGAACCGTCGGCGGCCAACAGAAGTATCCGTTTGTCTATCAGGTGGATGTCTACATCCCCAACCTGCGCCCGCTCGGAGGCTTTACTTACAATTACCCGGGCAACATGAATCACCAGGCCGGGATCCAGGTGCTCCGTGAGGGTGACCTTCGCGCCTTCTTCCTTGAAGGCAACATCAACCGGGGCGGCCTTTTGGCGCGCGACCGGACCTGGGACAATGTGGACCGGCGCAGGGACTGGGTGATGGAGGAGACCGTCTCTCCGGACTCCCGCTGGTGGGACAAGTGGATTACCCTCCAGCTTGACTATGGCATTACCACGCCTGGCAAGTGGAGCGCATGGGCTTACATTCCGTGGAATAGTCCGGTGTCGTCCGCTGGATGGCTGCAGATCGGCGGTCTGCAGGACGTACACCCGTCCGGGGTCTGGTTCGGCTACCTGCAGATGGGCGGCTCCGCGTCCTGGACGCAGGCTCAGTTCGACAACGCTAAGCTCTATGTGACCCCCGAGCCCGCCACCATGCTACTCTCGGGCGTCGGGCTGCTGGGAGTGCTCCGCTTCCGCCGGAAGCGCTGAGCCCCCGCACGCGAGTGTAATCTGATCAGGCGGGAGCCATACGGCTCCCGCTTTTTTGCGCCTTGAAGGCGCACTGCGAAGGGATTTCTTGCTCTGTCGTGCAAACCGTTACCGGAATCACCCGGAGAGAGGGAGTGAACGCATGCTCGACCCGGCCGTCCGAGACCGCATCCTGAAATCCCTGAACCACGAAGAAGGCGACCGCGTGCCCGTCTGGGACTTCCTGGATAATCGCGCCATCGTGGATCACATCGCTCCTGATGAACCGGATTATCAACGCGCGATGGCGAAGGTGTACCACACGCTGGGCATAGACCTCTGCCGGGGGTGGGGGGCCTCCTTCCGGGAGACCGACGATCAGGCGGAGGGGGCAGGGGATGCGCGAATCTCCGGGCGCACCTGGTGGAAGGTGGTCCGCCCCATCCGCTCTCTGGAAGATCTCAAAAGCTACCAGCCTCAACCGGTCTCGGAGGAGTGGCTGAACGGCGAATGGCTGGATTTTAACCGCCGGATGATCGAGCTGCTGGAGCCCTATACGATGTTCGTTCCCGGCGCGGGTTGCGGTTTCCACGCTACCTACGACCTGATGGGGCAGGAACTTTTCTCCTATGCCATCTATGACGCCCCGGCGGATGTGGAGCGCATCCTTGAGGTTCAGGCCCACAATCATCTGGAGATGGCGCGGGCGGTTGCGAAAGCCGGGCTGGGCCCCATCTATTTCATCGGCGATGATATTGCCTGCAAGGGAGCGCTGATGTTCTCGCCGGAGTTCCTCCGCCGGACGTTCATCCCCGCGCTCAGGCGATGCTGCGAAGCCGTCAAAAGCGCCGGGATGAAGGTCGTCTTCCACAGCGACGGCTATGTGATGGAGATCCTGGACGATATGCTGGACGCCGGCATAGACGGCCTGAACCCCATCGAGCCGCTGGCAGGCATGGACATCGGGCTGCTCAAGAGGCGGTACGCGAAGCGCCTAGTGCTGGTGGGCAACGTGGATTGTTCGCAGGTGCTGCCGCTTGGCACCGTGGAGGATGTGGTGGAGGCGACGAAGGAATGCATCCGTCAGGCGTCTCCCGGGGGAGGGCATTTCATCGGTTCGTCCAGCGAGATCGTTCCCTGCACTCCCGTGGAGAACATCCTCGCGTTCTACGATGCCTGCCACCGTTATGGGACCTACCCCATCTCGATATAAAGGCGAGAGGTTTTTCTACCCCTGTCACAATTGCCAGTATTTTGCTGTGATTCCTTTATCTTCTTGACCGGCCTATTACAGGCGTGTTAGCATTGAATCAAGAACCCCTGGTTGCATAGCGGACTCTGCAGGTGATGTCCCTCGTTTGATGGTGGTGCGGTCCTTCGTCTGCCGCCTGCCGGCAGGTCCGCAAAGAGAAGGGGAAAAGGAGAAGCACAAGATGAGAGTTACCTCCGCACTGGTGCTGGCGCTCGCGCTCTGCGCGTCGGTCGCGTCGGCGCAGTACACCGGTCCCTGGACCTTCCAGTGGGACTTCAACAGCTCAGCTCAGGGATGGGCGGTGACGGGCAACGGCTACTGGACCGATCCGGCGGTCGTCCCGGCATCGGGCCCGACTCTGCCGGACGGTGCTCCCTCCGGCGGGGGGAACGGCAACTTCTATCTGCCGGATGGCAGCTACGCCCGCTTGGATGTCCGCAGCCTGAACCTGGGTTCGGGCATCGTCAACGGCGTTCCGATGAACCCGTTCGTCTTTCAGGCGGATGTCTACATCCCGAACCTTCGCCCGCTTGGCGGCTTCACCTGGAACTACCCCGGCAACATGAACCACCAGGCCGGAATCCAGGCCCTTCGTGAGAGCGACCTCCGGGCCCTGTTCCTGGAGGGCAACATCAACCGGGGCGGCCTTGTGGCGCGCGACCGGACCTGGGACAACACCGACCGGCTAACCAGTTGGGTGATGGAGGAGACTGTCTCTCCTGACTCGCTCTGGTGGGACAAATGGATCACCCTCCAGCTCGACTACGGAGTGACCACTGCCGGCAAGTGGAGCGCCTGGGCCTACATTCCTTGGAACAGCCCTGTGTCTTCCGCGGGATGGCGGCTTATCGGCAACGGCTCCTGGGACGTGCATCCGTCGGGTGTTTGGTTCGGCTACCTGCAGATGGGCGGCTCCGCGTCCTGGACGCAGGCTCAGTTCGACAACGCCAAACTGCACGTCGTGCCCGAGCCGGCCAGCATGGCGGTTCTGGCCGCCGGACTGGCGGGCTTCGCAGGCGCGCTGCGCCGCAGGAGCTAAGAACGCTCAAGAACCGGTTGTCTGAGTGAGTTATCAGAAGGGGCCGCCCCGCCGGGGCGGCCCCTTCGAGGTAACAGGGCCGGCATTGGCGAAGGATAGCACTGTGCTGTGGGGAGAGCAGCACAGGCATCAATGTCCGGCACCTTAGAGAGTTCGTTCAACGAGAGAAGGGGGAGATGCGTGAAATGAAAGGATCATTTGTCTTTGCGCTTGCCCTCTCGCTGTGCGCGTCCGTTGCGTCGGCGCAGTACACTGGTCCCTGGACGCACGTCTGGGATTTCAACAATGGACAGCAGGGCTGGATCCTGACTCAGGGGTCTGGCTACTGGGTAGACCCTGGCGTGATGCCAGATGGTCCTACCCTCCCGGACGGTGGGCCGTCTGGTGCCGGAGCCGGGAACCTGTATGCGCCGGATGGCACCCGGTTCCAGATCAGAGTCAACCCGACCAACTCGTTTGTCGTTCAGGTTGATGCCTACCTGCCAAATCTGATGCCGCTCAACATCAACGCGTATCTTCCCGGCAACGGGCTGCAGAATGCCGGTGTTGGGGCCATTACTCAGATTGACGGCAAGCACATGTATGTTGCTGGCAGGAACCCGGACGGGGTGAAAACGCGCGACCACAGTTGGGACAGTACAGAACACATCCGCAGTTGGTTATTCGAGGAGGCCGGGGTTGAAAGGGCGAACATGTGGGACAAGTGGGTGACACTACAGTTCGTCTACAATCTCCACAATTCTGGAAAATACTCTGCGTATGTATACACGCCCTTTGACAGTGGCGTCCATGACGGGCCCGGCTGGTATGCGTTCGGGCAGTATGACATCCACCCCAACCCGCCTAGTCAGTTCGTGGATAAGCTGATTGTGGGAAGCGTGGTGCCGGGGGCAAGTTCGTGGACGCAGGCTCAGTTTGATAATGTGAAGTTCTTTGACGCCGTTCCCGAGCCGGCCAGCATGGCGGTTCTGGCCGCCGGACTGGCGGGCTTTGCAGGCACGCTGCGCCGCCGGAGCTAAGAAGGCGTAAGAACCAGTTATCTGAGTGAGTCACCAGAAGGGGCCGCCCCGCCGGGGCGGCCCCTCTCTTTTTATGCCCTCTGAATGAAAAACCTGTTGCCGACGCTATTAGTCCGTCTTCTTCAGCTCCCGCATCAACGCCGCAATGTCATCCGCAAGCTGAGCGTCTTCCAGCACCAGCTTGCCGATTTTCTTGATGGCGTGCAGCACGGTAGAATGGTCCTTGCCGCCGAACGCCTTACCAATGGCAGGCAGTGAGGTGTCCGTCAAATGCCGGATGAGGTACATCGCCACCTGCCGCGCCAGCACCACCCGCGCCTGGCGGGAAAGCGACTTCAGATTGTCCACGTCCACCCCGTAGCGCTCGGCCACCGCCCGCAGCACTGCGTCCGGTGTGATGAGGTTCTCCTGCGGATGCTCGAAGTACCGCGAAAGAATGTCGGACGCCATCGCCGAGCTAACAGGCTGCTGCATGACCGTGGCGTAGGCATGGAGCTTGAGCAGGGCTCCTTCGATGGCGCGGATGTTGGATCGGATGAGGCGCGCGATGTAAAGCACCACATCCGGCGGGATCTGCAGGTCCTGCTTCTGCGCTTTGGCCTTGATGATGGCCATCCGCGTCTCCAGCTCAGGCGGCGCGATATCCACCACCAGACCGGCCTCGAACCGCGACGAGAGGCGCACATCCAGTTCCAGATCCTTCGGAGGGCGGTCACTGGTCAGCACGATCTGCCGCCCCACCTCCTGGAGAGCGTTGAAAGTGTGGAAGAACTCCTCCTTGGTGCGTTCCTTGCCGGCCAGGAACTGGATGTCGTCCACCAGCCAGACGTCCACGCTCCGATACCTGCGCCGGAACTGCGCCGTCCGCCGTTCGCTCACCGCCGCAACGTACTCCGATGTGAACGTCTCCGCTGTCGTGTAAATCAGTCCGGTGTGCGGGTGGTAGCGCCGGATGAAGTTGCCGATGGCATGCAGCAGGTGCGTCTTCCCGAGCCCGGAATCACCGTATATGAACAGGGGGTTATAGCTGGCTCCCGGGGACTCTGCTACAGCGCAGCTTGCGGCGTGGGCCATACGGTTGGACTGGCCCACAACGAAAGTGTCAAACGTATAGTTCTCATTCAGGACGAAGTCCGCGGGTTGCCTGCGGGGTTCCTCCTGCGCATTGGCGGCTCCGAGACCGGCCGCCGCGATGTCCGGCGCCAGCTCCAGGTCTTCCTCCAGGAGCCGGACGGTGACCCGGACCGGGGTTCCCAGGTGGTCGCTCAGAAGCTCTGTTATCAGCGGGAGAAACTTCTGTTCTATCCAGAACTTCGCGAAGGACGTCTGGACGCCCAGCACAACAGCCGAGTCCTCGAACGAAATCGGGACTACCGTCTTCAATCCCTTGTCGAAGACGGGCTTGCTGGCGCGGGAGGACAGGGCATTGAGCGTGCGCTCCCAGGCCATACGCAGCGCCACGAGATTCGCGTCTTCGCCAAAATGCAGTTGATCGTTCTGCGGCACCTGGCAGCATCCTCCCTTCTCCGGGGTCTCGCCTTGGGACGGCGGGCTTTGTGAATCAATCGTAGTGCGACCGGACGCCGGCGGGGCCGGGCCTTCTGGCAAGCGCCTGAGCGCGGGCTGAGCGTGTCAGGAGCAAGGTGTTCGCAGGCGGACAAGGCGCTGTCTTTGAGGACCGTTTCTGTTCGGACGGACCGCTCACCAGAGCCCCCCTGAGGCCGACCGGCGAAGGCGATTATAACAAGACGCCCCGGACCGCGGCAAGGAGGACGGGCATCTTTTTTGGCCCTCATTTTTCCGGTGGCCGCCGGGCCGGCGGCGTCCGTTGAGACGCGGGAAAGCCCATGCTATAATGAGTCGCACGAACTACCCGGAGAGGTTTGAATGAAGAGAACTTTTCAGCCGAAGAACAGGCGCAGGTTCCGTGTTCACGGCTTTCTGAAGCGGATGTCCACCAAGGGAGGCGTCCGCACGCTCAAGCGGAGAAGACTGAAGGGGCGCCGCAGGCTCACTGTCTAGGCGCAAGGCCGGATGGCAGCCTCGGGCGGCTGTCTTTGGGCCAGTTTAACGGGATAAGGAGCTCCGGATGCTCCCCCGGGATCGAAGACTGAGGGCTAGAGCCCGTTTCAAGGCCGTGCAGTCGCGCGGCCGCAAGTTCACAGGGAGGTACGTCATCGCTCGCGCGCTGCAGTCCCGGCCGGATTCCCCGGCGCGGATCGGGTTTTCTGTTTCCGAGAAGGTCGGCAGGGCTGTGGTGCGCAACAGGGTCAAGCGGAGGCTGCGCGAGGCTGCCCGGCAGTGTCTGCCATCGGTGGCGCCGGGATGGGATGTGGCTGTAACCGCCCGTCCGTCCGCCGTGGAGGCGCCTTTCGACGGATTGTGCCAGGATGTTTTGCAGGCACTGCGCGCCCTGTGTAGTGAGACTGAGCAGGGCCGGGATCACAGATGCTTGAAGGGGTCCTGAGAGCGCCGGCAGCTTTCGTGGTGTGGTTGATCCGGCAGGTCTATCAGCGGACAGCGGCCATCCGGCCCCGCGCGTGCCGCTTCTATCCCAGCTGTTCGGAATACACCGCGCAGGCCATCGAGAAATACGGTCTGCTGAAAGGCTGCTGGATGGGGGCACGGCGGCTTATCCGTTGCCATCCATTTCATCCGGGCGGCTACGATCCTGTCCGGTAGCCTGTTGTACGCGGCGCGCAGCGTCGGGGCGTCCGGCGGCTGGCCGATGTGCGGGAGCGCGCCAAAGGCTGGCAGAGCCGCAGGGTTTTTCAAGGAGTTTGCTCATTGTCCAGATTGCGCACCTGTCTGACCGGTGCGATTGCGATTGCGCTTGTCATCTCACTCTCGGCCGCCCGGTGTGCGGCCCAGGCTGAAGGCTCTCTGAAAGAGCAGCTTACCCGCGTGGAAGCCGCCATCGAGAAGCTTCCCCGGGTGCCCGTCGAGAAGCGGAAAGACGAGATCAAGTCCCTCAACCGGCAGCTCAAGGAGCTGTCGAAAGCCAAGCCTGCCGGCGCTGATGCCAACCATCTCGCGTATCTTGAAGCCAGGCTGCTGGAGAACAGCAGCGTCAACCCGCTGGACAACACCAACTACACCGCCGCCAGCCGGTACAGGAAGCTGATCGCGAGGGGTGGCCCGGGGTCTCTGGATGGAAACCCGCCCGGCGGCCGGTGGACGGACCCTTACATCGAGAAGGCCTACCGCAACTACCTAGCGCTGACGGAAAAGATTGACAAGGCCAACCAGTCCAAGACGGTCTACAAGGTAGTTGACTACCTGGTCAGGGTGACCGGGTCGAACGAGAACTACAGCTACTGGCTGGCCATTGTCATTATCACGGTCGTCATCAAGCTGCTGACCACGCCTCTATCCCACCTTCAGTTCGAGTCTATGCGGAATCTGCAGCGCCTGCAGCCGCGGCTGGAGAAGCTGAAGAGAGAACTGGGCGACGACCCGCGGGAGTTTCAGCGGCAGCAGTGGCAGCTGATGAAGGACCACAACGCGAGCCCCCACTGGGGGTGTCTGGCTCTGCTGGTGCAGATGCCGTTTCTGTTGTTGATCTACCAGACGATCCGGGCATACGAGTTCCAGTTCGCCAGAGGCGACTTCCTCTGGATCGGCAGCCGGCTTGCGGAGAAGTTCGATTTCATCGCGCCAAGCCTGGCGGACCCGGACTGGCCCCTGCTTCTGCTTTACGGCTTCAGTATGTATCTCTCCACCAGAATGAGCACGCCGGCGGTGGACAAGCAGCAGGCCGAACAGCAGAAGCTGATGTCCATAATGATGCCCGCCATGTTCGTCCTGATCTTCAACTACTTCCCGTCCGCGTTCATCCTTTACTGGCTTGTGCTGAACGTCCTGACCACCACGCAGCAGTATTTCATGCTGCAGAAACCCGTGCCCGCTCTGGCGCTGGAGGACGACGAGGAGGACCTGACGCCCGCGCCCGCGGCGGCGGCAGCATCGCGAGGGCCCTCTCCCCGCAAGCGGAAGTAAGCAGACGCGGCGGCTGAGGCATCCGGGCGGCGGGAGCGCAAAGACGCCGGGCCGCGGATGCCGGGAGACACACTGGAGACGTTTATACACAGATGCGAAGCGTAGAAGCGACCGGAAAGACCGTCGAGGAGGCCAAGCGGAAGGCGGCAAGCCAGCTTGGCGTCCCTGAAGCGGATCTGGAGTTTGAAGTGCTGGATGTGGGAAGCCGGGGAGTTCTCGGCTTCATCGGCGGCACCCCGGCCAGGGTGCGCGCCACCTACTATGAGACCCGGCGGCACAGGCTTGAGTCTCCGCACGGAGCCGGCCGCATCGCCGGTTTTGTTGAAGAGACGGAAGAAGAGGCGCAGCCGCGCCGCAGAGGCAGGCGCCGCGGCGGGACGCGTTCTCGCGACGCAGCGCAGCAAACACGCGCTAAGGAGCAGAAGCAGCGGCCCGGCGGACAGCGCAAGGCTGAACCGCAGGCTGCTCCCCAGGGAAATGGCCAGCGGACTGCGGCCGAGCAGCCGGAGGCTAAGGAGACTGCGGCGGGCGGCGGCGAGGCGCAGGCGAAGTCCAGACGGCGTCCGCGCGGCCGTGGCGGCCGCACGGCCCGGCCCGTGACGGCGCCTGCAGTGGAGGCCGGAGAGGCTTCAGCGAAGAGTCAGGAGAAACCCACAGTGCAGACGAAGATGGAAGCCCCGGCCATGGAGGTGCGGGCGCAGCAGGCTCTGGAGGTGGTCCAGCGGATTCTTGAAGCGGCGGCGCTCAACTGCTCCGCGAAGATCTCGGAGATCGCCGACGATGGTTTCCAGATAGACATCGAAGGTGAGAACGCGGCCGTTCTGGTCGGCCGCCAGGGTCAGGTGCTGGACGCCCTTCAGTTCCTGGTTGGCGTCACAGTCAACCGGCAGTATGAGGGCAAAGCGCGCGTGACGCTGGAGGCTGCAGGGTTCCGCCAGAAGCATCGCGACACGCTCATCCGCACTGCGCTAGAGCTGGCCGAGCAGGTGGCGGAACACAACCAGGAAGCGGAACTGGAGCCCCTCCCTCCGCGAGACCGTCTCATCATCCACAATGCGTTGAAAGATCATCCGAAGGTCTACACCTACAGCGAGGGTGAGGGCGACAAGCGTCACGTCGTCATCTCTCCGAAGACGGGTGACGAGCAGGGCTGAAGGCCCATCTCGTCCCCGCCGGATCTTGACCGGGGAGGTAACCCGGTGACCGGCGTTTTCACGGACAGCATTGCGGCGGTGGCCACCGCTCCGGGAGTGGGGGCCATCGCCGTTGTCCGTATCAGTGGGCCGCAGGCGCTGCAGATCGCTGCGCGTCTCTCCGGACGTCCTGCCGGGCGGTTCACTCCGCGCCGCGCAACGCTCGCCCCTGTCCTCTCCGCCGCCGGGGAACGGGTAGACGAGGCACTCTACACGTATTTTGCGGCTCCTGCCAGCTATACGGGCGAAGATGTCGTCGAGATCTCCTGCCACGGCGGCATCGCCACCGTCCGGGAGGTGCTGCAGGCCGCGCTCAGCGCCGGAGCCAGATCGGCGGGCCCGGGCGAGTTCACCCGGCGCGCCTTCCTGAACGGAAAGCTGGACCTCGCGCAGGCGGAGGCCGTGAACCAGCTCATCCGGGCCAGAACCCGCACTCAGCTGATCGCAGCCCGTCACACCCTCAGCGGAGCGCTTTCCCGGCGTCTGGAGGAGATCTGGGAGCATCTGACCGCCATCTCCGCCGCCATCGAGGCTTCCATAGACTTTCCGGAGGACGTGGACGAGCCGGACCGCACTGAGCTGGCTGCTGCTCTGGACAGGCTCTACCAGTCCGTTGAGCAGGTCCTGGAGCTGGCCCGCCGGGGGAGGTTGCTTTCTCAGGGAGTGCGGCTGGCCATCGTGGGGCGGCCCAACGTCGGCAAGTCCAGCCTTCTGAATCTCCTGGCAGGCCGCCCGCGAGCCATTGTGAGTGATATCCCCGGCACCACGCGCGACTTTCTGGAGGAAACCGTGGAGATCGGCGGATTGCCTGTGCTGGCCATAGACACCGCCGGTATCCGGGAGACGGGAGATCCTGTGGAGCAGGAGGGAACGCGAAGGGCTCTTGAGGCGCTGGAGCACGCTGACATCGGACTTGTGGTGCTGGATGCCACGCAGGGAGTCGCAGAGGGCGATCTGGAGGTGCTTCAGGCGGCCGGGGAGCGGGCCGTCACGGTGTGGAACAAGATGGACCTGGTTGCTGTTGTTCCCGATGCTGGAGAACTGACCGCCAATGCCGTCTCCATTTCCGCGCTGACGGGTCAGGGACTGGAGGATCTGCAGCAGGCCATCCTGTCTCGCCTTGGAGCGGGAGCAGGATATTTCGAGGAAGCGCTTTCAGCCAGCGCGCATCAGGTCAGTCTGCTGGAGCAGGCAGGGCAGGCATTGGCGGGCGCTGTCGCGTCCGTACAGTCCCCCCACGCGCTGGACCTGGCCGCCGTCCAGATCCAGACTGCGCGGTCCAGGATCGGGGAGCTTCTGGGAAAGGATGTCACGGAGAGTCTGCTGGATGCCATCTTTGGAGCATTCTGCATCGGGAAGTGAAGCGGACCGTTCAGTAGGGAGGAGGAGCGGTCCGTGAAGCGCGTGATCCACTGGTTCCGCCGTGACCTGCGCCTGACGGATAACGCGGCGCTCTACGCCGCACGCTCCGCGGCCGCCCAGGTCATTCCAGTGTTCTGCCTGGATGACCATATCCTTTCCCGCCCTGATGTCGGCGCTCCCCGTGTCTGGTTCTTGCTGGAGAGTCTGCGGGAAATCGAAGGCAGGATTGCGGCTCGTAACGGACGGCTGGTGGTGTTACGCGGGAAGCCGGAGGAAGAGATCCCGCGCTTCGCCCGGGAGGCGAAGGTGGAGGCCGTGTTCTTCAACAGGGACTACGAACCCTACGCTCGCCGCCGCGATGAGACCGTTTCCGCCCGGTTGGAGGAGTCGGGGATCCAGGCCCGCTGCTTCAGCGATCTTCTCCTTGCCGAGCCGGAAAGCGTGCTGACCGCAGACGCACGTCCGTACTCCGTCTTCACGCCGTTCTTTCGAGCCTGGATCTCCCTTCCCAAACAGGAGCCGTTGCCAGAGGTGCAGGACTTCGGCGGGCCGTTCCCCGCGGCGGGGGGCGGCGTGCCCGATTCCTTTGATATTGGCTTCACACTCCCATCTGACTTCGACCCTTCGGCCTGGAAACCCGGCGAAGACGCTGCGCGGCGCAGGTTGGATGCATTCGTGGAAACGTGTGCGGCAGCCTATGACCGGCAACGCGACCTGCCGGCCGTGGATGGCACCTCCCGGCTGTCGCCGTATCTGAAGTTCGGCAATATCTCCATCCGGCAGGTCTATCAGAAGACCGCCGCCTTCGCGAAGTTCGTTTCGGAGCTTGCCTGGCGTGAGTTCTACTTCCACGTGCTGTGGCACTGGCCAGAGGTGGAACACTCGGCCTGGCAGCCGCAAAAACGCCATCTGCAGTGGGATGATGACCCGGAGCGCCTGGAGGCCTGGAAGAAGGGAATGACAGGGTATCCGATCGTGGATGCCGGGATGCGTCAGCTCCTTACGGAAGGCTGGATGCACAACCGGGTCCGGATGGTCGTCGCAAGTTTCCTCACCAAGGATCTGCACATCAACTGGCAGGAGGGAGAGCGGCATTTCATGCTGCGTCTGGTGGACGGCGATCTGGCACCGAACAACGGGGGATGGCAGTGGGCTGCAGGCACGGGGGTGGATCCACGTCCCATCCGCATCTTCAACCCGTGGCTCCAGAGCCGCCGCTACGACCCGGAAGGCGCCTATATCCGCCGCTGGGTGACCGAGCTGTCCGCCGTGCCGCCAGAGCGGATCCACGAGCCCCATCTGATGGCGGCGGATGAGCAGCGCCGCTACGGTTGCATCATCGGCCGGGATTACCCGGCCCCCATTGTGGACCACCACGTGGAGCGTCAGGTGGCTATGGAGCGCTACCGGGCCGTCCGTCAGGACGCTCAACCCTCTCTCTTCTGAAGACGCGAAAAAGCGCGGGCCGGAAACGGCCCGCGCCCGTGAATTCGATAGCTTGTGAGCTGACGATTACGCCCGGCGGCGCAGCGCCAGTCCGGCCATCCCGGCCAGGCCGCTCGCCAGAGCCAGAATGCTCGCAGGCTCAGGAACCACCACCAGGTTGTCGAATCCTCCCGCGGAGATCACCCAGTCCGCCGACTGAGCGCGGCCCCACTTCAGGAAGATGGTGGCGGTGCTGGCATTGGCGGTGAAGGTGCCGGAGAAGGTCTCACGGAACTGGAAGAATCCCTGTCCCGCCGGCCGCTCCTTTTTGGCGATGACCGTTCCGGGGGCATCCGGGTCGGTGGTGGTGCCGTCAGCCACCTTCACTTCCCACCAGGCTGTGTCGTTGGACTGCTGGACGCCGCCCATGAACCCGCCTGTTACCAGATAGGTCGCGCCAGGGGTCACATTGAATGTCTGATAGGCGCCCACGTGGTAGTTGGCATGCCCCGCGATGTCGGTGGCCAGGAAGTAGTTGCCGCTGAACGGGATGCCTGTGCCGGTGAATGTCGTGTAACCGGTCTTGCGATCCAGCATCGGCGGCTGGCTGCCCCAGCCGGGCCACCAGAAAGTCGCGATCGTCCATCCGGGAACCCAGCCCGGGATGCCGAAGTTGTCATCTTCGAAGTCGCCATTGACCAGCAGGTTGGCCGAGGCGCTCGTGGCCACCAGCAGTGCGGCAGCCAGAGACAGTGTCACCCAGAGTGCTGTTCGTTTCATGTCGAACCCTCTTCTCCTTCAGGTCTTGACCGGGCGCAGAGAGCGCCCCTTCTCGCAAGCGAGCCTCTTGGCGGGCTCCTCTTGTGCCCAGTGATTTTAGAATAAAACCTTCAGCTTTACCGGTCAAGTCACCAATGGGCACTTCCGGTATTTGAAGGCCAAAAACTGGCAATTGTACGGGGTAATCTAACCCTTGAGCCGCTGGAGGACTGAAGCCCCCGGCAGGGATTTCCCTGCCGGGGGCGCAGAATGTGTTGCCTTCCGGGAGGAACGCCTCAGTCCAGATACTCCCAGCCTGTCGTCCACAGATAGCGGACATTGACGCTGCCGGACTTGCGCGCTCCCATCACGCCCGTCACTCTAACGTAGCGTCCCGTGTCGGGAACCGGTCCGGGGAACCCGAAGAACAAGGGCGGCCGGCAGAGTATACCCCGGTTGCCGGAGCCATCATTCAGCCCGGAGCCATCGTCCACGTAGAACCCGCCTTCCTGGAAGCTTCCGGGCGAGCTCTGAGTCACCTTTCCGAAGAGCGTCACCAGCAGGCCGATGTTGTTCAGCCCCTGCGCGGGCGCACCGGTCCCGGCGTCGTTCACAACCCCGGCCTGCAGACCCAGCTTGCTGCCACCGGACGCCATTCCGGTCATCGTGAGAGGATCGGGAACCTCCTGGCCGCTCGCGTTCACCGTGACTTCGGTTGCCCGGATCACGATCTCTGCGCTGTCCACCGCCACTTTGCCGGAGATCCTCACGTCATCCCCTGGCGCAACTTCCGATTGCCAGAGAACGCGGATGCCGGATGCGCGGTCCGGTGATTCCACCGCGAACGAGAAAGGTGCCACCTGATCATCGTGGAACTGGGCGGTCACGATGGCGGACGGGATCTCCACCGGCGCTGACGCTGTTGATTGCTTCGCTGCGGCGATAGTAGTCACGGGCGGAAGAAGTGTGGAGATCCAGACATTGTCCATGAACACGGAGCCGGAAGCTACTGTCGGGCCGTTCGGAGCCTCGTCCACAATGCCGACCGCCAGAGCCGTCGGCCTCACGAAATAGCTTGCGATGTCCAGATCCGAAAGCCGGGCGAACCGGTTTTCCTGCTCTGTGAAGCTTGCCTGACGGGTCACCAGCGTCACGCTTTCCGGTTCGATAAGCCCGAAATCAATGCCCACGTGCCGCCAGTGGGTCTTATCTTCGGGGGCCGCGAAGTTGCCTGCTCCTACAGGCAAATAGGTGTCGGACCATTGCTCCCATTCGGGATGTTCCGCGATGCCCACGATCCGGAAGGCGAACTTCGTCTGCTTCGGGTCGGTGTAGTTGTAGTTGTGGGGGGCGAAATCAAGCCACGCCTCGCCGCCTCCGGTCTTCTCGAAGTACAGCCGGATGCCGAACCCCAGATTGGTCTGCCAGTTCTTGCTCCACCAGTACTGCACATCCACACGCACCTTGCGGGGCTCACTCAGTTCAGGGATGGGATGCTTCAGCAGGATCTGCAGGCGGTTTACGCCGTCGCCGACGTCCTGGCCGTTGCCGTTGACATCGAACCAGACACACTGCATATGATAGGGCTGGGGGCCATCCAGGTATATTCCGCTCCGGTACTGCGTGTCCGCGTAGGGCCAAGAGCCGCCCAGATACCCTGCGTTGTAGGCGCTTCCGCTGTTGGTGTAGTCGTCATTCTCGCGGATGGGGTTGTCAGAGGCATACTGCGGCGGCTTGGGAGTGAACGCGCTCTGGCCGTTCTTGCCCGATATCACCCAGGCCAGAGGGTTCGGGCCGATGCTGGTCCAGTCCCGCCCGTAGTCTCGCACCAGATAGGGCTGCGATCCGGCTCTGGAGTAATCTCCCGCCGGAGGACCGTAACCCCATCCCTCGTAGAAGACCTTGTTCCCTGCCCCGTATTCCAGGCTGGGATCCCAGCAGTTGTTCTGCGCGGGCTGCGCGACGCAGGCGCCCGCCGCGGCCGCAAGAAGGGCCGCCAGCCAGATCAATCTGCCCATCGCCTTCCTCCTCTCCCGGCGCTCGGGATTCCAGAATGCCCGGGGCTTCCGCCGGAGCGCTCCGGGTTCCACCCCGCGCTGACCTTTCATTGAGTCAATGGTAGGACCTCTGACTTTCCCTGTCAATATGGGAAACCGCAGTGCGGGCAGTTTCTGAAGGAGCGGATGATGCGCCGGGTCGCGGGCGTTCTGCAGGAAGTGCGCTAGCGACTGCCTAACTCCCCGCCCGGACGCGCCTGCCCTGTCGCTGAGGTCCGGCAAAACCCGTTCGAAGAGGAGTCCTGCAATGAGCCGCTCACATCCGATGCCCTACCGCATCCTGTGGACCTGGGATAGCTGGGTCTGCGATCCCTTCAGCGCTGAGAGTTATGTTGCGGAGTATCGCGAGCTAATAGACTTCGCCGCCCGGACCGGCTACAACGGGATCATCATATGGGGGTTTGTGGACGGCCGGCACGGCGGAATCGAGACGGCACGGCAGGTCGCTGAGTATGGTCTGCAACAGGGTGTACGCATTCTGCCCGGTGTCGGTGCCGGCGGGTATCACGGATACAGTATCACTCCGGGGCTCCCCTATCATCTGGAGGATCTGTTGCGGGAGAAGCCCTATCTCAGGGCTCAGATACGGGGAAGCCACAGGGTGGTGGACCACGCTGGATGCCTGTATCAACCGGAGTTCCAGGAGTGGTTGCACGAGGGGGCGGAGTGGCTGGCGGCCACGTTTCCCATCGGTGGCGTCAACATCGAGACCAACGAGATGGACTGGATCTGCGACTGCCCGCTGACTTCGGAAGCTACCCGCCAGGAGCCCAACCGTCTGAAATACGCCAACTCCTATTCCGACCTTGCCATCGCCGTCCCCATCATCTTCGAAGGGATCCGCCGGAAGCATCCGGATGCCTGGGTCACCTACGCTACCTACGAACCCGCCTGGTTCCGGCGGATGGAAGACGCCTGGCTGCTGGAGAGGATCCCCCGGGAGGCTATTGCGCAGTGGAACATGGAGCTGGACTGTGACGCATCCGTACCGCCGCCGGTTCCGGAGAACATCTCGCTCATCCATTCCGGAGGCTGGTCCTATCATCTGGACGCTTTCCCTCCCACTTGGACCTTCACCCAGTACCGCTGCTTCTGGCCGCTGCTGAGGCAGGCGCGTCAGTTCGGGGCCAACCAGCGTGCTATGGGGGTACAGGGGTTGGTCTTGGGGTGCGTCGGCTCGGCGGCGATGCCGGACAACGAGGCCAACTACATCGCTTATCTGGAGTTCTCCCGGGATCCTAACATGGACTGCGAGACCTTTGCCGCGGAGCATCTGGCGCCTCTGTACGGTGAGCCTGCCGCGCCGCTGGTGCTCCGGCTGATGCTCGCTCAGGAGGAGCTTCATCCGAAGCTGGCCCCTGTATGGTCCGGATGGGCCTGGTTCCTGCGCGAAGGATGCCCATCGCGGAGACTCCTGGCTGCTGAAGAGAGTGTGCTCAAAGAATGGGAAGATCAGCTTGCTCTTGCCCGGCGCGCGCGGGAAGCCGCTTCTCCGGAGGGTGCAAAGCGTCTGGACGTCATTGCGCAGGTGCTGGACGAATACCTCCGGATCGGACGCTTCTCCCGGACCGGCGCGGCCGCCGCAATGATCCAGGATCAGGAGCGCTTGAGGAACAACCCGGCCGAAGCCGCGGCCGCGTCAGGCCAGCTGGTTGCTGATCTGGAATTGCCGGGGGAAATCTACGGCCCGCGGCAGGGGAGCGGCCAGGATTCCGGCTAGCTGCTGCGCTCCAGCAGATACGGACCGATCTCTTCCAGCACGCTCTTGGCCGGAGTCGCCGGCAGGTTGGCAAGATGCTTCGAGGCGATCTCCACCTGCTCTTCGGCCAGTGCCAGGCAATGTTCCGCCACATCCAGCTCCAGCGCCTTCTGGGTGAGGTAGTGCACGTCGTCCGGGGTCAGCCGCCTCTGGAACGCCTTCTCCAGCAGGCTTTCGCGGACTTCGGGGGAGATCTCCCGCAGAGCCAGAATGTAGGGAAGGGTGACCTTACCGTCCAGCAGGTCCGCACCCACGGGCTTGCCCACCGACGCCCGGTCTCCCACAAGGTCCAGAAGGTCGTCCGTCATCTGAAAGACCAGCCCGATCCGCTCCCCGTAGCGCGCCAGGGACTCGATGATGTCATCCGGCGCGTCCACGCAGATGCCGCCTACCTCGGTGCAGGCGGAGATCAGCCGGGCGGTCTTCAGGTCAATCATGTGCCAGTACTGGGATTCCAGCTCGCCCAGCGAGCCGCGCATCACCAGCTCCAGCACCTCACCCTCCGCCAGCGCCACGGTCACGGTGGCCATCCGCTTGATGATCCGGTCGTCGCCGTCCCGCGCCATCACGCCGAACGAGCGCGCGAAGAGGTAATCGCCCACCAGCACGGAGACTTTGTTGCCGGAGAGCGCGTTCGCGCTCGCGGCTCCGCGGCGCGAGTCCGCCCCATCCACCACGTCATCGTGCATCAGGGTGGCCAGGTGAAGCAGCTCCACGCCCGCCGCAAGCTGGATGGGGCGGGTAACATCCGCATCCGGGTCCGCGGCAAGCGCGCCCAGCACCACCAGCGCCGGACGGAACCTCTTACCGCCGGCCGAGACGCAATGCTGACAGAGTCCTGTAATGGAGCGGATGCGCGACTCAACCTCCGACTGGAGCAGAGCCTCCACCTCCGCCAGAGATCCCTCCAGAAACTCCAGCCAGGGAGGCGTGACCCCGGTCCGGCGTCTCAGACGCTTCAAGGCTTCGTCCCGGTATAGATGCACACCGCGCCCCCTGCGAGGTTGCGAATGGCGATATCCGTGAAACCCGCTTGCCGCATAAGACGGGTGACTCCTTCTCTTGAATGAAACGCAGCCAGCGATGCCGGCAGCCACCTGTAGGCCCGCCGTTCGCCTCTCAGAAGCGCCGCCAGCCGCGGCAGCGCCTTCTCGAAGTACCAGAAAAACAACGGCCGGTAAGGCCACCACTCCGGACCCGCGATCTCAAGCGCCACCAGCTTCCCCCCCGGTGTCAGCACCCTCCGGCTCTCGCCGAAGAACGCTTCCAGGTCCGAGAAATTCCGGAGCGCGAACCCGGTGGTCACCGCCTGAAAGCATTCTGACCGAAACGGCATCCTCTCGGCATCTCCGAGCACCAGCAGCGCCTGGATGCCAGATCGCGCCAGCCTGTCACTGGCGTGTTCCAGCATCCTCCGGCTGAAGTCCAGCCCTACCACCGTGCCGTCCGGCCCCACCAGCCGCCGCAGGCCGGGCAGAAAGTCGCCTGTTCCACACGCCACATCCAGCGCCGCGTCTCCCTCTCTCAGCCCCGTCAGTCTCAGCGCAGCCTGGCGCCAGCGCCGGTGCAACCCGAAGCTGGTGACACTGTTCAGGAAGTCATAGCGGGGAGCTATGGTGTCGAATACGGACCGGACGAAACGCGCCTTCTCCCCCGGAGCGAAGAACTCGGACGTCCGCGGATGCGCGTCCTCCGGAAGGCCGGTCTTCCCCGGTGATCCTTCCGGCTTCACGGTCTGATCTCTCCGGCGTCAGCGGGGAACGAAGGACATCCAGACTCCGGCTGCCGCCAACTTGGCCAGAGGCTGGAGGGCGATGAGCAACGCCACGCTGGCCAGGGCGCACACCCACACCACGGATGCGGAAGCGACAGGGGCCGGGAGCGGAGCGGGATCCCGCGGTTCTTCGAAGAACATTGCGCGAGCGACATTGAAGTAATAGTACACCGAGACCACGCTGTTCGCCACGCCGATGGCCGCCAGCCACCACAGAAGCTGGATATTGGTCTTGATGGCCGCCGCGAACACCCAGAATTTACCTGCGAATCCCAGGGTGGGGGGAAGACCTGCCAGCGACAGGAAGAAGATGACCAGGGCGATCGCTAGACCTGGCGACCGGCGCATCAGGCCGCGATAGGCCGGAATGTCGGCGGACCCCGTCAAACGCTCCACTGCGTTGACCGCCGCGAAGGCTCCCATGTTCGCCAGAAGATAGCCTGCCAGATACACCAGCACACCCTGCAGGGCGAACAGGTGCGGGTCACGCAAAGTCACTCCAAGGGCGGCAAAACCGATTAGCAAGTACCCCGCGTGCGAGATGCTGGAGTAGGCCAGCATCCGTTTCACATTCCTCTGCGGGATGGCGGCCAGGTTGCCCAGAGTCATGGACGCTGCGGCGAGGATCCCCACCAGCGGCACCCAGTCCAGCGCCGCCGCAAAGCAGGTCCACAGCAGCCGCAGCATCACCACCAGCCCGGCTGCCTTGCTCGCCACGGAGAGGAACGCCGTGACCGGAGTAGGAGCTCCCTGGTAGACGTCCGGTGCCCAGAGGTGGAACGGCACCGCCGCCACCTTGAAGGCCACCGCCGTCAGGGTCAGCAGAGTGGCCACCCAGAGCGCTGGGGAGGTGAACTGACCCAGCATCAATGTCGCGCCGATCTCGCGAAGCGAGAGGGTGCCGGTCATGCCGAACAGCACGCTCATCCCGTAGAGCGTCGCCGCCGAACAAGCCGCTCCGAAGAGGAAGTATTTGATGGCCGCCTCCACAGAGCGCGCGTCGCTTCGCCGGAAGCCTGCCAGCACATAGGAGGCGATGCTCAGAAACTCCAGACAGAGATACACGCTCAGCAGATCTCCCGCCAGAGCGCACAGCGTCACCGCGGCGCAGGCGCAGAGCAGCAGGAAGTGCAGCTCGCCGGAGTTGCGGCGGTCGTCTGCGAAATGATCCGCAACCATCGGGATCACAGCCAGAGTGGCCAGGCAGGCCACCATCCCGAACACTATTCCCGCCGGATCCAAAGTCAGCGCGTCCGAAAGCTGCGTGACGGGCAGCGGTCCGAACTGCGGCAGAATGAACAACAGGATCTGAGCCTGGGCAAGAATCGCCAGAAGCAGTCCGCTTGCGCTTACCAGCCCCGGGTTCAACCCGTGCAGCAGGGTGGCCAGAGGGCGGCCCAGGCGTTCGGGCCGGTAGGCGAACCATCCGTCCGGGCCGCTCCACAGGCCCACCGCCAGAGCCGCGAGGGCAAACAACAGCAGCAGAATCTGCGGCAGAAGTAGCGCCAGCGAGAAGTCCTGCATCGCCTCAGCCCGCCCCGAAAAGCGCCGCCAGTTGTCTGGCGAAGCCGTTCAGAATATCCAGAATGGGCTTGGGATACACCCCGAACAGCACCATCAGGATCATCAGCGGGACCACACTGATGACCTCCCTTGTGTCCATGTCCGGCAGGTTCGCCCACCTCTCGTTCGTTGGCCCCAGAAGCACCCTCTGGATGGTCCACAGCAGATACGCCGCCGTCACCACCAGCCCGATGGTCGCCAGACACGTGAAAAGGAGATAGGCAGGGAACGCCCCCCGGAAGACGAAGAACTCCGCCACGAAGCCGCTCAATCCTGGCAGGCCAAGCGATGCGAAACATGAAGCCCAGAGCGCCACGGAATACCGCGGCATGACCGCTCCCAACCCTCCGAACTCGCGCAAGTCACGCGTGTGCGCCCTCTCGTAGATCACCCCCACCAGAAGGAACAGAGCCCCAGTGATGACACCGTGGCTGAACATCTGGAGCATTGCGCCGTTCAGCGCGGTCGCGCGGTCATTCAAGCCGGCGTCTGTCAGGGAGCTTGCCGCCGCGATTCCCAGCATCACGTAGCCCATATGGTTTACGGACGAGTAGGCGATCAGCTTCTTGAAGTCCATCTGCGCCATCGCAACGAAGGCTCCGTATACGATGCTGATCAGCGCCAGCACGCCGACCCATATCGCATACTGCGCGGAGGCTTCCGGCAGGGTGGGGAGCAGGATGCGCAGGAACCCGTAGCATCCCATCTTCAGCAGCACGCCGGCCAGGATGACCGAGCCGGCCGTGGGAGCCTCGACATGCGCGTCCGGAAGCCAGGTATGGAACGGCCACACCGGCACCTTGATAGCGAACCCCAGGAACAGCGCCCAGAACACCAGAGACTGCACCACGCCGCGTCCCGCAAAAGGCTGCTGCTCGGCGATGCGCAGCATATCGAACGTCTCCGCCCCGGTGGCGAAGTACAGGGCCAGTATGGCAAGCAGCATACACACGCTGCCCACCAGTGTATACAGGAAGAATTTGATTGCGGCGTATTCCCGCCTCGGGCCTCCCCAGATGCCAATGAGGAAATACATCGGCACTAGACTGATCTCCCAGAACACGTAGAACAGGAAATAGTCCAGCGACGCGAACACCCCGAACATCCCGGTCTGCAGCAGCAGGAACAGTGCGAAGTATTCCTTCACGCGCACCGTGATGTTCAGTGAGTAGATCAGCGACAGGGTGGTCAGGAGCGCTGTCAGGAAGAACATCGGGACGCTCAGCCCATCTGCGCCTACGTGGTAGTCCACACCGATGGCGCTGATCCACGGGACCTTCATCACGTAGCGCATCCCGGAGTGTCCGCTGTAGTCCAGCCACAGCCAGGCGGAAAGGATGAGCGGAGGCAGGCTTCCGGCGATGGAGAACCACTTGATGAAGCGCTCGTGCCGGGCGGGGATGCAGAGCACGCCCGCCAAAACGGCCAGCGGCCAGAATGTGATCACTGTCAGAATCCAGCGCTCCATCACTCAGCCGTATCCTTCCAGACCGTCATCTGATCGAACCCTCTCTCACCGGTAAACCAGGAGCCAGACCAGCGCCACCAGCCCCGCAAAAGCCAGCAGGACGTTCGTCTGGGCAAGCCCCGTCTGCAACCGGGTCAGCAGCCAGCCTGCCGCGCGCACGGTGTATCCCACAACGTTCACCAGGCCGTCCACCACCCATCGGTCCAGCCAGCCCTGAATTCGCGACAGCACCAGTCCCAGCCATCCCACAAGGTTGACCACACCATCCACCACCCAGCGGTCGAATGCGAAAGCCGCGCGGCAGACAGCGAACAGCGGCTTCACCAGCAGGGCGTACAGGATCTCGTCCACATACCACTTGTTTGAGAACAGCACATAGAGCGGGTGGAATGTGCGTCTCAAAGTGGCCGCGCTGACCCACTCCCACCGGTAGACAGCCAGCGCGCCCAGCAGGCCCAACACGGCCGCGGCCGTCCCGGCCGCGGCTATGGTCAGGCTGAAAGGCGGCGCCTGCGCGTGCCCGAAGGACACATAGTGGTGGAAAAGCGGTTTCCACGGTGTGTTGACCAGCCCCGCCGTCACGGACAGAAAGGCAAGGACCCACAGCGGAACGGTCATGACCGGCGGGCTTTCGTGGGCGTGGATATCCTCCCGCCGCGGCTCGCCCAGGAACGTCTTGATGACCAGACGCCCCATGTAGAATGCCGTCAGCAACGCGCCGGCCAGTCCGGCGTAGAATACCCACCGCATATGCAGCCAGGCGTCCAGCAGGATCTCGTCCTTGCTCCAGAAACCCGCGAACGGAAAGATGCCCGCCAGCGCGGCCGTGGCCAGCAGGAACGTCCAGTATGTGTGAGGCATCCTGCGCGCCAGCCCGCCCATCTCCCGGATGTCCTGAGTGCCCGTTCCGTGGATCACCGAGCCTGATCCCAGGAACAGACCTGCCTTGAAGAATGCGTGCGTGAACAGGTGGAACATACCGGCGGTGTAGCCGCCCACCCCGAGTCCCATCATCATGTAGCCGAGCTGGCTTACGGTAGAGTAGGCCAGCACGCGTTTGATATCGTTCATTACCAGGCCGATCGTGGCGGCCATGAGCGCGGTCACCACACCGATGCCCGCCACGAACGCCAGCGCCACGCTGCCGTGGTCCGTGTAGTGGAAGACGGGATACATCCGGGCCACCAGATACACTCCCGCAGCCACCATGGTGGCCGCGTGGATGAGGGCCGAGACCGGGGTGGGGCCTTCCATGGCATCCGGCAGCCAGACATGCAGCGGGAACTGGGCGCTCTTTCCCATCGCGCCGAAGAAGATCAGAATGGCGGCCACCGCCGCAAGGGGCCATACCACCTTCCCGATCAGCGGCAGAGTGAATGACACCATCGTGGTGGCCAGATGGGTGTCCACCGCTGCGAAAATGTCCCGGAACGCCACGCTGCCCACCGCATTGAAGAGAGTCAGCAGTCCCAGGAACAACCCGATATCCCCCAGCCGGGTTACGATGAACGCCTTTTTCGCGGCCCTCATCGCCTCGGGCTTCTGGAACCAGAAACCGATGAGCAGGTAGCTGGAGAGTCCTACCAGCTCCCAGGAGATGTAGAGAAGAAGCAGATTATCCGCCAGCACCAGCATCAGCATGCTGGCGCTGAAAAGCTGCAGGAAGCTGAAAAAACGGGGGTAGCGCGGGTCGCCGTGCATATAGCCCACGCTGTAGATGTGCACCAGCAGGCTCACGGTGGTGACCACCAGCAGCATCGCCAGTCCCAGCCCGTCCAGAGCAAACCCCATCCGCAGGATGGTATCGCCTGTCGGGGCCCACGCGATGCTGCGTTCCCAGTGCGGTGCGTGCGCCCCGTGCGTCAGGGTCTCCCACAGGATGCCGGCAGAGATCAACCAGCCTGCTGCCAGTGTCGCGATGGCCAGGTATGCTCCCTGCCCGGGCAGACGCCGCCCGAAGCTCGCGATCAGGGCGCTGCCCGTCAGAGGAAGGGCCGGTATGAGGGGCGTCAGATCCAGCATCGCCTGCACCTCACCATCGCAGCAGATCCACCTCGTCCACCACGATCCGCTCCCGGTTGCGGTAGAGCGCAATGACGATGGCCAGCCCGACGGCCGCCTCCGCCGCTGCGATAGCCATCACAAAGATGGCGAACACCTGTCCGGTGAGCAGCTGCGGCGTCACCGCCCGGGAGAATGCCACCAGGTTGATGTTGGCGGCGTTCAACATCAGCTCGATGCACATCAGGATGGCGATGGCGTTCCTCCGCGAGAGCAGCCCGAACAGCCCGATGCCGAAGAGCAGGGCGGAGAGCGTTACCGGCCACCAGGTCGGAATCATGCTTTCTCCTCCCGCGCCAGGAAGATGGCCCCGATGAGCGCCGCCAGCAGGATGATGGACGTCAGCTCGAAGGCGAAGAGGTACCTCTGGATGAAGGCGATGCCGATGACCCCGGCCGTGTCAGTAGCGTGATCGCTCGCGGGAGGTTTCCAGGGATACCCGCTGAACCACCGCAGCAGAATGGCGCACACGGCCACCGCCACCGGCAGGGCAAACACCCAGGCACTTCGCAGCCTCCTCGATTTCTGGCCCACAACATCTTCCGTCAGGAACACGGCGAACAGCATCAGCACTGCCACCGCTCCCACGTAGACGATCATCTGGCTCATCGCGACGAACTCGGCGTGTAGCGTCACGTAGATGCAGGCCACTCCCGTAAGCGTGGCGGCGAGCCAGAGCGCGGCGTGGAACAGATTCCGTGAGAACACCACCAGCAGGGCGGCCGCCAGCGTCAGGGCTCCGAAGCCGAGGAACGCAGCTTGCTCCCAGGTGACGTTCATGCTTCCGGCTCCTTTCCCGCCTCCGCCGGAGCCGGGGTGCCCTGAGCTGCCCCCTGACCCTCTGTGCCCTCCTGCGGCTCGGCTGGCTTCTCCGGGAACTGCCCGCCGATCTCGTGCAGCTTGTCCAGTCCCAGCACCAGATCTTCCCGGCTGCTGTGCGCCAGCTCGAATTCGTCACTCAGCACCAGAGCGCCGGTGGGGCAGACCTCCACGCACAGTCCACAGAAGATGCACCCGGCGACGTCCAGAGTCATATCCGCCAGACGCCTCTTTTTGTCCTCACCCACTTCCGCCACCACGGTGATGACCTGATCCGGGCAAACGCGCGCGCAGGCGGAGCAGGCGATGCACCGGTCCCGGCCCGTTGCCGGATCTATGGGCAGCGCCGGCACGCCCCGGAAGCGCTCGGACAGCCTGGGGCGCTCCTCCGGGTATTGCAGCGTTACCTTCTTGCTGAAGAGATAGCCAAGCGTGACACGCAAGCCCTTCAGAATGGACTTCGCGCCGTCGGCTATCTGGCCCAGAACGCTCACGCCAGCACCACCCACAGCCCGGCTATCATCAGGCTCACGAAAGCGGCCGGGATCAGTCCTTTCCAGGCGAAGCTCATTAGCTGGTCCACGCGGACGCGGGGCAGCGTGCTGCGGATCCACATCAGCACAAACACGAGCAGTAGGCTCTTGCCGAAGAACCAGAAGAACGTCGCGGCACTCCGTAGCCATTCGGGGAAGGCAAGTCCTGCCGCCGCAAAGAGCCTGTCCAGCCAGAACGCCTCGGCCCCGGGAAATAGAGGTTGCCAGCCGCCGAAGAACAGCGTCACAGCGATGGCCGCCAGCGTGAAAGCCGCCGTGAACTCCTCCAGGAAGAACAGGGCGAACTTCATGCCGGAATACTCTGTGTTGAAGCCAGCCACCAGCTCGCTTTCGGCCTCCATGATGTCGAACGGCACGATGTTCGACTCAGCGATCCCCGCGATGAAGTAGACCAGAAACGCAAGCCAGGTCACCGGGTTGAAGATGAACCAGCCGCAGAACAGTCCTCCCAGGACCGGCTCGCCCTGAGCCTTCACGATCTGCTGCAGGCTGAGCGATCCCGCCAGCATCACGGGCACCATCAGGGCGAGCACCAGGGGAACCTCATAACTGACCAGCTGCGCCGCCGCTCGGAACGCGCCCAGCAGCGACCATTTGCTGTTGGATGCCCAGCCAGCCATCATGATGCCGATGATGGGGATCCCCGTGACCGCGCAGACGTACACAATGCCGACGTTCAGGTCCGTGGGGATCAGTCCCTTGCCGAAGGGCATCACGGCATACACCAGGAATGCCGGGACGAAGACGATGATCGGGGCCAGGATGAACGGCCATCGGTCAGCGGCCGCGGGGACAATGTCTTCCTTGGCCAGGAGCTTCAGGGCGTCGGCGGGAGTCTGCAGCAGACCCTGATAGCCTGTGCGATTGGGCCCGATGCGCACCTGGAAGGCTGCCATCACCCGGCGCAGCCCCCAGATCATCGGGTACATCACGACCAGCAGGACAAATGTCAGGACAGCCACGGCCACAGCCAGCTCCCGTGCCAGCAGCCAGAGTGCGGCCGTTGTGCCAGACGTCATAGCCACCCTTTTCCCAGCCGGCCGGGCATCCCTGCCCGTCCGGGAAGTGGGCCGCCATCCCCCGCGTCGCGTTCGACGATGCGGCCAGCAGCTAGTTATGCGCGAAAGACAGGCATTCCTTCCACAGCGCAGCCTTTTCGCGCGGGGTCACTTCAGGTGCTTCCTCAGCAGATCGAACATCTGTGACGGCAGCACCGGCACGAACTCGTCGCCCAGCAATTTTACCGCATCCGCCGTGGTGGAAGGGGTGTGGAACCAGTTGACCAGGCACACGTGCATAAAGGCGGGCCGCTCCTTAGGCGCGTTCGCCCGGATGGCCTCCGCAAGCTCCTTCGCGGTATTCTCGTCCGGCCCCGTCCTTCCCGGCGCGATGAGCGAACGCAGTACGGGAGTGCCTCCGGCCACAGGGAATGCGGCATTGCCAGGGTGGACGCCAAAGGCGCGGCCGTAGTCGCCCAGAATGCCCTGCAGACCTGGAACGGACTGCGCCCAGTCAGCAAAGTCCGCGCGTGTCCAGGGAATGTTGCTGGTGTCGCCCAGCTGAATCATGTCGAGGCCGGTCCTGCGCATCAGCTCGGCGGAGATCCTCACATAATCCCGGTAAACCCCTGCCGGGTCAGAGTAGAGGTCTTTTGCATAAAGAGCCGGGGCGATGAGCCCGATGCCGGCCGTGGAACAGAAGAACTCGTCGTTTTCCGTGCAGGTTTTCTGCAGAAACTCCATCACATCCGGCATCAAAACGCTGGCCAGAGGATTCAATGACCACCCGATGGGAACCTCTCCCCGCCGTGGATCCTCCCACCAGTGTGGTGAGCGGAAGTGCTGCTGCAGATACTGCAGATTGTCGCCGTCCGTCACGGAGAAGACCACATAAACCTTCCCGGGTTCGGACTTGATGGCCGGTCTTTGTGGGGATGGGGGCGGGCCGGCGTAGCGAAGCCCGGAATGCACAGTCAGGTTGAAGCAGCCGTCTGAGACTACTACAAACTTGCCCCGCAGGCTGGCCAGCCGCTGAAGGTTGTCCTCGCTCACGCGGCCCGGAGGCTGCTCGCCATAGCCTCCCCAGCAGCCCAGCACCGCAGCGTTCGGCTCCGCTTCGTCCAGGAAGCGCAGACAGATCTCTTCGGCTTCGCGGTCCATCCCGTGGCTGATCCAGAAGGGCATGATGCGGTGCGCCACCATGTAGTCGCGCAGCACAATGTGCCGGGGAGCCAGAAACGCCACGGCCCTGCGGCTGGCACGGGGCCACAGCTCTTTATAAGCCCACTCGTAGGCTTCCCCGGGCGAGTCGAACCGCCCCCGCGCGTCCAGCAGGACGGGGAGTTCCAGCTTCTCCTGAAGCTCCGGGGTGACAGGCAGGGCGGATTCCAGCGCACAGTAGAGCGTCAGGACGTTCAGCTTGTGCAGCCGCAGCGGCTCGGACTCCAGCTCCGCTTCGTAGAGGACGGCTCCTTTCAGCAGATGGCGGAACCGGCGCACAAGATCCAGCGGGTCGGAGACCTCTTGGATCCGGTATCCCCGCTCCCGCAGTCCCTCGATCCACTTTGGAATACCGTGCGGGCCGTGCCAGCCGGGATCCTGGGTCAAAAGGATTCGTGGACGCTCGCGGTTCACCAGTCCCTGCAGCACGGTGAGTACAAGGCGTGTTTCCGGGTTGGCCTCAAGGAGATTGGCGTGCAAAAGCGTCCGCGCAGGAGGTCTGGAGACGGGCAGAACGTTTTCGGCGGAAAGGCGGGAAGGAGACGCGGCGGCACTCCCCTCAATGAGCGCGCCCGTCGCTGTTACGAGCACTGCCGCCAGACATCGCAACGCCGTCCGGCAGCTGCGTGTTTGCGCATCCCGCCGTTTTCGCATTGTCCCGGCCGCGGTGCGGCTAACGGTCTTCCTCCACCAGAATGGTGAAGTGCGTCCCGTATTCGTCCGGGTTGAAGATGCGAGGTATATAGGGAAGCCGGGCGTTCAACAGGAATCCCGCGAACGTTGCGAGCGATCCCAGCAGGATGGTCAGCTCGAAGGCGATGACAACAAACGGCAGGACGGCCACCACGGGCTTCCCGCTCACGATCATGGGATAGCGCAACACGGTGTAGATGCACAGCGCGAATCCGGCCAGCATTCCCATCAGAGCTCCGGCGATCGCGAACACCCTGACGAACGTGGGCTTCTCCCGCAGGATCTGCTCGGCCGCTGGCACGGGGATAGGGCTGAACGCGTGGATCTTCCGCGTCGGAACGCCGGAGTCCACCAGCTCCTGCAGCTTATGAAGGTAGGAGTGCTCGTCTTCGAAACGGTATTCCTGCATCAGGTGTACTCCTCCTTGATCTCCGTGATGGCCAGCACCGGCAGTGTCTTACAGAACAGCAGAAAGAGGGTGAAGAACAGTCCGAAGCTGCCGATCGTGATCCCCACCTCCACAAAGCTGGGCTTATAGAGACCCCACGCATACGGATCGAAGTCCCGGGCAAGGGACGTCACGATGATGATGAATCGCTCCAGCCACATTCCCACGTTGACGAACAGACTCATCACGAACAGCGCCGGGATGCTGGTCCGCACTTTGCGGAAGAACAGCAGAAGCGGTATCACCGAGTTGCAGGCCACCATCACCCAGTAGGCATACCGGTAGTGACCTGGCTCCTCCGCCCCCAGCAACCGGTATACGAAATGCGAGATCTCGTAGGTGTTTCCGCTGTAGAAGGCGATGGCATATTCCACGATGTAGGAGTAGGTCACGATGAGCGACGTCAGAAGCAGCATCTGGGCGATCCCCTCGAAGTGCTTCACGGTGATGATCTCCTCCAGCCGGAAGATCTTGCGCATCGGGACCATCAGCGTGATCACCATCGCGCAGCCCGAAAGGATGGCTCCCGCCACAAAATATGGTGCGAAGATGGTGGTGTGCCATCCCGGAATGACGGACATCGCGAAGTCCCAGCTCACAACGGAGTGCACCGACACCACCAGCGGGGTGGCAAAGCAGGCCAGCAGACCGTACAGCTTATTGTAGTGCTTCCACTGCTGCACGGATCCCACCCATCCGAGCGAGAACACCCGGTAGGCCCACATCTGGATCTTGTTCTTCGCATGCCGCCGCGCGATCGCCAGGTCGGGAATGAGTCCCACATACCAGAACACCGCGCTCACGGTAAGGTATGTGCTTACAGCGAACACGTCCCACACCAGCGGGCTCTTGAAGTTGGGCCAGATCAGGTGATTGTTGGGGTAGGGGAACAGCCAGTAGGCGAACCACACCCGTCCCAGGTGGATCAGCGGGAACAGCCCGGCTGTCATGACCGCAAAGATGGTCATCGCCTCCGCCGCCCGGTTGAACCGGCTCCGGAATCGGGCCCGGAAAAGAAAGAGCACTGCAGAGATAAGGGTTCCTGAGTGGGCGATACCCACCCAGAACACGAAGTCCACGATGAACACGCCCCAGCCGACGGGGTTATTGATGCCGGCCACCCCCATTCCGGTGAGGATCATATACAACCATAGCCCCATTCCCATCAGGAACGCCGCTATGGAGATCCCCAGAGCCACCCAGTACCACCCGGTCGGGCGGCTCATCGCGGCCAGGATGTCCCGCTCCAGTCTGTGGTGTTGCTCGATCGCCTGTTCTGTCACCGTCTTATGCCTCTCCCCTCTCCGAGTCCTTGAAATGCGCGTCAGGGATCGGGCCGTTCACATAGTGCACGGCCGGCCGCGTGCCAAGCTCCTCGAAGACCCGATGCGTTCCCTGGTGAATGATCTTCGCAACGCGGCTGTCCGGGTCCAGACTGTTGCCGAAGATGATCGCCTCCGACGGGCAGGTCTGCGCGCATGCGGGAATCACCTCGCCCTCCTCGATCTTGCGGCCCTTGTCCTTTGCGTGGTCGCGAGCTTCGCGGATACGCTGAACGCAGAAGGTGCATTTCTCCATAACACCCCGCTTGCGCAGCGAGACCAGCGGATTCGAGACCCAGTCCATCGGCATCTCGATGGAGTCCGTGAAATCCCCGTGAGGTTGCCGCAGCTGCGGATCGCGCCGCGGCCGGTAGTCGAACCAGTTGAACCGGCGCACCTTGTAAGGGCAGTTGTTAGCGCAGTAGCGGGTTCCCACGCAACGGTTGTAGATCTGCGCGTTCAGACCCTCAGGGTTATGGTAAGTGGCGAACACCGGGCAGACTGCCTCGCACGGGGCCGCGTCGCACTGCTGGCAGAGCATCGGCAGGAAATCCGCTCCGTCTTCGCGGTCGTAGAAGGGCTCGATGCGGATCCAGCTCATCTCCCGTCCGCGGATGTGCTGGTCGCGGCCGGTCATCCCGATGTTGTTCTCCACGTAGCAGGCGGCGACACAGGCTCCGCAGGCGTTGCAGGCGTCCAGGTCAATGGCCATCGCCCAGCGGTAGTCTTTGTATTCCTGCTCCGGGTAAAGCGTCAGGTTGTGATGCCCTTCTCCGTGCCCTTTTTCGTGGTCCCCGCCGTGGCCATCGCCTTTCTTCTTGAGGTGTACCGGATCCGGGATGATCCCGCGCCCGTGCTGCGACGGCGAACCGCTCATCACGGGCAGCTTCACAGCCCCGCCGGTGCGCCGGACGCGGACGTCCGTCAGCCAGACGATCTCCCCGCCGGTTGCCGGGTCCACTTTTGTGGGGCACGCTCCGGCGACGCCCCGGTCCACCATCATCACCCCCGAAGGAAGGCGCTTCTGGATCTTCGCGGGCAGCACCCGCGTCCAGCTGTCGGCGGCGATCTCCAGCTCGTCACCGTCGCGCAGTTTCAGATCCCGCGCGTCCTCCTCTGCGACCGATACCCACTCGCCGTAAGTGATGGTGGTCAACGGGTCCGGGATCTCGTTCAGAAGTTTCAGATTCCGGCTGCGCCCATCGAAATAACGAACGGACGGTGTCAGAACAAGAGTGGGGCCCTCCGGGAGCGCCACGGTCTTCAACACCTCCGGCGGAACGGGCCTGGCAGCCGGAAGTGCCGGCTTGGCGCTCGCCTCCCAGTATCCTGTCTCTGAGAACTGCGGCTCGTAGCCGGGGCCGTAGGTCTCCCTCCACTGCTGCTTAAGGAACGCCGCGAACGAGCGGAACTCGCGCTCGGCGGTCATCTCGTCCAGCAGGTCCAGCAGAATGTCGCCCTCGGTTTTTGTATCGTGCAGCTGCTTCTCGATGACCGGCTGCACCAGTCCGCGCAGCCCCTTACGCGGCACGGCGTCCCCCGCCGACTCCAGCGCGTGCGAGAGCGGGAGCACCAGGTCGCATTTCTCCGTAGTGGCGGAAATGGCATCGGCGAACGCGACGCGGTAGGATGCTTTTTCCATCTTGTCCGCGAACCGCATCGCCTCCGGCGCGGTCCCTGCCGGATCGGTCCGCGCGATGAAGAGCACGCCGGCCTGTCCCTTTTCCAGCCTCTCCGAAAGCGCCTGCAGATCCTTCAGCGTTCCAACGCGGCCCATCTCCAGGGACCGGCTGAAGTCCAGCCTTGCCAGCATCCCTCCCGCCGACTGAAGCTGGGCGCACATCACGGCCGTCGCAAGCCCGTTCGCACCGGCCAGCGAGACCCCGCCCGCGATCACCAGTGGCCGCGCCGCCGCCCGCAGCTGTCCTGCCAGGTCGCGAAGAACGTCTTCAGCCACCCCGGTCGCCCGGCTGACGGAGGGCCCATCGGCGGCGGGCGCCCCGGACACGGACTTTCCGTAGGCTGCCAGGAGATAAGCCAGCAGGTGCGGCTCACTGCCGGGCTTCAGCGCCACCCGGCGATGCGCCTGCAATCCCTCCAGTGAAACGTGCGGCTCCACGTGCACCCATTTCAGGCCGTTCTCGCGCTTGGCCCGTGCGATCTGCTTCTGCTGGGAGACCGGGCTGCCGAACGTCTGCAGCACGTCCGCTCCGATGGTCAACAGGAAGTCGCTGGCCGCAATGTTGTAGGACGGCACTTCCCGGATGCCGAACACCAGCTCGTTTGCGCGGCGGAGGGTGGCGTAGTCGAACACTTCGTATTCAGGCAGCCGTTCGAATCCGGTTTTCTGGCAGAACTCGTCAATCAGCCGCCCCAGCATCCCGGAGGTGCGCCCCGAAAGGTAAAGGTTCTTCTTGCCCTCCTGGCGGGAGCGCTTGACGGCCGCGATGATATCGCCGTAAGCCTGCTCCCACTCGATCTCCTCCCAGCCATCCGTGCCCTTCCGCCGCATCGGCTTCTGGATGCGCCGGGGATTGTATAGCCGCGTAATGCCCGCCTGACCGCGGACGCAGAGGCTCCCATCGTTCACCGGGTGCCCTGGCGTTCCCTCAAGCTTGATGGGCACTCCGTCTATCACGCGCACAGTCACGCCGCAACCTGCCGGACACTCCGTGCAGGTCGTGCGGATGTAGTACGGCTCGCCGGGCACTCTGCCCTCGGGGAGGGGGAAGAGCGGCGCGATGGCCTTGTATGTGCCCTTCTTGGGTTCGCATCCGGCCACCACTGCGCCGCCGGAGACAACGCCCACCGCCTTCAGGAAGTCGCGACGATTCATATGGTAAGCTCCGCTGTTCCTTTCCTGGGTTGTCTGCTGTCCGTCATTTGTGGCAGGTGTAGCAGTCCACGGGCGCGTTGTTCTGCCTGTGGCAGGTCACGCAGAAGCCCATCGAGAGCGATTTCGCCTTGTGGACCACCATCTCGTATCCGATCTGCCCGTGACAGGTCTCACAGGGAATGCCTTTCGTCACGTGCCTTTTGTGCGAGAAGTAAACATACTCCGGCACCTTGTGGATCTGCGCCCACTCGATCTCCCGGTTCTCCTCCCAGTATTTCGTCAGCTTCTGGATCTCCGGGCTTTCCGTCTTGACCGCCTGATGGCATTCCATACATTTCTGGACGGAGGGAATGCCAGCCTGCCGCCCTTTGTCCGTGTAGAGGTGGCAGTTCTCGCACTTCAGGTTCACCACCTGCACGTGCGTCTTGTGCGGGAAGGCGATCGGCTGCTCCGGCGTGGCGTACAGGTAGTTCCAGTAACTGCCGAGAGCCACGATGATGGCTAAGAACAGCGCGAAATAGGCGTACACCGCCCACGCGCCCAGACGCTTCAGCATATCTCCTGGCCCATCCCTTTCCCTGGAATGCGCATATTCATTCTGCGGCTCGCGGCTTTACGATCGGCCATCACGCGTTGAAGACCGGTCCTTTCTACTTCAGGGTCTTGATGTAGGCGATGATGTGGGCAATATCCTGGTCGGACATCGTCGGCTGCGCCGGCATAATCGCCTGGAAACCTTTCACCACCTGCGAGTTGGGGTCCCGGATAGACTGCACGATGTAGGCGTCGTCCGCCGTTACCGTTACCTCTTTGCCGCCCTCCAGCACCACCACTTCGTGGCCATAAAGCCCCTTCCACGTGGGGCCGATGTTCGCGGATCCGTCCACGCTGTGGCACGAGACGCAGCCATTCAGCTGCGCGAGCTTCTCGCCCTGGGCAGGGTCTCCTTCTCCAACAGCTCCACCGGCCTTCTCCGCGATGGCGGCTCTGCGTTTGGATTCCTCTTCCAGCCTCGCGGCCTCGGCCTTTGCCAGAAGCATATAGTTGTGGTCGCGGAAAGCATATTCCCGGGTCATCGTGTCGGCCACTGTCAGCAGCAGGAAGAAGAGCAGCACCGCTCCCAGCGGGCGGAAGCCCGGCTGCGCGTCCGCATTCACCAGCAGCCCGTACACCCAGCGCCCCGCGGCCGCCAGCGCTACCAGCGCCAGCCCGGTGACCTGATACATCGGGATGGACTTGCCCACGTCCGGGATGGTGATCAGGTTCCAGTAGACCAGCACCGGCAGCAGCAGGCACGAGCCCAGTGAAAGCCCCAACGCAAAATTGCGCACCAGCCTGTTGTAGGACTCTTCCTTCTCCCGCACCGCCTCCGGGCCGAAGTAAAGGAACAGCACGGAGGTGCCGGTGATCGCAAGCGATACTCCGATGAACAGGACGAATCGTGCGATGTTGTTCCAGGAGAAGATAACGAACTCGGCAGGGTTCCGGATGAATGGCCACTTCTCCGGGTCCAGACTCAGGCTGACGCCGCTGCAGATGATGAAGTAAGCCGTGAAAAACGCCCCCAGAGCCGCGACCCCCAGCAGAATGTGCAGGGGATAATTCACCTCGCGGAAGCGGAACGAGGAGCGGTAAAACGACAGCAGAATGAACGCCACCGGAACAATCACCGCCCCGCCCACGAAGCCCGCCGTAGTAAGCTGCTGGGTCTCATACAATACCTGGGCGTAAAGAATGGCCGCCGCGATCACCGGCAGCACGCCCAGATAGACCATCAGCCCCTTATTGGAAGCGGCGAGTCCTGCCAGATACTCCGACAGTGTGCGGGCGTCGTGGCTGGGGGTGTCCCGGTCCACGATGTTGAAGAACACAGAGAAAAGCGTGGTCCCAAGCACGTAGCCGATGTATGCGAAATGCACAAACGCGGTCAGCACCAGCAAATACTTGGATGCCGCCAGGTGCGTCACGGTCGGCTGGAACAGCAGATTGTTTACGAACTCCATACCCTCTCAGCTCCCGGAGCCGCCCTGCGCGCTCCGGCCTCCTCCTGAAAACGTCCCTGCCAGGCGGCGCCTCTCAACCGGTCTTCACCAGCCGGTCCGCCGATACGATGATCATCACCAGCAGCGCGTATACGTTGATGCTGACAAACGTCCTGCGGAAAGACCTCTCGTCCGCCTCCGCCGACAGCAGACCGCTTGCCCGCCACACCAGCCACACCGCGCACCCGAGCAGCCCGGCCGCCGCCAGATTCGAGTAGACCGCCCCGAAGACCGGCAGACTCAGGCAGGTCACCGCCGCAGCCACGATCCACACGAACGTCAAACGCGTCAGCTGTTCCTCGCTGAAGATCTGCGTCAGCGATGAAAGCCGCGCCTGCTCGTAGTCCTTTCCGTACTTGCGCAGCAGCAACCAGAAGTGCGGCACCTGCCACACGAAAAAGAACATCGCCAGCGCGATGATGGCCGGGTTGGTGAGATGCCCGCCCGCGGCCGTCCAGCCAATGACCGGCGGGATGGCCCCGATGACCGATCCCGGAATGACCGCAAACGGCGTCCACTTCTTCAGATAGGTGTAGATGCCGTTGTACCACACTACGCAGACCACTCCCAGAACAAGCGGCAGGGCGCCCGCGAACCCCCAGAGCATCATCAGGCCCATGAACAGCAGGCCCAGCGATACCCAGAAAGCTTCCATCACGCTCATCCGCCCGGACGGGATCGGACGGTTTCGAGTGCGCTCCATCAGGGCATCCGTGTGGTGCTCCTGCACCTGGTTCAGCGCCAGACTGCCCGCGCCCAGCAGAGCCGTCCCGGCCAGCACAGGGAGCAACCCGGCATCCACCCGCTCGGCCCGCAAAATGTATCCCGCCGCTGTGGAAAGCGTGGCCAATACGGCGATGCGGAACTTGGTCAGTTCCAGCAGAGTCTGGAGACGTTCCCTCATCCGCTCCGCCCGGCCTTCATTTCAGCGATTTGATGTAGGCGATCATCGCCTTCACTTCTTCTGCCGTCAGGTTGGGCTGTCCCGGCATCAGCGGCTGGTAACCCTTCACGATCTCAGCGTTCGGCTCCCGGATGGACCGCTCCAGATAGGCTTCGTCCACGCGGATAGTGCGTTCCTTCCCGTCCGCCACCACCGTCACGGAGCTGCCGTAAAGCCCCTTGAAAGTCGGCCCGACAATCCGCGATCCATCCGACGAATGACAGGAGGAGCACGCGTAGCGCGCCATCAGTTTCTCGCCCTCAGCCACCAGCGCCGCGTCATTGCCGGAGGCCGCAGCGCCCGGCGCCGCAGGCGGCGAGGCAGCCTTACCGGCAGGCGCTGCGGAGGCTTGCTGCGCCTGCGGAGCCGTGTTTGCTCCTGCTGTGGCGGATGCCTGCTGGGCGGTCGCCGCCGGAGCCTGTGCCTCCGCTGGAGCGCCCTGCGAAGCCGCTGCCGCGGCGGCAGCCTGCGCCGGTTCGCCTTTTTGCTCCTGAGGCGCGTTCTGGGCGTACCACTTCTCGAACTCCTCCTTGGGCATCACCTGCACCTTGGAGAGCATATAGGCGTGCTGCAGCCCGCAATACTCCGCGCACAGGATGTCGAATGTGCCGGTTTTCTCCGCCGTGATGAAGTAATGCGTCTTGCGGCCGGGCACCGCGTCCCATTTCACCCGGAACGCAGGCACGTAGAAACTGTGAATGACGTCCGCGCTGGTGATCACCAGCTTCACCGGCTCGCCGGCCGGGATGCGCAGCATGTCCGTCGCCTGGATGCCGTTTTCATACGTGTAGAGCCAGGACCACATCCGGCCGGTGATCGTCACTTCCAGCGCATCATCCGGTCCCGTGCGCATCACCTTGTAACCCACGAACCCGTACCAGAACATGACCAGCACGATAAGCACCGGGATGATGGTCCACACCAGCTCCAGACCGGTATGATGGGAGATGTTCGCGACTGTCTTCTGTCTCTTGCGGCTGTATTTGATAACAAAGAAGACCATAGTCGCCATGATCCCGACGAACAGCACAACGCTGATCCCCAGGATCACCATCATGACCTGGTCTACGTGGCTCGCAGTGTTGGAGGCTGCCGTTCCCATCCGCCTACCTTGCCAAAGTCGTGTCGGTGAAGGTCAGGCCGATGAAAATGGCCAGGGTGACCACCACCACGAGGAACATCACCTTGAAGATGCGATCCTCGTATTTCAGATGCATGAAGATGCCCAGCACGAGAGACGTCTTGATGCACGCCACAGCCAGCGCTGTCAGCACGCTCAGACGTCTGAGGTCCACGCCAGAGACCGCCACCGTCAGGGCCGTCAGCATCAACAGCGCCAGCCACACGCCGATGAACGTGCCATAGCTGACGATATGTCCGCCCTTCTCGCTGTGTCCATGCTCCATAGCGGTCTTGAACGCCTCCTCAGGTGATCAGATAGAACAACGGGAACAGGAAGATCCAGATGATATCCACCAGGTGCCAGTAAAGCCCCGCATTCTCCAGGCTTACATAGTCCGATGGATGGATGGTCTGTGGTCCCGGTTTCAGCCGCACCACCACGCTGACCTGCTCCACGTTCTCGTCAATGATGCCGCCTTTCCAGAGCGGCTTGCCGTCGCCGTCCACGATGGCCGGCCGCGCACCGGCCATCGTCTCATCCGCATCGTCCAGCCGGAAGGAGTGCACCCGGAACGGCTTGCGGGCGATGACCACGGCCATGACGATCAGCAGAACCATCCCGATGAGCACGTGCAGCCCGTGCAGGCCGGTCATCGCATAGTAGAGGCCGAAGAACCGCACCTCTCCCGGAGGAAGCTTCATCAACTCCGGTGATGCCGGGTAGATCCCGTGCGAGATCTTGGCCGTCCACTCGAAATACTTGATGATTAGAAACGCCAGCCCGCAGAGTACCGTCAGGACTACCAGCCACACGGCCAGCTTACGGTTGCCTTTCTGCATCGCGGTGATGGAAAGCGCCATCGTGAGACTGCTGGTCAACAGGATCACCGTGTTGATGGTCCCCAGCACCAGGTCCAGATCCTTGGCGGCAACGTGGAAGTCCGCGAAGTTGACGTGCCGGTAGATTGCGTAGGCGATGAACAGTCCGCCGAAGAGCAGCAGCTCCGTGAACAGGAACAGCCACATCCCCAGCTTGCGGCCGGTATAGTCGAAGTGGTGTTCGGCCTCGCGGAGAACCGCCTGGCCTCCGGAACCGGGCGTCGCGGTCTGGCTCACCTGGCAACCTCCGTCGGGAAGTCATAGGGCCCGCCGCTGAATGTGGGGGTCTTCTCAAAGTTCTCCACCGGCGGCGGCGAGGATGTGCTCCACTCGGGCGTCACGCCGCCCCACGGGTTGTCCGGCGCCTTCTCTCCACGCTTCAGCGCCACCAGAAGGTTGCCCACCATCAAGAGCACGCCGGCGATCAGGATCCAGGAACCCACCGTCGCCACCACGTGCCAGCTCTGATACTGCGGCAGATAGTCATAATAGCGCCGCGGCATCCCGAGCCACCCCATCAGCAGCATTGTGAAGTAGAGTACGTTGAAGCCCACGAACATCAGCGCCCAGGCAATGGTCGCGATCTTCTCGTTGTACATCCGCCCGAACATCTTGGGGAACCAGTAATGAAGCGCTCCGAACAGCGCGAACCCGGTCCCTCCGAACATCACGTAGTGGAAGTGCGCCACCACGAAGTAGGTGTCGTGGAGGTGGATGTCCAGAGCCAGCGCCCCCTGCATCAGGCCCGTGAAGCCCCCGATGCTGAACAGGAAGATGAACGCCAGAGCGAATAGCATCGGCGGGCGCAGCTCGATGGAACCCCGGTAGAGTGTCGAGACCCAGTTGAACACCTTGATGGCGCTTGGCACCGCCACCAGGAAGGTCAGCAGGGAGAAGATCACGGCCGCTTTGTCGCCGATGCCGGCCGTGAACATATGGTGCGCCCAGACGAGCGACCCGAACAGTGCGATCGCCAGGCTGGAGCCTGCAATGAACTTGTAGCCGAAGATCGTCCGCCGGGCGAACGTGGGGATGATCTCGGAGATGGCCCCCATCGCCGGCAGGATCATAATATAGACCGCCGGGTGAGAGTAGATCCAGAACAGGTGCTGATACAGCACCGGATCGCCACCCCGGGCCGGATCGAACACCCCGATGCCAAGTACCCTCTCCAGCATCACGAGCAACAGCGTGATCCCCAGGATGGGGGTAGCCAGGATCTGGATCCAGCTGGTGGCGTAGATGGCCCAAACGAACAGCGGCATCCGGCTCCAGCGCATTCCCGGAGCGCGCATCTGGTGCACCGTGGTGACGAAATTCAACCCGGTCAGGATGGAGCTGAAGCCCAGGATGAACACGCCGAAAAGCGCCAGTGTTGTGTTCGTGTTCGTTTGGATGGAGTAGGGGACGTAGAAGGTCCATCCCGTATCCGGCAGCCCGCCCGTGAATAGCGAGGCGATGGCCACAAACGCGCCGATCATGAACAGCCACCAGCTCAGGAGGTTCAGGAACGGGAATGCCACGTCCTTGGCCCCGATCATGATGGGCAGGAAGAAGTTCCCGAACGACGCGATCAGTCCCGGGATCACGAACAGGAAGATCATGATCACGCCGTGTACGGTGAAGATAGCGTTGTAGACGGCCGGGTTGGAGATCACCGTGGGGCCGGGAGTCAGCATCTCCAGCCTCATCACGAACCCCAGCGCCACCCCCACTAGGAAGAACGTCAGCTGGGAAACCAGATACATCACCCCGATCCTCTTGTGATCGGTGGAGAGCACCCAGCTCAGGATCCCCGAATATGCGGCTCTATGATTCAGATAGTCCGGCAGGCCCTGCGACCTGCCCGCGACATCAACTGCCATGGTCCTTGCTTTCTCCGTCAGCAGCGGCTCTGCGGCGCGAGCTGGCGCCGAGGTAGATCACGAACGCAAGCGCCGTCAGCAGAACTGCGGTGCCGGCGATCCGGGTTGTGTTCAAAACGTACTTGCGGCCATCCGGGTCGTAGTTGAAGCAGAACAGCAGAATCTTGTTGATGGTCGGCCCAACCCGCCCCTGTGACGCCTCCGTCAGGGCGAGCTTCAGGTCCAGCGGCAGAAACGTGGTGCCATAGAGGTAACGCACGATCTTGCCTTTGGGGCTAATCACATAGATAGCCGCCGCGTGCACAAAATCTTTGCCTTGCTTCTCGTAGCGGAAGCCCACAGCCTCCGTGATGGCGTCTATTTGCTCCTGATCGCCTGTCAGGAAACTCCACGCCTCCTGCGGGAACTCCCGCTTGTCTATCAGATTCAGGTAGTTCTTTTTCTTTTCCGCAGCCAGCTTCGGTGTGTCGGCAGGGTCGAAGCTGATCGTTACAACCCGGAAGTCTTGGCCCGGGCGCAGGTCTAAAAGGTTCAGCACCTCGGCGAGGCCAGTGAGGAGCGGCGTGCAGATCCCCGGGCAACTGTAGTAGACCAGCGAAAGCACGGTGGGCCGGTCCACCAGGTCGCCCAGCCGCACCTCGCGGCCGTCCTCATCGCGGAAGGTCAGATCCGCAGGCAGTGTGTCGCCCAGGTGCTCCACAATGCCCACCTTCGGCGCGGCCTCGCCGGCAGGGTCCGCCACCCGCGCCGCCGCTGGATTCCCGGAAAACGCTGCGCAGGCGAGCAGAGCTCCGGCCGCCAACGTCCAGATCCCGTTTGTCCTCCAGAATCTCTCCACGCTCGATGTCCTGTTCTGCGGCTACTCTGCTTTCAGGGCCAGATCCAGCCCGGACACCCGCGGTTCTGACCGCAGGGAGGATATGATCGCAAGCGCCAGGGCTCCCGCGCAGAAGACGGGGATGCTCCAGCATAGAAGTCCCAGGCCTGCCAGCCTGTCCGGCGCCAGCGCGGGAACCACCAGCATCCAGCGCTCCAGCCAGAGTCCAACAAAAACCATTCCCGCGATCCACACCAGCCGGCGCGGTGTGGACTTGGCCGCCCTGCTCTGAAGTAGCAGGAACGGCCCGAACATAAGGATCACCAGAATGGCGATGCCCACCCCCCGCCACGGGAACAGATACAGGCGATGGTGCAGGTAGGTGGCTTCCTCCGGGATGTTCCCGTACCAGATGGTCAGCCACTGCGCGAACACGAAGCCGGAAAACAGGATGCCGAAGCCCATCATCAGGTTGCCCATGTCCGCGAAGCGGTGGGAATCCAGATACTTCTCCAGCCCCGCCGGCTTCCCGGCCAGAGTGGCGACGATGATGATGGCCGCCATTGCGGCATACTGGTTGCCAACGAAGTAGTAAGCCCCGAACAGCGTGCTGTACCAGTGCGGCTCCAGGGACATCACCATATCGAAGGCCAGCAGGGTGTAGATGACCACATACGCCAGCACCAGCGCAATGGCCAGCCGGTTTATGAAGGAGGCCGTCTCATCCGACGGCTCCCGGCCCTCCCCGGGCTCCAGCTTGCGGTATGCCAGCACATACCAGTAGCTCAGGCCGGTCAATATCAGCAGCGCCACCGCGTTTCGCGCGAAGAAGAACCCTTCATTTAGCCACTTCGCCTTGGCCGGAACCGGATGGTGGAGCCAGGTGAGCCAGTGCTCGCGGCCGAAGTAAAGCAGGGCGAACATCACCAGAGACACCGGCAGGAAGTGGATGGAGGAGCGAGCGATCCGGTTGACTCCGGCCGCCCAGCTGGCCTGTGCGGTGCGCAGGATAGCCGCCCACAGGATCATTCCCTGCGCAATTCCTCCCCAGAACAGGAAGTTGACCAGCAGCATCCACCAGAACTCTTCGCCGCCAAGGAAGAGCCCGGCCAGTGACCCGGCTCCTCCGAGGATGGCTGCCGCCGTTGCGATCCTGGATGCCTTTGCGCTCCAGTCCGCGCCCTCGGCAACTGCTGCTGTCGCATTCATTGCGGAAGCTTCCATTCGTCTCTACGTCCCCGCCGTCTTCGCCCTGACTCGCCGCCGATTGTGATGCATTGCACAAAGCCGCCCGGGATTACCCTCTCGCCGAACGCATGAGGGTATCCAAAGTCATTCTGCAATCAGTTCTCACTCTCCGGCAACGGAAGTAGCGAACCATTTGCAAAGTTTTTCACGAGCCTCAAGCAGTCAGCCGCGTGCCCGTGTGTAATCTTCGCTTCGTGCCCATTCCGGATTCCACCCGGCGGCCGCCGATTCCTCCGGAGCTTTCTGTCCTGACACCTCCAACGCCGCGCAGGGAGTGCCGAAGCGCGGGGTCGCAAAGGGGAGGTGTGTCCGGCCCCGCGCTAGGATGTGCAGGTTGTTCGCGGCATCTCCCTCGAAGGACGCCCCGTGGTTCCACGGCACCCAGGAGCGGGCATTGCAGTAATGGGATACAAAAGCCCGCCGCCAACGGTCCCCGGTCCGGTTGGGATACGAGCGGTGCAGGATGTGCCCGTGGAAGAAGACTGCATCCCCCGGTTCCAGAACCACGGGGATGGGACGGGGATACTTTCCAACGACCGGCGTCAGCGCGTTCTGGGAGTCGTCCTGAACGCTCACCTGATCTGTCTTTTCCAGGTCTGCGAACGCCTCGTAAGAGTGCACAGTCACGGCGACTTCCGGGTGCGCCCGCACCGGCTCCCGGTGCGACCCCGGAGACACCCACAGGCACCCGTTCTCTTCGTCCGCCCTGTCCAGCGCCACCCATACCCCGATCAACGTGTCAGGCAGCGTCGGAATATAATGAGAGTCCTGATGCCACCCCTGTCCGCCGCGGCCGGGAGGGTTCAGGAAGAGCATTGTCTGCAGGGCAAGGACGTCCGGCCCGATCAGGGCTTCCAGCACGTCCAGCGCCCGCGGATGGAGCAGATATCTCTCACTGACGGGGTCCACCCGGTGCAGCATGTGGATCCGGGTGAAGCGGTCCAGCAACTGATCCTCCGTCGTTTCCTCCGGCGGCGGAGTCATGCCGGGCAAAAGCGTCCGGCCGTGAAGGATGTCCATTGTGTGCGCCTGAAGTTCCTCCACTTCTGCGGAGTCGAACAGCTTGCGCATGATGAGATAACCATTGGTCTGGTAGCTGACATATTCATCCACGGTCACGCGGCGCCGCTCCCCCGCGCGAGCCTCATTGCATCTCATCATAGATCTCCTCCAGCTTCACCGGCCTGCCCTGCGCGGCGCTGCGGTCCAGAGCGTAGCAGACGGCGTGCGTCTTCGCCGCGTCGGCCAGGTTCACGAACGATTCCCTGCCGGAGGCGATGCAGTCTCCGAAATGCGCGATCTCTCCCTGGAACGGATGATGGGTCACGTCGCCGGAGTCCGGACGGATAGTGGGAACCTCCACCCACCCTGTGGAACCCTCAAAGAGCTCCGGGGCCCAGATGCGGTTATCCCGGATGCTTCCTCTCTCTCCCAGCAGGTCAATGTTGAAAAGGTACGGGAAGCGCCCTTCCAATATGGAGGACACCTTCCCTACCGCACCGCCCTGGAACTTCAGGATGCCCACCACCGTGGGCGGATACTCGTAATCGGGGTTCACTTGAGTGCAATAGGCCGAGACCTCCTCCACTTCGTCCCCTGTAAAGAACCGGATGGCGTCCACGGCGTGGCAGCCTGCCGACAGGAACGAGCTGCCTGCGATCTCCTTCTTTACGTTCCAGCGATACTGCGGGTACTGCGGGCCGATGTTGTGCCAGTAGTCCACTTCCGCATAGAACACCCGCCCCGTTGCGCCCTCATCCAGCATCCTGCGGATCAGAAGGAACTGGGGATTCCAGCGGAGCACGAAGCTGACCACCGTCCGGACGCCGGCGGACTCCACGGCCCGGAGCATCTTTCCCAGCGACACCGGGTCGTTCGCGACCGCTTTCTCGATCAGGATATGCTTGCCGGCCTCCGCCGCCCGGATGGTCTGTTCGGGATGCAGGTGGGGTGGGGTGCAGATGGAGACCGCCTGAACCTCCGGATCGGCCAGCATCTTCGCGTAGTCGTCATAGCAGCGGACGTCTTTAAGTCCGCAATCGAGCGCCTTCTGCCGTGCTTTCTCGACTGTCCGGCCGCAAATGGCCACCACCCGGAAGCGCGGGTCTGCGTCATACCAGCGGATGTGCTCGCCGGAGACCCATCCGGTGCCGACGACTCCGGCGCCGATGAGTTCTACCATGGGTTCCTGGCCCTCCTTTTCGCAACAGCGCTCCTCCGAAGGGAGCGCGATCGCCTCTCACTGGAAGCCTTATTGCCTCTGTGTTTCGTTTCCTGCCGGTGAATGGGAAGGAAAAGCTGCCCGCGACGGTCTCTCTGGTGAGTGATTGTGGATCCCATGAGGCAAGAGACTATCGTCCCAAAGCCGTCTGGAGGGCAGGCAGAATTCCGCGTGGGAGCGTGACGGAAGAATTGCGAAGATGGCCCCGGACTGCGACCGGAACCCCTGCAAGAGGCGATGAGAGAGGACGAAGAAGCCCATTCCGGGGGCGTAGTTTCGGGGGCAGGCGGCAAGGCGTGGCCGCATACTTCCCCCGCTCCCCCGGCGCAATCTTGACTCCTTCCCGCCCGCGCCTCCCGAAGCTCTCCCGGTTCAGTCCTCGCGGGACCGCCCGGTTTCCTGAGCTGCTCCGGACTGCCTGGTCCGGCTGCTTCAGGTCAGCGCAGGCAGAGCCGGCTCAGTCCTCGTCTTTGCGGATGCGGTCCGCGCGCTGCCTGGCGGGATAGGTGCCGTGCTTCTGGCACTCGGCGCAGAACCCGTACAGCTCAAAAGCATGTCCGGTGATGTGGAAGCCCTGTTCTCCCTCGGGATACTTGACTTCAGGAACACCCGGACAACCTTCCACGCAGACGTTCTTTCCGCAGCGGATGCACACGGCGTGGTGGTGATGCCGCTCCCCCTGATACTCGAAGAGAGCGCTGGCAGAATTCTGCAGGTTGATCTGCAGCGCCACTCCGATGGTTGTGAACATCGTCAGGTTTCGGTAGACCGTGTCGATGCTGATGTGGGGGAACGTGGACTTGAGCTGCGAGTAGATGTCGTAGGCCGAGATCGGCCTTTCCGCAGCCTTGAGCACGGCCAGGATGTGGCTCCGCTGCGGGGTCAGCCGCAGTCCCAGAGACTTCAGCTCCTTGTCGATGGCAGGCAGCGCCGTTGCTGATTCAGGTGCGTTCACGTTGCTACAGTCCTTCTCTGGCCCTCCCCGGACCCGGTTATTACCCCGACTGTTCGACTCCCTTTATAGCTGAATCTTTCACAGAATGTCATTTCCCTGACAAAAGTATTGGTCAATTTCTGGCAGCGTCCCGGCGCCACGAAGCTATTGCGCTCGCGAGCGGTGCGAAAAAGGGGCGGTGACCCACGCCGCCCCTTCCACACTCCTCCCGGGGGAAGAGTCAGTCTCTAACTTCCCATCCCGAACTGTGGGAGCCAGCCGCGGTTGGCCTCGAACATCTCGTCCACCATCTGCCGGATCTCCGCCAGGCTGAGCACCGCGGAGGTCAGAGGATCGTAGCAGATGGCGTGGAAGACCTTCCGGCGGTCGCCTTCGATTGCCCCCTGCACCGCAAGCTCCTCGCACTGGGCGCTGATGCTGTTCAACAGGGCCAGCTGCGGCGGCAGTGGCCCAACCTTCATCGGGTTCAGGCCGCGGCGGGATGCCAGCACCGGCACCTCCACGCAGCATCCTTCCGGCAGGTTGTCTATCAGTCCGTTGTTTAGGACGTTGCCGTTGAACTCGAACATCTCCCCGTCGCCGATGACCGCGTTGAAGATGCTGGCGGCATACTCGTGTCCCCGCTCCAGGCGCACCGGAGCCTCCAGCTGCTCCCGGATATGATCCCGCCAGGTATCCGCCACCTTCTGGTATTCGTTTAGGATGTAGGCGTAATGTCCGGGGTTCCATCCGGTGCCATGCGTGCAATACTTCTCGATGAGATCGGGCCGCTTGCGGAACCAGGCGTTGTATTCGGAGTTGTGCCCGCTGGATTCCGTGACATAGTAGTCCAGGTGCAGGAACATCTCGTTTCGCACCTGCTCTTCGTTGTAGATCTCCGGCCGGGTCTCCACGGCCTTCCGGATCAAGGGATATGCGTCCTTCCCGTTCCACCGGAAGTCAAGATACCACGCCTGATGATTGATGCCGGCGCAAAGATAGGTGATCTCCTCGAACGGCGCCCCGATCCACCGGGCCAGCATCATCGCGGTTCCCTGCACGCTGTGGCACAGCCCGGTGAGCTTCACACGGGTCTCTCCCAGCATCGCCCGGCACAGCATCGCCATCGGGTTTGTGTAGTTCAGCAGCAGGGCGTCCGGGCACAGCTCCTCGATATCCCGGCAGATATCCAGCATCACCGGGATGGTCCTGAGCGCCCGGAAGATCCCCGACGGTCCGCGGGTGTCTCCCACGTTGATGTCCACGCCGTATTTCTTGGGGATCTCGATGTCGCTGCGGAAGACGTCCACCCCTCCCTGCAGGATGGTGCAGACCACACCGTCTGCTCCGTCCAGAGCCTCTCGCCGGTCTAGCGTGGAGATGACCTTCGCCGGATAATTTCCCGCCTTGATGATCCGGTTGACGGCGGTCGTGATGAAGTCCAGCCGCTCCTTATCAATGTCCATCAGCGCCAGCGTGGCGTCCGAGAGCGCCGGGAAAGTCAGGATGTCCCGCACCAGTCCCCGGGTGAATCCGAAGCTCCCCGCTCCGATGAATGCGATCTTTCTGGAAATGGCCGTGTCCTCCGTGTCTGCTTGATTGTGGGCGGAAGCGCCGGCGCTTCCCCGGCGCTCCGCGTCAGCCCTTTGACCTGTCCGGGTTCATCTCCTGCGGAGATTGTCTACTGGTTTTGCGCCAGCACGCGGCGGTGTCCCCTTACGCCCTCCATCCCTGGCGGCTTGAGCCCGAAAATCGTGTTGAAAATGAGCGCCCCGGACCGGACCCCGCCTTCTTCTCCACGCCGCCGCGGCCGTGCTGCGGCCGCCGGCGCGCCGCGGCCGCGGATCGTGGCTCCGCCCTCGCCGCTGAAGCAGCCTCACGTCTCGCGTGGGCTTACGGCCGGGTTGCTCGCCCTGACTCTGGCCGCGCTGGCCGCCCCGCTGCTCGCCCATCTCTACGTTGTCTGGTCGTCGCGGGATCTCCGCGCTCCGGCGCGGGGAGCAAATCTGGTTCTGAATTCCGGCTTTGAGACTTCCGACGGGGCCGAAGGGGCCGCCTACTGGTTTGCGGGAGGCAGCGGCATGGTGGTCCGGGATCCGGCGGAGAGTGAGACAGGCCGCTTTGCGCTCCGGATGTCCTCCGCTGACGGGGGCACGGTCATTGCGGAGACATTCCTCGCCCGCGTTCCCCTTTCAGACCGCGTCCACATAGAGTGTCAGGCCAGGGCCCGCGGGCTCCGCGGGCGCGCGTTCGCGCGTATGGCATTCTATGCGCCCGACGGCAGCGGTCCCATCGCAGAGCCGCAGACTTCCTCCCTGACCGGAACCTCGGACTGGAAGATCCTCAGGAGCGTTGCGCGCGTGCCTGCCGGAGCGGGCTCCGCCATGGTGCAGCTGGTTGTTGAGGGGCGCGGGACCGTCTGGTTCGACAACGTCCGCGCCATCGCAGAGGAGGCGTGGGACCCGGGTGCCGGGCGGCCTCCGTCACCGCCCGGTCCCTTCCAGAACGGCTCTTTTGAAAACCTGACCGCGGCGGGACTGCCGCAGAGATGGGTTCTTGCGGAGGGGGCCGTCGTGGATGCGTCCGTCAGCCGGACCGGGGAATGCTCCCTGAGGGCCGCCCCCCGGCAGAGGGAAGGGTTGTCTGCCGTGGCGCAGCAGGACTATGCTCTGCCTGCCGGTGCTGGAAGCCGGACGGCGGCGCAGGTGTATGTCTCCTCTCCTTCAGGGGCGGATGTCTGTCTCAGGATCTCCTGCTTCGATCGCCAGGGACGCCTTATGGCGGAGCACTCGGATGCGGGCAAGGCCGAGGGTGGCGAATGGCCGCGCCTGTTCGTGGACTTCACGCTGCCAGACGGATGCGCCTTTCTGCGGATGACCCTGAGCGCGCAGGGCGGGGAGTGCTGGTTCGACGACGCTGCCGTGCGCTGATGCGCGTTTCTGCCGCGTGTCACCGCCGGCCAGGCGTGCTAGAATGATTGCGGGCCGCTGCCTCCGTGCGGCCTGCTGGCGCTTACCGGCGCGGATATCTTGCCGGCCGGAGAGCGCATCTCTCCTCAGTCCCGTCCAAAGGAGGGCGGGCGCACCGGGAGGTATCCGAGACTTGAGAAGGAAAAAACCGGGAACAGGCGTTCCGGACGCCTCCGCCGCCGGGCGGCCGGCTGAAGACGTCAACAGCCCGGGAATGAAAGAGATCGCGGCCAGGGTGGGGGTTTCCAAAACGACCGTTCACCGTGCCCTGACAGGCAGCGGGCGGGTCAGCCCCAAGACCCGGGCCCGGATCCTGGCCATTGCGGCGGAACTGGATTACACCCCCAATACCCTTGCGCGATCCCTGCGCCGTCAGAGGACGGGAACCCTGGGCGTTGTCACGAACGGGGTCTCCAACTCGTTCTATGCCACCCTGCTGGCCGCCATCGAGGAAGCTGCATCCAGTCAGGGGTTCAACCTTCTGCTCTGCTGTTCGGGCGGCAACGCCGAGCTGGAGACGGAGCACCTGGGGCTTCTGCGGGAGAAGCGGGTGGACGGGCTGCTTGTGGCGCCCTCCAGCAGTTCCGCGAACGCCGCTCAGTTCGAGAGACTCCGCCGGGGAGGCTTCCCCTTTGTCTTTCTGGACCGGACGGTGCCATCCGTCTCCGCCGACGCCGTGATGACCGATCACCGTCTTGCCGGGCAGTTGATCGGAGACCATCTGGTGGCGGCCGGACGCCGGCGCATCGGACTGATCATGCCGCTGGACGAGTCCTTTATGTCCACATCCATCCGGGAGCGCATCGAGGGTGTCTGCGACATCGCGAAGCAATGCGGTGTGGAGGTGGTGCGGATCGGGCGGGAGCGCTACTGGGAGCCGCTGGAGGACTACGGCTCCTTCTGCGTGTCCGAGTTCCTGGATTCCGGCGGGATGGTGGATGCGCTGGTGGGGATGAACGACCACGTGGCCATCGGGGCGCTGTTCGCCTGCCGCTCCCGCGGACTGCGCGTGCCGGAGGATATTGCCGTGACGGGCTATGATGATCTGGATGTTTCCAGCTTCGTCACTCCGCGTCTCACCACCATCCGGCAGCCCACCCGGCAGATCGCCTGGGAGGCGGTGAAGCTTCTGATGTCCCGCATCGGGGGCGGACGAGCCGATGAGGCGGTCACGGTGCGGCTGCGGCCCATCCTGATGGAGCGCGAATCTACGCCAGCCGTCCGCCGTCCCGTTCAGCTGTTGCCACCGGACGACGCCTGACCACGGTCCCGGGGGCGCCATCCGTCTGCCTCAAGGCTGCTCCATTGCGGATATAATCCCCGCCGGAGAGTGCCGCCGCGCGCCCGGACGGCGGTCCGGGACAGCCGCAGAGAGGGGGATACCGACAACACGATGCCTGCCGCCAGAATAGACATTGAGCAGATCGGTCAGCTGATATCCATCGCCGAGCGCTACGGGCTTGAGGAGCTCACTGTCAGCGAGGGATCGCTTTCGGTCACCATCCGTGGGCAAGCCCCGGCCGCCGCGCCGGTGGCGGATCCGGCGGTGCCCGCCGCTCCGGCCCCGCCTTGCCCTGCGCGCAAGGCCCGCGCGCCCCGGCCCCAGCCCGCTCAGGAGGCCCCAGCCCGCACGCGCGGCGTCCCTCTCCCTGCGCCGATGACCGGTGTCTTCTACCGCGCTCCGGCGCCGGATGCTCCGCCGTTCGTGGAGGTCGGTGACGTGATCACGGCAGGGCAGACCATCGGCCTCATCGAGGCCATGAAGGTCTTCAGCGAGGTGCCGGCCGAGGTGGCGGGGCGGATTGTCGAGATCGTGGCCGAGAGTGGCAAACTGGTTCAGGCTGACGAGCCTCTGATGTTCGTCGAGCCCGTCGAGGATCTGGAGAGCTGAGCAATTGAGTCATACAGACGCTCCCGTCGGGGTGGGGATCATCGGTTTCGGAACGGTAGGGCAGGGAACCTACACCATCCTGCGGGACAATGCGCCCACCATTGCCCGGCAGGTGGGTGTTCCGGTGGAGCCGCGGATGGTGGCGGATATCCGCGCGGCCGAGCTTGCGGGGCGGGTGGGCCCCGGAGTGGAGCTTGTCTCCGACGCCCGGCAGGTTCTGGAGTCCCCGGATGTGCAGATCGTCTGTGAGCTCATTGGTGGGGTGGGCGTGGCGGCTGACATCGTCCGGCAGGCCCTTTCTGCAGGCAAGCACGTGGTTACCGCCAACAAAGAGTTGCTGGCCCGTCAGGGGCCCGAGCTGCTTAGGCTGGCGGAAGAGAACGGCTGCGACTTCTATTTCGAGGCGAGCGTCGGGGGCGGCATTCCTATTATCTCTCCGCTCCGGGTGGGACTGGCCGGGAACCGGGTGGAGCGCATCCTGGGCATCGTCAACGGGACCACGAATTACATCCTGACCGCAATGGCCTCCGGTGGCGGAGATCTGCCCTCTGTACTCCGGGAGGCTCAGGAGCTCGGATACGCCGAAGCCGATCCTACGAACGACGTTGAGGGCTTCGATTCCCGCTACAAGCTCACGATTCTGGCTTCGCTGGGATTCCAGGCGCGGGTGCAGGTGGAGCAGATCCTGTGTGAGGGGATCACGCGCCTTGTTCCGCAGGATATCGAGTATGCGCGTGAGTTGGGATACGGGGTGAAGCTGCTGGCCATCGCACGGCGCATTGACGGCCGCATCGAAGCGCGCGTGCATCCCACTCTTGTCCCGTTCAGCCATCCCATCGCGTCCGTCGCCGGAGTGAACAATGCCATTTATGTGACGGGCAACGCGGTGGGCGATACCATGTTCTTCGGGCCGGGAGCGGGCGGGCTCGCGGCAGGGAGCGCCGTGGTCGGAGACATCATCGAGATCGCCCGGAACATCCGCGCGGGTTCCTGCGGGCGTTTGCGTTGCCCGGAGTTCCGGGACCTGCCCGTGCTTCCAGCCGACGACATAACGGCCCGATACTATGTCAGGATGCGGGTGAAGGATGCTCCCGGCGTGCTGGCGGCCATCGCGTCGGAGTTCGGCGCGGAGGGCGTTTCCATTGCGGCGGTCATCCAGAAGGACTCCCACGAGGGAGTGGCGGAGATCATCTTCCTGACCCACGAGGTGCGGGAGAAGAGCTTCCGGGACGCGCTGGAGAAGATAGAACGGCTGCCGGTGGTGGAGCAGGTCTGCGCGTTCATCCGCGTCGAGGAATGACCTCAGGAGATGAAATGAAAGTGCTGGCGGACCGCGCAGGCGAGCGCGTGGGCATCATCAGGAAGTATCGCGAGTGGCTCCCGGTCTCGGAATCCACCCCCGTCATAACGTTGCTGGAAGGGGACACGCCGCTCATCCCCGTCCCGGCGCTTGCCAGGGCCATTGACCCGAAGCTCACGGTCTACGTGAAGTATGAGGGCCTGAATCCCACGGGCTCTTTTAAGGACCGGGGGATGACCATGGCCATCTCCAAGGCCGTGGAGGAGGGGGCGAAGGCGGTCATCTGCGCGTCCACCGGCAACACGGCGGCCTCCGCGGCGGCCTACTCGGCGAGGGCTGGGATCCAGTGCGCGGTGCTGCTCCCGAAGGGCGAGGTAGCGCTGGGGAAGGTCAGCCAGTCGCTGATGCACGGGGCGAAGGTCATCGCCATTGACGGCAACTTCGACGATGCGCTCCGGCTGGTCCGGGAGATTACCGACGAATACCCCATCGAGCTCGTGAACTCACTGAATCCTTACCGCATCGAGGGGCAGAAAAGCGGAGCCTTCGAGATCTGCGACGTGCTGGGCGGCCCGCCGGACTTCCACTGCATTCCCGTGGGCAACGCCGGCAACATCACGGCCTACTGGAAGGGATATCGCGAGTATCATCAGGCTGGTGTCATCAGCCGTCTGCCGAAGATGCTGGGATACCAGGCGGCCGGAGCCGCGCCCATCGTGCATGGCCACCCCATCGAGAAGCCGGAGACAATCGCTACGGCCATCCGCATTGGAAACCCGGCAAGCTGGAAGCAGGCGGAGGCGGCGCGGGATGAGTCGGGTGGTCTGATTGACACCGTCACCGACGACGAGATCCTGGAAGCTTACAAGATGCTGGCTTCGCTGGAAGGGATCTTCTGCGAGCCTGCGTCGGCGGCCAGCGTGGCCGGATTGCGCAAGACGGCTGCATCAGGCTATTTCCGGGAGCCCGCCACCTGCGTCTGTATCCTCACCGGGCACGGCCTGAAAGACCCCAACCGCGCTGTCGCCGTTGCCCCTCCGCTCATCGAACTCCCTGTGGACAAGGGTGCCATTCTAAAGACGCTGGGGATGGCCTGACGACTTCGGCCGCAAGGCGCCGCTCCTCCCGTGCACTGTCCTCCCGGTGCGGGCGTGCTATAATGCGCCCAACCGGGTGACCCTGCCGCGTGCTCTCGTGGCGCGCGGCCTGTGCGGCGAAGGAGCTGAAGGGTTATGGACGCCTCACGGGAACCTTCCGGGGCGGCGCTGGAGCAGGCCGTCGCAAAGCTGAAGGCCGGTCAGACCATTGCGGCCATCTCCGAACTGGAGGACTGGGTCCGCCAGCACCCCGCGGACGCGCGGGCGCACGAGTTCCTGGGAGCGGCCTACGGCATTGCCGGAGATCTTGGCAGCGCAGCCTCCCATCTGGAACGGGCACTGGAACTGAATCCCCACCTTGCCAAAGCGTGCTATAACCTCGGCGTCGTCTACGAGCGTCAGGGCCGTTTCGAAGATGCCATCGCCCGCATGGAGAAGGCGCTCCGGTTGGCTCCGGATTACGAGGAGTGCCGCCGCCATCTCAAGGAATTGGTGGCCAGGAGGGCGGCGCAGACCGTCCGGCCTCCTGCAGCCGGCAGTCCATCCGCACAGCCGCGCCAGGAGGATGTTGCTGCCCGCCCAGCTGCGTCACCCGCCTGGCCGCCGGGACATATCCCGCCTGCCACCTGGGACGGGTCGCTCGGAGAGGCCGGGCCCACACGAGCGGTCTTGCTTGCCTCCGATGGCGGCTGGACCGGGCATTACGGGGTAGAACGCTGTCCCTGGTGGCTGGATGCCAGCATCCTGGAAGGGGATCTTTATCTCACGCTGCGCAACTGCGGATGGCGCTCCGGCAGCGTTGTGCTGGATCACGATGGTCAGATCAAACGGGTCAGGGTCTCGGCTCTGATCCTCCCGCCACCTCTGGCCGTGGCGCTGGGATTGTGGCGAGGTCTGCTGGGCGGCATCGCGGCAGGCATCCTCTGGTTGGCCGTGTTCGGCGCGGCCTTCGGGGTGGCGGCAGCCTTGCGGGCCTCATTCTCCGCGGCGGGAGAGGGCGGGGAACCGCATTGGCTGGGGACGGTGTTCCTTGTTCTTCTCGCCACAGGCTTCGTGGCCGCGGGAGCGCTCGCGGGAGGCGTTTGGGGCGGAATGCTGGGAGGGAGCGCGCTGGGGCGCTCGGCCTGCCGGGCGATGGCCGCCGCTGCGCTGATCCTGCTGGCCGGGCTGGCGGCGGAGCCCGGGCCGCAGATTGCGGCTGCAGCGGCCATTGCGGGTCTGGCGTTCGGCCTGCTCGTGGGCGATTTCGGGCTGGCGGTTGTCTCGGCTGTTGTCTGGCCCCTCCTGGCCCTCTGGATACCGGGACTCGTGGAGGGCAGCCTGGCAGAGCCCCTGCGGACCCTGGCGGGCCCTTCATACGAGGACCTGCTGAGTCCGGCCGTTCTGAGCGCCGTCGCATCACCGTTGGCGCTGGCCGTGTGGGGTGCGTTGGCCGGGGCGGCTGTGGCTCCATGTCCTCACAGAGGGATCCGCTGAATCCCCTTTCATCTGTCTTCTGAGGCCCTGCGCAGCAGGAAACTGCCCGGCAAAACGGATAGAATACTATGGCCGCGGCGGCCTGCCGCCGGCGCGTGTTGAGGCTGGAAGATTTCTACGGAGGCAGATAATGGCGACAAAAGTGACTCTCCCCCTGCTGGGCCAGACCATGGAGGAAGGCACCATCATCAAGTGGTTCAAGAAGGAGGGCGACCGCGTCGAAAAGGAAGAGCCGCTCCTTGAGGTGATGACGGACAAGGCCAACATGGAGGTGGAGTCACCGGAGTCCGGTGTTCTGCTCAAGATCGTCGCTCAGGAGGATGAGACGGTCCCGGTCAAAGGGCTGATCGCCATTCTGGGCGAGCCGGGAGAGGACATCTCCGCGCTGCTGGCCGAAGCCGGCGCCGCCGGCGAGGCGCCCGCCGCGCCCGCCGAAGCTCCCGCCGAAGAGAAGAAGGTCGCTGAACCGTCCGCTCCCGCGGCCGCCGCTGCGGCTCCCGCCGGAGGCCGGGTGGCCGCCAGCCCCAGAGCCCGCAGGCTGGCTGAGGAGCACGGTATAGACCTGGCCCAACTTGCGCCGGGTTCCGGTCCCGGAGGACGGATCATCGAGAAGGATGTTCTCCGCGCCATCGAGAGCGGCGTCGCGGCAGCTCCCCCTGCTCCGGCGGCTACGCCTCTGGCCGCGAAGGTGGCGGAGGAGAAGGGCGTGGACCTGGCCGCGGTGAGCGGCTCCGGCCCCGGCGGCAAGATCCGCCGCGAGGACGTGGAGGCTGCTGCCGCCCCGGCCGCCGTGCCGCTTGCCCCGCGTGTGCCGCTCGGCGGGGTCATCCCGTTTGCCGGCCTCCGAAAAGCGGTCGCGGACAATCTGGAGAAGAGCGCCCGCGCCGTCATTCCCGTCACCCTGACGATGGGGGTGGATATTACGGAGGCCACCCGGATGCGCGAGCAGCTCAAGCCGGTCTACGAAAAGAAGCACGGCGTGAAGCTCAGCTTCACCGATATCGTCATCAAGGCCGTCGCGCGTGCCATCGAGGATTACCCCATCATGAACTCCTCGCTGGAGGGTGATCAGATCCGCATCCACGACGGAGTCCACGTGTGCGTTGCTGTGGCGGTTCCGGACGGGTTGCTGGCCCCCGTGGTGCGGGATGCCAACCTGAAGCCTCTCTGGGCCATCAGCGCCGAGGTGCGCGATCTGGCCGAGCGGGGACGCTCAGGACGTCTTGGACCTTCTGAACTGAGCGGGGGAACCTTCACTGTGACGAATCTGGGCGCCTATGGCGTGGAGCACTTCAACGCCATTATCAATCCTCCGCAGTGCGCCATCCTGGCCGTCTGCGCCATACAGAAGAAACCGGTGGTTGTTGAGGGAGACCGCATCGAGGTGCGTCCGATGATGAACCTCTGCCTGACGTTCGATCATCGCATTGTGGACGGCGCTCCGGCGGCGGAGTTCCTGGCGCACGTGAAGAATCTGCTGGAGAACCCCTACCTGTTCCTGGGCTGAAGGCCGGAAACAGAACCTGAACCTCTTTACGGGCGCCATCCTTCGAAAGGGCGGCGGGGTGGCGCGCCGCAACCGGGTCAGGGCCGAAGAGAGGACTGCACTATGATGAACGTTGCCATCGTAGGCGCGGGCGGGATGGGCCGGCGCCACGCGGCCAGCTATCGCGAGACGGGGGAAGCCCGGGTCGCAGCGGTCGTGGACATCAACAGGGAGGCGGCGGCCTCCCTTGCAGGAGAGGATGCGCAGGTCTTCGCATCGCTTGAGGAGGCCCTTGAGAAGTGTGATGTGGACATTGTGGATGTCTGCACGCCCACACCGTTTCACGCGGAGCATGCCGTCACCGCGCTGAAGGCGGGTAAGCATCTGCTGCTGGAGAAGCCGATGGCCCGCACACTGGATGAGTGCGACGCCATCATCAGGGCAGCGGAGGGGAGCGGAAAGACCGCGATGGTGGCGCACGTGCTGCGCTTCTTCCCGGAGTTCGTGCGCGGGAAGGAGGCTGTGGACGCGGGGCTGGTGGGGGAGCCTGCGGTGGTCCGGACCTCACGGGGCGGGGGGATGCCCCGCGGCGTGGATTCCTGGTATACGGACATCGCTCAGAGTGGCGGCGTGGTGCTTGACCTTATCATCCACGATTTCGACTGGCTCCGCTGGGTGCTGGGACCGGCCGACCGGGTCTATGCCCGCGGGCTGGCGCATTCCGGCCGCAAAGGTCAGGATTATGCGCTGGTGACCATCCGGTTCAAGAGCGGCGCCATCGCTCACGTGGAAGGCACCTGGATGCGCCCGTCCGGCTTCGAGACGCGCTTCGAGATCGCCGGGACGCAGGGTTTGCTGGACTTCTCCAGCCGGGACAGCGCATCCCTCCGGGTGGCGCGCGCATCGGGAGAGGAGAGGCGCGCGGCGGTAGAGGTGCCGGAGAGCCCGCTTGCCGAGAATCCTTATACTTCCCAGATCCGGCACTTCCTCCAGTGTGTCCGCACGGGAGAGGCTCCCGTTGTGTCCCTTCAGGATGCCCGGGCGGCGGTGGAGATCGCCCTGGGAGCGCTTGAGTCCATGAAAACCGGCGAGCCGGTCGAGCTTCGATTTCAGGAGTGCTGAGATGGCGCCAGTCAAGATCGGAATGGCCAGTTTTGCCCATATGCACGCCGGGAGCTATGCGTCCAGTCTGCGCAGCCTTCCCGGAGCCGTCATCGAGTGCATCTGGGATGCAGACGAGCAGCGGGGCAAGCAGATGGCGGAGCAGTTCGGCTCCCGGTATGTGGCCGACCTGGACGAGTTTCTGGCTACCGGCATTTCCGGGGTGGTCATCTGCTCCGAAAACGCCGGACACCGGGACCTGGCGGTACGGGCGGCCCGCGCTGGCAAACATATTCTTTGCGAGAAGCCCATCGCCACCACCGTGGAGGATGCTCGGGAGATGATAGACGCGGCCGCAGCTGCCGGTGTCCATCTTGCCACCGCGTTCCCCTGCCGGTTCAGTCCCGCGATGTGGCAGCTGCGCGAGCGCGTCCGCGCCGGCGAGCTGGGTCAGATTCTGGCCATTGCGGGAACCAACCGGGGCACGATGCCAGGCGGCTGGTTCATCGAACTGGACAAGAGCGGCGGCGGCGCGGTCATAGACCATACTGTGCACGTGGTGGACCTGATGCGCTGGCTGACCGGCGCCGAGGTCAGGCAGGTATACGCCGAGATCTCCAACAAGATGTACGGCCTGGACTTCGACGACTGCGGCACGCTGACGATGGAGTTCGACAACGGCATGTTCGCCACTCTGGACACAAGCTGGTCCCGGCCGAAGAGCTATCCCACCTGGGGCGACGTGACCATGGAAGTGGTGGGCACGGAGGGCACGGCCAGCCTGGACATGTTCAATCAGAAGATTATTGGTTATAACGATGCCCTGATGCGGGCGACCTATCACCCCTGGGGCTCCAACATAGACACCGGGCTTGTCAGCGCCTTCCTGGAGACTTGCCGTGGGAACTTCCCGGAACGTCTTGCGACGGGCTACGATGGGCTGAAGGCGCTGGAGGTGGCACTGGCGGCTTACGAGTCTGCAAGGTCCGGCCGGACAATCGCCCTGGCCTGAAGCCCGGCGGCCTTTTCGGGGCGGGAGAGGGTACAATACTCGCGGCGCTCCCGCGCGACGGGCAAGGAATCGCGCGGGGGTTCCCTTATACCCGGACGTCTGCAGGCAGAAGGACCGGCACGAAGATGGACAACGAGTTCGACTGGATCCGGCGCATCAGCCGGGAGATGGAAAAGTGGGCCGACGAGTCGGTGCGGAGTATGTTCGGAGACCGGATGCCGGGCGACGGACTGTGGGTGCCGCGCGTTGACATATACGAGACCGAGGAAGCCGTGGTGGTCAAGATCTGCGCCGCGGGGGTGGATACGTCCGACCTCTCGCTGACGCTTTCGGCTGACGGGCGCTATCTGCACATACAGGGTGTGCGCGCGGACGACCACGAGGCGCGGTCCAGAGCCGTCCGGTACCACCAGCTGGAGATCTACACCGGGCCGTTCGAGCGCACCGTGGCCCTTCCCCACGTGGGAGGCTTCGACCGCGAACGGGTCTCGGCGGTCGCAAAGGACGGCTTTTTCGTGGTCACCCTCCCCAAACTTGCGGTAGATCCGGCGGGGCCCCGCTCCGTGCCCATCTCATCCGAATAGAGGTCTGAAGTGGAGAACAGGGAGAACGAAGAGGCCTCCGGCGGAGACTTTCAGATTATAGACAGGCGCAAGACCGCCGGTCAGCAGAGCGAACAGGAGGGAGACGGTCGTCAGGAACAGGGCATCGTCATCCCGGATATCCTGCCGCTTTTGCCGCTGATCGAGACGGTGGCATTTCCGCACGTCATCGTCCCCCTAAGCATCGGGCGCGAAAGCTCCATCAAGCTGGTTGACGACGCTGTCATCAAGGGGGAGAAGGTGCTGGGGCTCGCCCTTTCCCGCAACCCGGAGCAGGAGCAGCCGGATATCGCCAACGTGCATCCGATCGGCGTGGCGGCGGTCATCCATACGATGATGCGCCTGCCCGACGGGCAGCGGATGATCGTGCAGGGGCTGAAGCGCATCCGCATTCTGGAGGCCGTCCAGACATCTCCCTACCTGCGCGTGCGCGTCGAGAAGCTCTCGGACGAGATTGACTATCAGCCGGAAGAAGAGCTGGAGATCGAGGCTCTCAAGCGCAACCTTGCGCGCATGTTCTCGCGGCTGGTGAACGCGTCCGACAATCTGCCCGATGAGCTGCAGGCCATCACGCGCATCCCGCAGCCCGGGGTTCTTGCGGACACCATGGCCGCACATCTCCCTATCCCGCCGCTTGAGCGTCAGGAGATCCTGGAAACGCTGGGACTGCGCGCGCGGATGCGGCTCATCCTGAAGATCCTCACCCGCGAGCTGGAAGTCGTTGAGATCGGAAACAAGATCGCAAGCGACGTTCACTCCGAGCTGGGCAAGTCTCAGCGCGAGTATTATCTGCGCGAGCAGCTCAAGGCCATTCAGAAGGAGCTGGGACAGGAGGGAGATCGCGACGAGATTGAGGAACTCCGCCAGGCCATCGAGGCCGCCGGTATGCCGGAAGAGGCCCGCACTCAGGCGGAGCGGGAGCTGGAGCGGCTCACGCGAATGTCCGCCGGGCATCCCGAATACGGCGTCACCCGGAACTATCTGGACTGGCTGGTGAAGCTGCCGTGGAACCGCGCGACGGAAGACAACCTGGACATTCCCACCGTGCGCCGCATCCTGGACGAGGACCATTACGGGCTGGAGAAGGTCAAGGAGCGAATCCTGGAGTATCTCTCCGTCCGCAAGTTCAAGAGCGAGGGAACGGTCCGCCAGCCCATCCTCTGTCTGGTGGGCCCTCCCGGAGTGGGGAAAACTTCGCTGGGGATGTCCATCGCGCGGGCGCTGGGGAAGAAGTTCGTCCGCATCTCGCTGGGTGGGATGCACGACGAGGCGGAGATCCGCGGCCACCGGCGCACGTATATCGGGGCGCTGCCCGGGCAGATCATTCAGGGCATCCGGCGCGCCGACACCAACAACCCGGTCTTCATGTTGGATGAGATAGACAAGGTGGGCCGGGACTTCCGGGGAGATCCCTCATCGGCTCTGCTGGAGGTGCTGGACCCGGAGCAGAACTCCACCTTCCGCGACCATTTTCTTGAGGTCACCTTCGACCTCTCCAAGGTGCTGTTCATCACCACCGCCAATATCCTGGAGACCATTCCGCCTCCCCTGCGGGACAGGATGGAGGTCATCGAGATTCCGGGCTACACGGAGGAAGAGAAGGTCGAGATCGCTCACAGGCATCTGGTGCCCAAGCAGATGGAGGAGCACGGCCTGAAGAAGACCCACGTCCGCTGGCGCCGCAGCGCGCTCCGGCACATCATCCGAGGCTACACGCGGGAAGCCGGTGTGCGCAATCTGGAGCGCCAGATCGCCGCCATCTGCCGCAAGGCCACCCGCCAGTTTGCCGAGGGGCGTCAGGAGCCGGTGGTGGTGACGGGCGATGTTGTCCAGGAGTTCCTGGGAGCGCCGCGCTTCCTGGAGCAGGAGGTGGTGGAGCGCACCACCACGCCGGGGGTGGGTATCGGACTGGCCTGGACCCCTGTGGGAGGGGATGTCCTTTTCGTGGAGGCGGCCAGAATGCCGGGCAGCGGCCAGCTCATCCTGACGGGACAGCTTGGCGACGTGATGCAGGAATCGGCGCGCGCCGCGCTCTCGTGGGTGCGGTCCCGGGCCGAGGTTCTGGGAATTGATAAGGATCTGTTCCGCAGCACCGATATCCACCTGCACGTCCCCGCCGGTGGCGTTCCCAAGGACGGTCCGAGCGCCGGCGCTGTCATTACGGCTACTCTGGTATCGCTTCTCACCGGCCGGCGGATGAAGCCTCGCCTGGCGATGACGGGAGAGGTGACGCTGCGCGGGAAGGTGCTTCCGGTGGGAGGCATCAAGGAGAAGGTGTTGGCCGCTCGCCGGGCAGGGGTCCGGACCGTGCTTCTGCCGGAAGCCAACCGCAAGGATGTCGAGGAGGACGTCCCGGAAAACGTCCGCAACGGGTTGGAGATCGTCTACGTCCGGGATATGGACCAGGTGCTGGAGCTTGCGCTTGAGCCGCCGCGCGCCCCGGGGCGCGCCCGCAGGCAGAGCGGGCAGAAGATGGCCGCACCCGCTCCTGCCTGACCCCTGCGCGTCAGGTCATTCCCTGCGGAAAAGAGTCCGGAAGGAACGGGAGCTCCTCGAACATCATCTCCCAGAGGGTGTTCTCGGCATACTCCTCATAGACGTCGCTGTAGGCCGGATCCGCGTCGCCGGGCTCGGGCATCAGTTCGTAGAGGTCGTTGTGCAAGCGCATCTGTGATCTCCCTGTGTCTGTCTCTGACTCTATGATGCCCGTGGACTGTTGCAAGGATGTTGCAAGACGGAAAAGCTTCGGATAAAGACGTGAGGCCATTGCGGTTTCGGACCGTTGTCCGGCAGGAAAACCGCAACCCCGGAGCCAACTGATACGCTGACGTGAGTGAGGAACGCCAAATAAACCGTGCCGGGGTGACCTGGCGGTCCGTGCTGCTGGGGTTGCTGCTGATCCCCGTCAACACCTACTGGGTCACCCTTGTCGAGGTTCGCTGGTATACCCTGGACGGCACGTCGCTGCCACTGTTCATCACCCCCATCTTTATCCTCTTCGTGCTGTGCCTGCTCAACCTGTGGGCGGCTCGCGTGAGGCGGGAATGGGCGCTGGACAGAGCGGAGTTGACGGTCGTCTATGTGATGTTGGTGATGAGCTGCGTGCTGGCCGGGCACGACATGCTCCAGAACCTGTTCGGGGCCATCACCCACCCGTTCTACTTCGCCACTCCGGAGAACGACTACCAGCGCCTGTTCTTTCAGTATCTCCCGCGCTGGCTGCTGATCGAGGATAAGGAGGCGCTGCAGGATTTCTACCGCGGCGGGGTGGATCCGTGGAGCACGGGGCTGTGGCGCGCCTGGGTGCTGCCTCTGACGATGTGGGCCGTGTTCCTGGGCGTCCTGTTCGCGATGATGGTGAGCGTCACCACCATCTTGCGCAGGGCATGGACGGAGAACGAGAAGCTGGTCTTCCCGCTCATCCAGCTGCCGGTGGCCATGGCCGCAGGGGCGCGGGACGGAGGCATTTTCCGCACGCGGGCGCTGTGGTTCGGTTTCGCCACGGCGGCCGGGCTGACGGCCTTCAACGGGCTGCACACGCTTTTCCCCCAGGTGCCATGGATCCCGGTCATCAAGCAGTATGACATCGGGCGCTACTTCCAGACGCCGCCCTGGAATGCGCTGGCAGGCACCAACATCGCGATGTATCCCTTCGCCATCGGGCTTGCGTTCTTTATCCCGCTGGACCTGAGCTTCTCTTGCTGGTTTTTCTTCGTGCTCCGCAAGCTCTTCCAGGTCCTGGGACGTGTGCAGGGATGGGACGGCGCCGCCGCGCGCGGATTTCCCTACTTCGGCGAACAGGCCGCCGGGGCGTGGATCGCGCTCGGGCTAGTCACCATCCTGGGAGCACGGCATTATCTGAAGGATGTCTGGCTGAAGGCGTGGGGGATGCGGGAAGGCGCGGATCCGGCCGAGTCCCGGGAGTATCGCATCGCAATTATCACGGTGGCGCTGGGGACGGTTTTCCTGGCCTTCTGGAGTCTGCTGCTGGGCATCAAGTGGTGGGTGGCGCTTCTGTTCTTCGGTATCTACCTGCTGCTGTCGCTCACCCTGACCCGCGTGCGCGCTGAACTGGGCACCCCCCACGAGATCTACTTCGTGAACCCGCACGATATCCTGGTGCGCATCTTCGGATCCACGCTCATCGGGCCGCAGAGCCTCACCGCCATCTGCACGATGTACTGGTTCAACCGGTGCGTGCGCTGTCATCCGATGCCCAATATGATGGAGTCGTTCAAGATGGCGGAGTATGCCCGGATGAGCCACCGGAAGATGATCGGAGTCATCGTTCTGGCGCTGGCCGTCGGGATGGTGGTCACCTACTGGGCCAACCTGCAGATCTGCTACAGCGAGGGAGCCTCCGCCAAGTGCCTGGGCTTCAAGTGGTGGCTGGGCACGGAGTCCTATTCCAACCGGCTGGCCAACTGGCTGCGCTCGCCCGTAAGCGGACTGCCGGAGTGGTTCCGGGACCGCAGCGACCCGGCCATCGTGAACGTGCTGTATATGCTTGGGGGGTTCGCGATGGTGTTCGGGCTCAAGTTCATGCGTGCGGCGTCCGTCGAGTGGCCATTCCATCCCGCGGGCTACGCCTTGGCGGTCAGCTATGCGATGGACTACTTCTGGTTCGCGTTCTTCATCAGCTGGGTGATCAAGGCGCTGATCGTCCGCTATGGAGGAATGCCGTTCCACAACCGCGCCGTGCCCTTTATGCTGGGGCTGATCCTGGGAGACTATGTGATGGGCAGCATCTGGGCTATCATCGGCCCGGTGCTGGGAGTGCCCACCTACAGGGTGTTCATCTGATGCCCCGACGCGCCTGGCTCTGCAGGCTGGTAATGGCGGCTGTCTGCCTGGCCGTGGTTGCGGGGAGCCTATCTGCCCCTGCGCGGGCCGGCCGCGAGCGGGATGTGCGCCTTGCGGTCCGGCAGGCCATGCTGGAGAGCCGGGCGACAGGATGCTCCGTGGCCATCGCCGAGAACGGGCGTGTGGTCTTTCAGCACGGTTTCGGATACGCCGATATGGAGGACTTCTCTCCGGTGCGCCCACAGACCGTGTTCCGTATCGCGTCCATCAGCAAGTCCGTCACCGCCGTCGCTGTGATGCAGCTTGCGGAGCAGGGGAAGGTGGACCTGGACGAGGATATCCGCCACTATGTGCCGGAGTTCCCGGATAAGGGCGAGAAGATCACGGCCAGGCATGTGCTGGGGCACCTCTCTGGCATCCGTGGGTACCGCGGCAACGAATGGACCAGCAAGGAGCCGTACGCGTCTGTTGAGCAGTCGCTTGCCATCTTCCGTGACGATCCGCTGGAGCATCGGCCCGGCGAAAAGTATCTCTACAGCACGCACGCCTACACTCTTGCCGCGCGTCTGGTGGAGAACGTCTCCGGGATGAGCTTCCCGGACTACTTGCGTCAGAGCATCTTCCTGCCGGCGGGGATGACGTCCACCGGCCCCGAGGATCTCCGCTCCATTGTGCGCTGGCGGGCCAGGGGCTACACCCGGGACAGCCAGGGCAACCTGGTCAACTCCCCTTACACGGACATCAGCTACAAATGGGCGGGAGGCGGCCTGGTCTCGACTGCGGCCGACCTGTGCCGGTTCGGCTCCGCCGTTATGGACGGGACTTTGCTGGGAGCCGCCGCCCGCGCCGAAATGTGGAAGGAGCAGAAGACTCTGGACGGCAAGGCGACCGGCTATGCCCTCGGCTGGGTGCCGGGCACGACCGCCGGCCGGGCTTCGGTGGCCCACGGCGGAGCGCAGCCATCCGCGCGATCGTTCCTGCTGTTGATTCCGGAGGAGCGCCTGGCAATCGCCGTCCTGAGCAACTACGAAGGATTCCAGCCGTCCTCCGTCGCCCGCCGCATCGCGGAGATCTGGCTATCCCCGCAGTGATTTGGGGCAATTGCGTAATCGCCTCGCTGCTTGACACACCTGCCGGTTTTCTGTATCGTTGAGGGGAGAGATGTCGCGGAAAGTCGCAACGTGTCGTGCCGCGGAAAGGGGGACCGTTATGGAGGGGCGCTTCTGGAGGGGCCGTGCAGGCTTTACCCTCATTGAGCTGCTGGTGGTTATCGCCATTATCGCCATTCTGGCAGCCATCCTGTTTCCCGTGTTCGCACAGGCCCGCGAGCGGGCCAGATCCACGAAATGCCTCAGCAATCTACGTCAGCTCAGCCTGGCATTCCGGCAGTATGCTGAAGACCACAACGGATACCTGCCGTTCATAGACCTTGCCCGCAAACCGTCCGGGACGCCTGACTGGACGGGACTCACTTCGGCCACGGGGGGAGCCCTGCCCGTGTTGCGCAGCGGCGGCCTCTTCGCGTATGTCAGGTCGGAGGAAGTCTACCTGTGTCCCAGCGATAAGAACAAACTGGCTCCACGGGCTGCAGGTGGCGTCAAGAACTGGCCTTTCAGTTATAGCGCCAACGTCTCGATGGAGTGGAACGACACCTACAACCCGCCTGTCCGGAGGCGGTTCGAGGTGATGGCCAACGATCCCACCCGTGTGATGCTGCTGATTCACGAGAACCGCGAGTCCATCAACGACGGGAACTACAACTGGAAGACCGGCTCCACCAACAACCCATCGCCTATCCACTATGAAGGCACTAACCTTGCATATGTGGACGGACACGCCGGATATCGCCGCGCAAAAGACATCACGATGGAGATTGTCCGGGCGACCGGCGAGTGGGATCCCGACAGCGTTCCGGGCGCCCGGTAGACCCTCGTTTCCTCCCGCCGGAGGGACAGCCCGTACCTGGGTGTGCGTCTGGATGGCTGCCGGGGTGGCAGTCATCCTAAGGCAGTGGGGACACCTCAGGCCGTGGGCCGCAGCGGGTTGCGGGCACTACTGGCGCGTAACATCTGCGGCGTGCTCTTTACCAGTGCGCCATGGATGCGGCAGTCTGCCAGTATTTGAAGACATCCACGTTGGTGGCCGTGGTCCAGGCTCCAGCGCCGGTGCGGCCCAGGAAGTAGGCCACCTTGCGGCCCTCCGTGTTGACTTCCTGCTCCAGCAGCTTGTCCAGCGGCCACGCTGCGGCGTGACCGTCGCAAAAAGCCACGTTCACCTTCCCTGTGTGCCGAGCCGAAGGACGGGCCGGATACTGCTTGCCGCCGGGCGGCTTGGTGCCGTCGGAGTAGACCGGCGACCAGTTCCATAGCCGGCTGGGTCCACGCGCCGGCGGCAGTCCCACGTAGTGCATCCCGTCGGAGTCGCAGAGATAGACGGTCTCGGACGGCCGGTCAAGGTCGGATTGCTTCACCGGGAACAGCCAGCAGTAGTTGAACAGGTTGATGTTGACCCCGAGGGTATTGTAGCCGTGCGGGTTCTTCTGCGCGTCATACACTCCCTCGTCCGCCTGCCACGCGATGGCCGGGCAGCTCAGCACGCCTGTGTTCCGGACATAGGGGCGCAGGATACCCTCCCAGGTCATGTTGTAGCCGTCCGGGACGATCATCATCAGCGGCGGCACCTGCCCCTTGTTGTCGTCCGTGTACATCATCCAGGCCTTCGAGATCTGGCTGACGTTGTTCAGGCATTTCGCGCCGATGGCCCGGTCCCTGGCTCTGGCGAAAACCGGGAACAGGATTGCCGCCAGAATGGCGATGATGGCGATCACCACCAGCAGCTCGATGAGCGTGAAGCCTGCCATCTGTCCGCGCTTCCCTGCGCCCCAGTGTGTTTGCCGCTTCATTGTTTGTTGCTCCTTCGAATGACCCGGCGAGAAACCCTGCGGGGCCGCATGAGTGCGGCCCCGCACGTCAGAATCGGATACTGCTACGGCTTCTGAATCAGTTGCCTGCGCCCGACGCTCACTTTCGGCGGGTTGGCCTTCTCATCAATGATGCTGAACGGAATGGTCACCATGTCTCCGTTCGCCGCGTTGCGGTCCCAGCGCTGGCAGCGGACGTGCATGGTCTTGCCGCTCCCGTCGATCAGATAGAAATACCCGTTGTTGATGCTCTGGATCTTCCCCGTGGCCCGGAAGAGATACCGCTGCTTGGCCTCGCTCATCATCGGGTCCCAGGTTGTCTTTGTCAGGATGTGCCGGGCCGGCCTCGCCTCGAAGTCATAGCTCTGGAAGGATCCATCGTTGAAGAAGATCTCGAACAGGTCCACCCAGGTCTCGCTGGTGGCATTGTTGCGCCACCAGGCGCTGCCGCCGTTGCTCTGCCAGCCGGAGGCGCTCACTTTCGGAGATCCGTTCCGGATGGTGCAGCTGGTTCCCGTGAGATTACCCACGCCGGGATCCAGGCTGACCGGCACAGGCTCGGCAGCCGTTCCGGCGAACCACATTCCGGCCGCCCGCTGCTTGAACCAGTTCCAGTCTCCCTGCCACTGCTGCCCCGCCGGCGGATCCCACTCCTTGAAAGTCCCCTGAATGGAGAGGTCCCAGGTGTTCCACTGGTTCAGATAGACCGGCTGCGGTGTGATGGGCGCCTGCCATTCGAACATATACAGCCGCGTCCCGTCGGTCAGATACAGCTCGATGACCGGCGGGATGAAGTCGTTCATGGCATAGCTGGCGTAGGTGGTGCAGGTGGAATAGCGGATGGTCTGCACATCATCTATCTTCACGCCAGCGAAGTTGTTCGTTCCCAGGCAGACGTGTGGCGCCGGGTTAGAATAGCCTTCATAGGGCTGCATGTGGAAGGCTCCGGTCCCCGCCGGCGGCGGGTCCAGGATGCCGATCTGGTAGCCGGTGAGCTCCTCGAACTGGGCCAGCGGAGTGTCGCCACCTGAGCCCTGCAGCGCGGCGAACTTCCAGCCGTTCATCTCGGGCTCGCCGCCGGGTTTCACGGTGAAGAACCCGATGGTGGTGAAAGCGTGCGCGGCGCCCGCGCACATCAACAGGACAAGACAGTACGCCGTCCATCGTGTGAGGCGCATCTTTGCGTTCCCCCTTTCGCTCTCTCTGCAAAGCCTCCGCGCGATCTTCGCCCCGGAGGCATCCCTCCTTGCCCGCAGATGACGGCGTGCCTGCGCCATCCTGCAGGCGCGTCAATTATACCACCATCCCACACCTCCCGGCGGCAACAATTCGCTCCGTTTTTGCGCCATTCTGGAGCAAGCGCGATTCTTCCCCGCGCCCCTTGGCCGGTCAGGAAGCAGATTGCCCCTCGTCCAGGCAGGCCGGACCGCGTCCGGCGTCGAAGGCATACGTAATGACCGCAGATGCCGGAGGTGTTCCAGGTATGACACGCTCTCTCCTCATCACGATAATGCTCGTCGCGGCTGTATGCGGAGCGGCCGCGGCCGGCGATGGCATCCAGCTGCGCGGCATCGCGCCGACTGCACCGTCCCCGGAGCCCGGAAGCGCAGCCCTTCTGGG